>OGIV01000198.1_pt1 | contig 50707 bp, 50 predicted proteins | sample 1571861 | NCBI WGS metagenome assembly OGIV01 (sample SAMEA2582099, study PRJEB24529) | metagenome | biome: Human gut stool | place: China | collected 2011 | reverse complement strand
ATCAGATACCATGCGCTGGCAGTTTCGGCTGCCAGCGTATTCATGTGATTTTGAAAGCACGATGATAACCTTGACAGATTGGAGGGAATATAGTCTATGGAAAAGCTCATTACACGAAAAGAAGCTGCTGAAATCTTAGGAATCAGCATAGCAACGCTGGATGCCGCCCGTAACAACGGCTTGATCTCTTATGTGCAGTATGTTCAGAATGGCTGTGTGTATTTTACTGCGGCAGGTCTCCAGGAGTATATCGCAAAATGCACGCACAGAGCAAAACCAGTTGAGAGAAGCGCAACTTACCGTAAACCTCGAAGCGGAAGATCGTGAGCCGGTCCGTATCCTTGATGGAATCAGAGAGGTCTGATAAAACAAAGGTACAGCGCTGGAGATTATTCTTAGGAGGTGGAGGAATTGGCAAATAGAAAAATAATACTTCCTCAATATGGCACAGTCATGAAAAGAGGTGTCCTATATTATAGGACCAGAATCAAAGACGCGAATGGTAAGCTCGTAGCTATCTACGCAAAAACACCTGAAGAACTATATAACAAAGAAACGCTTGCGTTGGAACAGATTGAGAATGCTACTTTTCATCGGAAAACGCCCACAGTTGCAGAGTATTGTGAAAAGTGGCTGCTGATGCAGTCGGTTCATGTACGAGCCACTACCTTGACGGATTACACCTCAAAGGTCAGGCGGCATATTATAGCGGAATTGGGAGATAAACGGATGGGAGAGGTTAGTCTGGATGATATTCAACTTGCCCTTGTTCCGGTTTCCAAGAAATCTGCATCGGTTTATAAATCTGTGGTGATCCTTTACAAGTCTATCTTTCGCGCAGCGATGGAAAGCAGGATCATTGACCATAACCCAACGATTTATCTGACAACAAAAGGTGGCGGTGTTCCTCAAGAGGAGCGTCAGGCTTTGACAGATGAACAGGTGGAGCGACTTTTGGATGCTATCCGAGATTTGCCGCCTTATGTCTTTGTAATGATCGGTTTGTATGCGGGTCTGCGCCGGGAAGAAATTCTTGCTCTGCAATGGGATTCAGTATATCTGGATACGGATACTCCATATCTGACGGTAAGGCGGGCATGGCATACAGAACACAACAGACCGGTGATTTCGGATGAATTGAAAACCAAGGCTGCGGAGAGAAATATCCCCCTTCCTGTTTGCTTGGCTGAGTGTTTGAAAGCAGCAAAGGAAACTTCGACTTCGGAGTACGTGGTTTCAAACCGGGATGGCGAACCGCTGTCCTACACGCAGTTTAAGCGACTTTGGCAGTATATTGTTACGAGGACGGTCAAGGAGCGGAGCTATTATCGGTATGAAGATGGAAAAAGAGTAAAGCATACTGTCACACCTGTCTTGGGAGAAAAGGCTGCTCATAACGGAAAAGTGGTTTACAGTCTGGACTTTGAAGTAACACCCCATCAGCTGCGGCATACTTACATTACCAATCTCATTCATGCATCGGTAGATCCCAAAACGGTTCAATACCTGGCAGGCCATGAAAGCAGCAAGATTACCATGGACATTTATGCAAAGGTTAAGTACAACAGACCAGATGAGCTGGTCAGATCAATGAACTGTGCGTTTGCAAGCTGGGATGCAGCACAGTAATAACAAATAGGAAATGAAGCAGGAGCGAGGCAAGGATGTCTCGCTCTTTGTTTTACCTCAGCCGTATCTTTGATTAAATCGAGGCTTTCTGATAAAAAGAGAGTGTAGATACGGAGACTACACATTATCAAGAAAGGACGATCAAAGATGGCAAAAAAGAAAACACAGATCCCGAAGTACGGGACCATTACATTGAAAGGAATCCAGTATTACAGAACCAGGATTACGGATGCAGATGGCAAAGAGTTGAGTTTGTATGCCGCAACTTGTGAAGAATTGTATGAGAAGCAGTTAGAGGCCCGGAAGCAGGTGGAAGAAATTATCTTTCACCGGCAGCACCCGACAGTAGCCGAGTATGGAGAGAAGTGGCTGCTGATGCAGTCGGCAAAGGTGTCTGCGTCTACACTCAGAGGTTATACGAGGGATATGACAAACTATATCATAAAACCTCTGGGAGAGATGTATATGGAAGAAGTGACCGCTGACGATATTCGGCTGGCGCTTGTTCCATTGTCAAAGAAATCGGAAGGCTTATACAATAAGGTCAATATGCTACTCAAGTGCATTTTTTATGCGGCAGAGAGAAACCAAATTCTTGAACACAATCCCTGTGCGGGAATATCCGGTAAAGGCGGAAAACCGACAAAAAAGAAGGAGGCATTGACAGATCAGCAGGTAGCCGTGCTTCTGGATACAGTCAAGGGACTTCCTCCATATTTGTTTATTATGCTCGGTTTGTATTCCGGTCTGCGTCGGGAAGAAATTCTTGCACTGCAATGGGATTGTGTATTTCTGGACGAGGATACACCTTATCTATCGGTGAGGCGGGCATGGCGTACAGAGCATAACAAACCTGTGATTTCTACGGTGCTAAAGACTCCGGCGGCAAAAAGGGATATTCCGATACCGAAGTGTTTGGTGGATTGTCTGAGAGAAACGAAAGAAAATTCCATATCAGATTATGTGATTGCTGACAGCAAAGGGGAGCCGCTGGCTGCTTCGCAGTTTCAAAGAGTGTGGCAGTATGTCGTTGTCCGCTCCACTAAGCCCCGGAACTATTATAAGTATGTGAATGGGCAGAGCATCAAATACACGGTTACCCCAACGCTGGGCATGACCCAGAAAAATCAACCCAAAATCAGATATACGCTGGACTTTGATGTAACCCCGCATCAGCTGCGGCACACTTACATTACCAATCTTCTCTATGCTGGTGTTGATCCAAAGACCGTCCAATACCTTGCCGGACACGAAAACAGCAAAACAACTATGGACATCTATGCAAAAGTGAAGTACAATAAACCAGAAGAGCTGTTTGGGGTAGTAAATGGTGCGTTTCATCAGGCTATTGCTGAATGAAAAAAGGCCGTTTTTTATGGTCCGCACACCGGATAACTGAGAGGCAGAAAGCCGGAAAAGCCCGGAGTATCAAGGGAAAACAGCTCAAAAACTCGCGCAGTACGGTCTGAAGGCTGCACGTCGTGCACCCCAGTTCTCCAAGCGCTGATTTACCTCAGTATGCAACTTTACGGCTCTGCTTCGGCAGAGCCGTTTTTTGCTGCCCCTTTCCCGGAGAACTGGGGAGCACGACTGCGCATCTCCGGCGGTTGCCCCGCAAGGGGCGAGCCGGTGGCGCTGAAGATCTTTGCTCAAGCATCGCGTGCAGGGCGCAGCCCTGCCAGCGATGCACCCCAGTTCTCCAAGCGCTGATTTGTTTCAGATGTATCTTTACGGCTCTGCTTCGGCAGAGCCGTTTTTTGTATTTCAAAAAGAACACCCCCGCGCCTTTGGGCCGGGGGTGTTCTGCTGTGATAGGAAATGTCAGGTGGAAGAGGAAAGCATCTTTTGCAGCTGGGTCTTGGCCCGGTAGTAGGTCACCCGGGCCCATGCGGCATTGTGGCCGAAGATCAGCCCGATGCGCTCAAAGGGCAGCTCGCCGAATACCCGGAGGCTGAACACCTCTTTGTAAGGCTCGTCCAGCGTGTGCAGGCACTGATGTACAGTGAATGCCGCATCCTGATCGACCAGCAGCTGGGCAATGTCCGGAGTGTCGGCGGGGGCGGTTTCGGCATCTTCCAGCGGGGCAGTGTGCTTTGTCCGGCGGCAGTGGGAATAATAGGCGTTGCGGGCCACCGTGAACAGCCACGCCCGTACATCCTGCCGGTCGTCGTAGTCCTTCAGACCGTCCAGTGCCTTGAAGAAAGTTTCCTGCGTCAGCTCCTCGGCCAGCGCTTCGTTGTGGGTCAGGCCCTGCAGGAACAGAAACACATCCCGGAAATAGAGCTGGTAAACGCTGTCGATGTCCATAGGCTCAGCCCTTCTTATAGTCGATGCCGTATTCCTGGTCGGTGCCGTAGGCGTAGTCGAAGGTACCGTCCGGGTTTTCCTGCACGATGTAGCGGTCTACCAGCTGTCCATCGCGGTAGTACAGGGTCTGGTCTGCACAGTCCACGGTCAGCAGCTGGGTGCGAGACACCATGACCCATACAGAGGATCGATCAGAATCCACCAGGGCTGTCAGTACCCGATGCACGCCCGGAAAGCGGTAGCGCATGGCCCGCACAGTGATCTGCGGCTTGCCCCAGCTGAAGGTGCCCTCCATATCCAGCCAGACACCCTCGCCCTGCACTTCCAGAATGCAGATGTCTGCGCCATTCTCTTTGCGGTTGTATGTCCAGAAATGAGCCTGCTCTGTGGTGGCCGGGACGCGGGCAGTGCCCATCCAGAACATCATTGCCAGAGCGCACAGGGCTGCCAGCACAGAGCCGATCGCTGCACGGATGCTCCTTCTTTGCAGGGCAGCCCTGATCCTGCGCAGGGGCGCATCCGGCTGCGCTTCCGGCCGCACCGGCACCGGCTGCTCCATCTCTTCCAGCTCGGCGCGGCAGGCTTCACATTCGGCCAGATGCTCCTCCACCAGTGCATTGGTGGCCTTACTGGTGATGTGCTCCGCATACAGCGGCAGCAGGTCACGGATGATATCACAATTCGTTTTCATCGTATTTTGCCCTCCTTTTTCATGGCCTTTCACCCCAATAACGCAGAAAAGGAGAAAGCGTTACAGGCTTCTGCAAATTTTTTGCAGGCTCAGCCCTTTTCCTGCCAGAATAATCCGCCGCTGGTCTGGAACAGGGGCCAGGGGTTCACGCTCTTGCTGCCGAGCTTGAAATCCATGGTCAGTTCCTCGCCCAGCACGCCGACGGCCTGCCCCCGCTCCACAGTCTGCCCGCGGGTCACGGAGAGCTCCTGCAGGCCATACAGATAACTGCGCACGCCGCAGCCGTGGTCGATGACCACGGTGCTGCCGGTGAGGGCCAGATCGCCTGCAAACACCACCACGCCATTCGCCGGGGCACGGCAGGGCTCACCGGGGATGGTGTAGAGCCGGGTGGAGTTGGAGCGGCTGCCCTGCTGGCCGCCGGTCACCTTGACCTGACCGAAATCCACCAGCGTCATGTAGTTTTCAGCCGGGCAGAGGAAGGCGCCGGCCCAGAGTTTTTCCCGCACGGGCTGCTCGTACAGAGGCCAGATGTTGTTCCGGAACTCGGCGTTGGCGGCCTCGGTGGATGCAGGTTCCGGCTCCACCTCCACGGTGCCGAAATCCTTGGGCAGAACGGTCAGCGTCTGGGCAAAGGCCTCGCCGTTGACGGTAACGTTGACCGTGTGTCCACCCGCCGAAGCGTTGTAGGCGGCGGGGATGTAGGCGCGCCAACCGCTGCCCAGCCGGACGCACTGAACGCTGCCCAGGTCGGTCTCCACGGCGGGAGCGGTCTCGCCGGTCAGGCCGGTGATGGAAAGCGCCGCTACACCGCCCTGCTCCAGCCGCTCGGTGGAAAGGGTGACCTCCGCGCTGGCCTGCAGGGTGAACCGGAAGGAGTAGCTGTACCAGCCCGTGGGTTTGGCCGGGTGCTCCACGCCCAGGTTCTTGCGGATGGCACCGGTGGTTCCGCCCTCAAACTGGGTAGCAAGATAGTCCTGCGGCAGCCGCCAGACCGTCAGCTTTGCCTTGTAATCCCCGTTGGCAGGGAAGAGAAAGTCCTCGTACTGAGAGGCCGACCCAGCAAACACGATGCTGCCGATGTCGGTTTCAATGGTCAGGGTGGTGTAGCTGGCCCAATCGGGCAGGGCGAGGGCCGGATGTGCGTCATACAGCACGCCCAGTTTCTGCACAGTCAGGGTCTCCGGGCTGGTGAACACCTTATCGAACACGCCGCCCAGCAGCGGCACCTGCCAGCAGGAGCCGTTCACTTCCAGCGCCTGCCCGCCGAACTGCGTGTCTGCCGCCGGGCGGGAACCCTCGCCGGTAAAGGAATAGCTCACGGTCATCACCGCGCCCAGCAGCACGGCAACGCCCAGAATGACACCAACGACCCACAACAAAAATCGTTTCATGGATATGTACTCCTTAGGCGGCATCCCCTTTCAGGTGCAGAGCGCCTGAGAGGGGATGCTGTTATGAAAAAACGCACCCGACCAGTCGAAAAAAGACAAGCCGGGTGCGTTTTTCGATGTTTGGTTTATTCTGCGGCATCCTCGGCAGAAGGATCTTCTGCGGGCTGCTCTGCGGCAGGCTCAACGGTCTCAGCCTTATCCTCGCCAAACAGCAGACGCTCGTACTCGTCCAGCTCCTTCTCACGGCGGTGCAGATAGACAGCCACGGCGGCCAGCGCACCGGCCACAGCGGCCAGCGTGGCGATAACAGCGATCAGACAGGATTTTTTCATAGGACACACTCCTTTTCTGGTGGGGAACGGTGGTTCATGGAACCGGAGTTCATTTTGATAAGGCTATTATACCCGGAAAAGCAAAAAATTACAATCCGAAAGGCGTGGTTCCGTAAGAAAACATTTATGTGAGAGAATCGGCGTAGTTTAGGCTACGCCGGTTTTCTTTTCTTTTTGGGCTGCTTGGGATTGCTCCCTTGCTTCCTCAAAATCAAATGCACCAATGAAGTTATAGACAATCTCAATTTCTCTGACCTTAATGCGCGGCTCGTTCTCGTCCGGCGTGTAAACCTCGGAGATATAAATTTTATCCACAAACTCCCGGAGAATGGAAGCGTCAAGCTGCTGCATATCGGTGTACTTTCTGACCGCTGCAATGAACTGCCTGACGTTGACTTTCTGCTTCTCCTGTTCCTTGACTTCCTGCCGAAGATGTTCGACAAGATTTGTAAGGTTGGTCTGTTCCAGCTCATAGTCACGGGACAGTTTGATGAAACGCTCGTCGGAGAGCTTGCCGGAAATGTTATCCTCATACAGTCGCTTGATGATAACATCCAGCTCGGCAATCCGCTTTTGCGATTGCGCCAGAGTATCTTTCTTTTGTGCCAGCTCCTTATCCCGTTCCCGCAGGCTTTGATCTGCGGCCCGCTGCACAAAGTCGTCCTCATACTGCGTCACATACTGAATGGCTTCCCGCAGGTTTCGCAGCACGATTTCTTCAAGGACAACGCGCCGGATAGAATGGGTCGAACATAAAGTGCGGTCTTTACGGTAAGTTGAGCAAAGGTAATATTCCTGTTCAGGTTTGAAGTGATTGGCTCTGCACAAGTACATCTTTCCGCCGCAATCCGCACAGAACAGTAGGCCGGAGAACATACCCATGTCGCCCATCTTAGTGGGACGGCGGCGGCCTTGTCGGATTTTCTGGACGATCAGAAACACGCTTTCCTCAATAATAGGTTCCTGTGTGTTCTCAAAGATCACCCAATCCGCCGGATCATTCCATAATACTTTCTTGCTCTTGAACGATTGCTTGGAAGTTTTGAAGTTGACCGTATGGCCCAAATAGTCAAGGCGTTCCAAAATATGTACTACCGTCTTTGTTGCCCATTTATAAGGGTCAGTTGGCCGTTTAGATGTTGTCGGCAAGTCGTTTTCGTAGCAGTAAGCAACAGGCGAAAGAACTTTATTTTCTTGGAGCCATTTTGCAATTTGCGTCGGCCCCATGCCGTCCATGCACAGTGCAAAAATCTTTTGGACAACAGCGGCAGCTTCTTCATCCACGATCCACCGCTTCTTGTTCTCCGGGTCTTTCTTGTACCCATAAGGCGGGATAGTGGTAAGGTGTTCGCCGGAGCGTCCTTTGGATTGCCACGTTGCCCGGATTTTCTTGCTGGTGTCCTTGGCGTACATTTCATTGAATACGTTGCGGATGGCGGTAAATTCGCTGTCCCCGCGCACACTGTCCACACCGTCATTGACGGCAATAAAGTGGACGCCGTACTCTGGAAACAGCATTTCCGTATACATCCCGACTTGCAGATAGTTACGCCCGAACCGGCTCATATCCTTAACGACAACGCGCTTGATCTTGCCCGCCTTGATGTCGGCAAGCATCCTCTGGAATCCGGGCCGGTTGAAGTTGGTTCCCGAATATCCGTCGTCCTCGTCGTAGTGGCGGATGGCTGTATAGCCGTGATCCCGGCAATACTTTTCCAAAATCCGCTTCTGGTTGCTGATACTGTTGCTCTCGCCGTCCAGCTTATCTTCTTGGGAAAGACGCTCATAGCAGGCGGTAATGCCCTCGGCTTCCTCCTGCGGCTGGCTGTGGACATAGAATTGCAGCACCGTGTTTTGGATGGCCGTCTTGGTTTCCTCGCTCAACGGCGCGTCGTTGGATACGCGCTGAAAGGAAGTGACTGGCTGTTGGTACATTTGATTGTCAAGGTTCAAAGTAGTATCGTTATTCCGTGTCGCACGGGAGTTCCGTGCAATCACCATTTCCGGCTGTTTGCTCATAAGTTCCTCCTATTCCGCAGCCGGAAAACGAGGCATGATACAAGTATATTATACCATATCATGCCCCATCCGTCTGCTTGTAGGAAATGAAAAAATCTTTAATTTTTAAGTGGCTGCCTTGCTCAAATCATTTTGAAGCAGCCGACGGATTTTCTTGACTGCGGTTTCTTTCGCGCCGTCTTTGACGGTCGCTTTCACAATATATCGAACGCCTCCGATCTCGTACTGACGTACTACGGGGGCGGTCTGGTTCTGACTTGTTACTGTACTCATACAGTAATCCCCCTTTCGCTTACATTGGTGTAAAACGAAATGGACATAATCGAACGGCTGCTGGCACAGCTCCACGGGACTTTCACCCCTGCGTGGTTCTCACGCGGCCCTACCCATTGCTTGTGACGCTTTTAACGCTCGAACTATGGCTATAAGGGAGTATCATTGTCCTGCCTGTACGTCGTCGCCCGCAAGCTGCCACACTCACATTGCGGCGTGGTGTTGATCGCTCCGCTTTTCCTTATGGGAAAAGTATCATGGCGCACCAGCCGTCCGGCTCGGCACAGACAGAATGTGTCCGTATGTCCTATGATGCGCCGCCGTTATCTTGCGGGCATATTTGTCAAGGTACAGCCAGCGGCCCGCCGTGGGTAGGCGAAACAGGGAAAGGGTCAAACTGTTTCAGCCTCCGGGGGCCGGGGCGTCACTCTATCGTGACGATGGAATGAATGAGCTTGATTTCCAGACGGCGCTTCATAAACTCGTCCACGCAAATATGAGGATGTCCGTAGTCGTCATAAAGCGTCCGGGTACACAATTTGTTTATGTAGCCCTCATAGTATCGCAATACTCGTTCCACGGCCTCAACGTCACCGGCGCGGGCGGCCTCAATCACCGAAAGGGGCAAAGGCTCCATGCTTTTGTAGTGATTCATTCGCGTTTAACCTCCCTCCGGCATTAACGCCATCAATTTTGTACGCAGATCTTTCAGCGTCTTTGTCCTGTGCCGCTGAATGGCGCTGCGGGACATTCCCATGAGTGCGCCGATCTCACCGTCAGCCAGTTCCAGAACACAGTGCAGGATTAAAATACTCTGCTCCATGCTGGACAGCTCGGCAAAGGCTTCGGCCACAAGCTCATTGTCGATATGTAAATCATAGCCATGCGACGAGAACACATAGCTGTCGCTGGGGTAATGATCTACCGTAAAGAGCTTGTCCAAATCTGCCTGCGATAAGGCGCTGAACGGTGTTTCATGTTCACGTCGGCGCTGCATTTCCCGCAGGTAGTCAAGGGCTTCATGGTACAGTACCAGCTTGCAGTAACGGTCAAACTGGCTCCGTTCGCCATAGTCACGGGGGATAGCTTCCATCTTCTCACCCCCTTTCTGTGGGGGATTTAGGTGGTTCTCTCCCTTTCCGCTAACAAAGCGTTTAGAATCGCGTTTGCTACCCGCTAAAAGCCTCCTTTTTGAAAATTTCTTAAAAATTTTTTTAGGCATGACCGGGCCGCAGAAAGCGACAAAAATCGCCCGGCAGGTCGCAGACCTACCGGGCGATTATTTGAAGCGTTTTGCTGTTCTCTTACATGATATAGTACATACTCATAACCGTAATATTCCCGTGGAGGGTATGGGCTTTTTTTGAGTGATAGAAGCGGGTTAGATCATGGCGATAGCGAAACAGCATAGCGGCGTCCTCCTGTGGGCCGCCGCGCCTTTAGTTGCTGTGCGTTGCCATAAAAGAACGACGGCCTTGATTTCTCAAAACCGCCGTGAATAGATGTAGGCGCGTGAAAATACTTCTGCTGTACGACGGTTTTTTTCTTTTGCCGTCGTCCGGCAGATTTATTTAATAAGAGGTAATACAATTTCGCCGGATAAAACCGCATAAATTGATACGGCGCTGGCGATACACAAAACGATACCGATTAAGCGGATAATAATTGAAAACCACTTATATTTTGTGCAATTTTTAATTATCCCAAAAGGTAAGAAAAGAAGCAGCAAACCAATAATTAAAACAACCGAAAACAAAATAATATACATTTTTCCTCCTATCTAATGCTTGATGAATAGTTATGTTATTTAACAACAACTGTACCATTATCACTACCGATTTCCAAATTATTATCTCCGGCCCCAAGCGTGCCTTGTCTGCAAGATGAAGTTTCTTTGCTATAAGCCGCCCCATTAAAGCTGGCTGAAATGTCTTTAGAGCCAGAAGTAATGCTAAAGCTAAGATTATCTGGTGAGGTCTGATAGTTCAAGTTTATATCGCCGGAACCAGTTTGTATGCTTATATTGGTTTGAGGGCTGATTTCAGACATATTTACCTCGCCGGATTTTGTAATTATTTCTGTACCGCTGAAAATGGTATTATTGAGTTGCACATATCCCGACGTTGTAACAATCTCTGCACTGCTAACTTCACTGTCCTTAACTGTAATGTCGCCAGATGAAGATGATATTTTCAAGCTATCGGCTGCAAAGTGAGAAAAGGTTACATATCCCGCGTTATTAGCAAGTTGAAATTCTGTTGCAGATATGCTATCTATATCAATGTCGCCTATTTCGTTGTTGATACGAACGGGAATAATACAGTCAGACGGCAGATATAACATGATTTCGCCCTTTTTCCCTAATGCGATTTGGTCTTGCAATTCTTCGTCGCTGCTTTTTTGCACGATAGTTACAATTCCATTTTGCAGTGAAACTGTGGGCTTATCGTCCTTATCCGAAACGCTACCGTCAAGGCTTATACGGATATTATCATCTGATGAAGCCATAATGTTGATCTTCCATGCGTCTGCGCTTATTTGCAATTCTTTTACTTCATTTGCTGAATATGTTTCACTTCCTGTAATTTTGTTTTTTCCGCAGCCACATAGGCAGAACATAAGCAAAGTGACTATACCTAAAATCAATAATAATTTTTTTCTATCCATATTCCCTCCTATTACATTAAATCTTTCGTTTCAGCTCCGCATATAGAGAGAAAAGCGAAAACGAGTGAGATTAAAGTTAAGATAACAGGGAAAACGGCATTATTTGCCATTGTCAAGTCGCCTATATTTGCCTGTGTCAAAACAATTAACAGGAAAGAGGCAATGATCGTGGCCTTTGAGGATTTCATTGCCATACCAACAAACAAAGCAATAAAGCTCATGGTAACGATAACAACGGACTTTACAATCAGTTGGATATAGAACCCTAAACTTGCCATATTGAAGTCAAGCGGGAATGACGATACCATAAAATGTGAACCGAATAAAATGCAGCCGTAAAGCAGCAGCTTTGTGAGTACCAGCGCCACAAAATTAAAAATCCATACGGCAAGCATTTGTGAAACAAGAATTTTTTGTCGCTTAATCGGATAAGAAAACATCAAATTCATGGTCTTATTCTTGTATGCGCTGACGATAAATGACGACAGCATTACGCTGGTAAAAACCAGAAAAGACATACTGGTAAACAGCTCAATAGGTGAAGATATGGCATTATTGCCGGGAGCTGCATCGGGTACGCCTGTGTCCGGGTCATTCGCAATTCCAAGATAGGCAAGTGCAAACATGAACAGGCCAAGGACAGCCGCCAGTATGATAGCATTTCTTACATATTTGCCGATATTGTTTTTTTTCCACTCCAGCTTAATCAATTTCAACATTATTCTTTCACCTCCGCAGTCATTTTCAAAAAGTAATCTTCCAAAGTTTCAGCCTTTCTTCCCAGTGCGATAACTTCAACATCATTTAATGCCAAAACCTTAGATAATTCCTGCGTGGAAACACGGGTATCATAAATCCTGATCTTGCCGTCCTCAATAATTTTGAAGTTTGAAAGCTCAAGTTTTTCACTCAATACAAAGGATGCCTTTTTGGTATCGAGTACGGTTAGTTCGATGTAAGCTAAACTCATTTGTTCAATGGCTTTCATACTGATTTCTTTCATCATCATCCCATGATTGATTACACCGACAGTATCAGCAATGCTTTCAATCTCTGAAAGAATGTGACTGGAAATCATAATTGTAATGCCGTACTCTGTGCAGAGGGTTTTCAGCAAATCACGGATCTGCTTCATGCCTGCCGGGTCGAGGCCGTTTGTGGGTTCATCCAGAATGAGCAATTCTGGCTTGCAGAGAATAGCGCGGGCAATTCCAAGACGTTCTTTCATGCCCAGAGAATAATTTTTAACGGGCTTATTCGCTGCATTTGTTAAATCCAACATATCAAGGGCATTTTCAACGCTGCCGTGATTATAGTACCCCATATACTCACAATGAAGTTTTAGATTGTCATAGCCGGTCATGTGATCGTAAAACGTGGGAAATTCAATAATACTCCCCATTCGTTTTAATACCTCATAAGATTGTGGAGTGAGTATTTCTCCAAAGATTTCAATGCTTCCGTCCGTCGGCTTCCAAAGGTTCGTGAGCATTTTCATTACAGTGGTTTTGCCCGCCCCGTTTGGGCCAAGGAAACCGTAAATTTCACCCTTTTTAATATGAATATTGACGTCTGTGACCAGCTCTTTTCCGCCAATGGTCTTTGTTAGGTGGTTCGTTTGCAAAATAAATGGCATTTTCGTTGCCTCCTTTCTGAATACCATTGTAGCGGCTCCGATTTTCAAAACTCTTGAATAAATCTTACAAATTTCTTTCGCGGCATTTTAATACGATATTTTTTTGAGTTTAACTGTGAAAGTGGTCTTTACATTGGGGATACTGTTTAATATGATCGTTCCCCCAAGCTGTGAAGCCAGATTTTTTGCTATTGTCAATCCTAATCCGTTTCCCTGTATGTTTCGATTTCTGGAATCCTCCATCGTAAAAAGACGATCAAATACGCTATCTGCAAAAGGCTTGTCAATTCCTTTTCCTTTATCGGTCACATCAATATATGCTGCGTTTCCATCTGCTCGCAAAAACATTCCTAAATACTTCCCGTCTGCTCCATAACGGATAACATTTGATATAAGGTTAAACAAAATTCTCTGCAATGCTTCTTTATTTCCCTGCACATAGACTGGATTCTCTGGAACATCTATTTCTACTTGAAAATCGGAATTAGTAAGTATCTCGTAAAAATCAAGAATACTTTCACGACAGATTTCGCAGGCATCTATTCTGGAAAGTTCCATATCAGTATCACCGGCTTCTAATTTTGCCAAAGTAAAAAATTGGTTTATTAGTTCCATGACACTTTGCGCTTTCTGCTCTGTCTTTTTTAACATTTCGCTGGTACTACCGTTTAGCTGCATAATCTCTAAATAGCCTAAAATAACCGTCATAGGCGTTTTAATATCATGGGATATGTTTGCAAGCATTTTTTTTGAAGCAATTTCTGAACGGCGATAGTCAACTTTTACTTTCAGATGATTTTCTAATAAATGATTGATCTGTGCTGCCAGTTCTATAAGCTCTTTGTTTTCGGTAAAAACCATAATTCGCTCATCGCTGTCCGTGTCTATAATTTCGTTAAGTTTCATGCTGATTTTTCGTAGTTTCGCCTGTATTCCAGAGCGAAAGACGAATTGCTGATAAAGGACAACACAAATCAGAAACACAATGCAGAGAGTTAGAAAAAATATAATTGTCGCGTCGCTCATTGCAGTTCTCCTAACTTATATCCAATTCCCCAAACAGTAATCACATACCGGGGATTACGGGTATCGTCCTCAATCTTATTCCGTAATCTGCTGATATGAACATTCACAGCATTCTCGTCACCGCAGTAGGCGTCATGCCATACGAGGGAATAAACCTGTTCTTTCGTATAGACCTTTTTGGGATTTTGCAGGAGCAGCTTCAAAATCTCAAATTCTTTTGCAGTCAATTCGACTTTCTCGCCCCGTTTTGTAAGTGTATAGTCAGATAAGTTCATTACCAGATCGCCCGCTGTTAGAAGTGCAGGGGCGACGATAGAGGCATTGTCATATTGAGTTGTTCTTCGTATATTTGCTTTGATTCGTGCCAAAACTTCAACAACAGAAAAGGGCTTTGTAATATAGTCGTCTGCACCTAAACTTAATCCGAGCGTTTTATCAGTTTCGCTGTCTTTTGCAGAAATAATAAGTATGGGAACCACACTGTTTTTTCTGATATGTTGCATAACATCCATTCCGCTGATTTTGGGTATCATTAAATCCAGTAAAACCAGACTGAATGTGGTATCATCAAAAAGAGTGCAAGCCGCCTGCCCGTCAGCAGCGCAAATAACCTCATAATTTTCAGTAGTTAAGTAATTTTTCAGCATTTCACTGATTTCAGTATCATCTTCAATCAAAAGAATTTTATGCTTATTCATGTTTCGCTTTTTTCTCCTTTCCTTTTTTCGTCCGGCCATCAATCGGCTTTTCAGCGTCTTTCGGAATGAGCCAGATCGTTGCCACTTTCATAGCACCGGGGATGCGGCCCGCAGCACAGTAATAATTTATCCATCGTGGGGACACGCCCCATTTCTCGCTTGCCTCTTTCAAAGTCATATAGTCCATAGTACACCTCCACAGGGTACATTATAATTCTTTTACTCGAAGAATACAAGAAACAGAATATGAAATATAAACTTTAAGAAAGGTGCATATAGCAACATTCCACGGACAGAATATGAAATATACAATGTAAGTGGGAGGTGCTATATGGCGAATATTGAAGATTGTCCCGGCTTTGAAACCTTTGGAGCCGATGTAAAGGCCGCCCGGCAAGCAAAGCGCATATCGCGCAAAGCAATGGCGGAGAAAGTAAACATTGACTGGCGTTATCTTGCCAACATCGAAAACGACGGGGTCATTCCCAGCCTGCCGGTTATCATACAGCTTATTAAAGCCTGCGGGCTTCCCGTAGAACGGTATTTTAACCCGGAGATCATGCGGGAGGAAAGCGAACAGCGGCAAAGGGTCAGCCACAAGCTGAAACTCTGCCCCGAAGAATATCTGCCGATCATCGAGGGCGCGATTGACAGCGCCATACTAATTGAAAGGCCGAATAAGAATGAAACGGAGGATGTGTAACCGGCATCCTCTGTTTTACTTTTAGCGGAAGCTGCACAATGCAGCTTCTATTTTTTTTGCAAATTTTTCTTTCCAAAGGGCCATTTTGCGGGTAGTTTGGGGCTTTGCAAACGTCTTGTTAGTGGAGAAACAGTAACGTAGCAAGCATAGGAAGTGTAGCCACACTTCCGAAAACCGGCCCACCCCTGTCCCTGCGGGCCGTGGCCGGTTGCTTGTTGGGGAAAGCCCCAAACCCCTGTTCAGAAAGGACGGTGAATGAATGGCAAACCGAACACGAAACATTGTGCTGCGCGTCCCTGTGACGCCGGAAGAACGGGCCTTGATCCAGCAGAAAATGGCCCAGCTCCACACGAAGAACTTTTCCGCCTATGCCCGGAAAATGCTCATTGACGGGTATATCGTCCACATGGACACCAGCGACATCCGGGCACAGACCGCGGAGCTGCAAAAGATCGGCGTCAATGTCAATCAGATTGCCCGGCGTATCAACAGTACCGGGACTGTGTACGCGCAGGACATTGAGGACATCAAAGGGGCGCTGGCGAAGATATGGCAGTTACAAAGATACATCCTATCAAGTCAACGCTGAAAAAGGCGTTGGACTACATCGAGAACCCGGACAAGACCGAGGACAAAATGCTGGTGTCCTCCTTTGGCTGCTCCTATGAAACAGCGGACATAGAATTTGAAATGCTGCTGGCGCAGGCGATCCAGAAAGGCAACAATCTGGCCCACCACCTGATCCAATCCTTTGCCCCCGGCGAGGCCACGCCGGTACAGGCCCATGAGATCGGCAAGCAGCTTGCCGACGAAGTGCTGCAAGGCAAATACTCCTATGTGCTGACAACCCACATCGACAAGGGCCACGTCCACAATCACCTGATTTTCTGTGCTGTGGATATGGTAAACCACCGCAAGTACAATTCTAATCGGCAGAGCTACGCCTATATCCGGCGCACCAGTGACCGGCTGTGCCGGGAACACGGTTTGTCGGTGGTACAGCCCAGCCGGGATAAAGGCAAGAGCTATGCGGAATGGGATGCCGGGCGCAAGGGTAAGAGCTGGAAAGCCAAACTGAAAGCTGCCATTGACGCAGTAATCCCGCAGGCCAAAAACTTTGACGATTTTCTCCGGCTCATGGCGGCGCAGGGCTATGAGATCAAGCAGGGCAAATTTATCTCGTTCCGCGCTCCCGGACAGGAACGCTTCACCCGCTGCAAGACGCTGGGCGAGAACTACACCGAGGAAGCCATCACCCGCCGGATCAAGGGGCTGGCCGTGGACAGAGGCCCGAACCGGCAGCGCAAGGGTATCACCCTGCGGATCGACTTGGAGAACAACATCAAGGCCCAGCAGAGCGCGGGCTATGCACGTTGGGCGAAGCTCCAAAATTTGAAGCAGGCCGCAAAGACAATCAACTTCCTTACCGAGCATGGCATAGAGCAATATGCCGAGCTGGAAAGCAAGGTCGCGGAGATCAGCGCGGCCAACGACGAGGCGACTGCGGCCCTCAAAGATGTGGAACATCGTCTTGGGAACATGGCGGTGCTGATAAAGAACCTCACCACCTACAAGCAGCTCCGGCCCGTGGTGCTGGAATACCGCAAGGCCAAAGACAAGGCCGCGTTCCGGCGCGAACATGAAAGCCAGCTCATTTTGTACGAGGCTGCGACAAAGGCCATCAAGGACGCCGGAATCACAAGGCTGCCCGATCTGGCCGCCCTGAAAGCCGAGTACCGGGAGCTGGACAAGCAGAAAGCGCGGCTGTACGAACAGTACGGCGAAGTCAAGCGAGAGCTGAAAGAATACGGCATTATCAAGCAGAATGTGGACAGCATTTTGCGGGTGACGCCGGGAAAGGAACAGGCACAAGAGCTATGAGCATACCGAGAATGAATTACCCTCAATACCGCAAGGCCCGGAAGCTGACGCATGAGTGCTGCAACTACTGTGACGGGAACTGCCTCTTGCTGGACGACGGCGAGGAATGTGTGTGCGTCCAGAGCATTTCCTATTCATTGCTGTGCCGGTGGTTTCGTGCCGCTGTTCTCCCGCTGGATGGGGCGCTGTATGCCGAGATCATCCAGAGCCGGGACAGCGTGAAGCGGTGCGCCGTGTGCGGGGCTGCATTTACACCGAAATCCAACCGGGCGAAATATTGCCCGGATTGCGCGGTTCGGATGCGCCGGAAGCAAGAGGCCGAAAGGCAGCGGAAAAGATACCTGCAAGCTACGCAGTTAAGCCGCTGAATAGGCCGCCATAGCGGGCTTCTGACAAGCGATTGACGGGGCGGCAATAGGATTGCTCCAATCCCCGCCGAAACAGGCTTTGAAATGCGTAGAATATCCCCCGTAGGAAAACGCCGGGCGCAGGGCCAACAGGCCGCCGCGTCCGGCGCTTTCTTATGGGCTGTTCAGGATGGCCCGGATCAGTCTGCTTTGCAATCGGCGCTTCATGTACTCGTCCACCCGCACATGGGGCGTACCGTCCAGATCGTAGAGCGTCCGGGTACAGAGCTTGTTTATGTAGCCCTCATAGTACCGCAAGACGCGCTCCACGGCCAGTGGATCACCAGCGCGGGCCGCCTCGATCACAGACAGGGACAACAACTCCCGCCCACAGAAAGTCGGCTGCTTCATTTCGGTTTCCTCCTTTCTTCCTCCAATCGTTTCCGCAATTCGTTCAGGGCCTTGGTGCGGTGCCGCTGGACGGCGCTGCGGGACATTCCCACAAGACTGCCGATCTCTCCGTCTGCCAGCCCCAACACACAATGCAGGATCAAAATGCCTTGCTCCTGTTCCGGCAGACTGGCAAAGGCAGCGGCCACCAGCTCGTCATGGATATGTAAGGCATAGCCATAGGCTGTGAATAGGATGCTGTCGCTTGGGTATTCGTCCACTGTGCAGAGCTTGTCCATTTCTTGCTGCGATAAGGCGCTGAACTCGATTTCTCGGTTCCGCTGGCGTCCCAAATCCCGCAGGTGGGTTCTGGCCTCATTGCGGAGAACAGTTTTACAGAAAGCGTCAAACCGGCAGCGTTCTCTATAACCATCAGGAGTGTACTTCATCTTCTCACCCCCGATCTGCGGGAGAGTGAGAAGCCGGGGCCGGTTGCGTCGCCCCCTGTGTCTATGTTGCTGCGGAAGCTCCGGCCCGCACCGAAAAACCGCAGGAATCGACAAAATTCGCCCGGCAGGTCGTAGACCCACCGGGCGAATATGAAAGCGTTATGAAGTTTCCTTACATGGTATAGTTCATATCGTTGGCCGGAGCTGCCCCCTGTTGGATACAGGCTTTTTTTAACAAGCTATGCTTTTGAAAAACAGGGTATATCAGCATGGCGGCTCCCTCCGTGGGCCGCCGATCCTGCGCCGAACAAAGGAAAGCGGCGGCCTTGATAACTCAAAGCCGCCGCTGGTCGTATGGGCGTGTCAAAAGGGCTGCTGTACGACGGCTTTTTTCTTTGCCGTCGTCCGGCATAACATCAAGTTTTTATATTAGATAAATAAATATAGGCATCTTCAAGTGATGCTTCGCAGGGCCAACATTCGATGTCAGGATGTGACGAACTGATTATTTTCATCAACAATCCATCACTTGTAAGTTGTTTCGCTGAAACATGGTATCGCTGTTCTACTTCTCTGGCTTTATTTTCATTCGATACCCTACACTTCCAAACATGACCTTGTGCCTGCTCAATTAGTTCAGACATATTGCCTGAATAGAGAAAGTGACCTTTTTTCATTACAGCGAGTTGATTACAGGTAGCAGCCAAGTCCTCCGTAACATGGGTTGAAAAAAGAACTGTTCTGTCCGCAGAGAAATCAAACAATAGATTTCTAATTCGGATGCGTTCTTCCGGGTCAAGCCCTGTTGTGGGTTCATCGACAATTAAAACAGATGGATTGTGTAAGAGAGCTTGGATAAGCCCCACTCTGCGTTTCATTCCACCGGAGAGCTGCCGATTTTTCTTCTTCTGATGTGCAGATAACCCTGTGGCCTCCAAATAATAGTCTATTTGTTTCTGGTACTCCGCTTTTTCCATGCCAGACATAATCCCAACATACTCCAATGCTTCACGCACTGTAAGATTGGGATATAGGCCAAACTCTTGCGGCAAGTATCCAATTTGCTTTTTGATGATCTCGTAATTTTCCGGCTTAACAGTGAGGCCGTTTATTTCAACCGTACCAGATGTGGGAGTAAGAAGTGTAACCAATATCTTCATCAGTGTTGTTTTTCCGGCTCCATTTTCCCCCAGAAGTCCATATATGCCATGTTCGATAGTCAAGTTTACATGATTTAGGACTTTCACACCCTTTTTGTATTCCATTACTAAATCACATACTTTTATTCCCATGTTTACACCACCTTTTTTTATTAAAATCCGGCTGCTGATTTACCAGATGTAGATTCCAGTACATTAAAGCAACTGCACATACAACGTATAATATTCTGCTCGGCCAAAAAGGAATTAAATAACCATCCTGAACAACTTCCCCTGACAGCTTGAATAGCTGTAATATTTCTGGTAACACACGAATGATCGTAGATGTCAAAAGCAGCCAAAAGAAGAACAGCAGGCCGATAGCAAGCCCTATATTCCGCATTAGATTTGTAGCGGTAAAGCAAAACGTTCCCATAAAAAACATACTTGCGGCGCAGGCACCCATGCAGGAAGCGTATAGACTTATGACGGGAATACCAGAATAGTTTGTAGGATGATACACTAACACGAAACCCCAATAAAAAACAGCAACTAAAACAATTAAATATAGTTGGCTAATAAAAGCGCGTTTTAGGATCGAACCACGTTTTTGTTTTATAGGGAATAAAGAGTAAGTGGAGATTCTTTCATTCATATACTCCATATAATAAATATCAGCCATGAACACGCCTGCAAGAAGCGCAACACTTGATTCCAGAACAGAAACAATCTCGTTATAGGACATAATTGGCCTTACCAAAATGATAATTACCATAAAGAGCATAGAATAAATGATCTTATACATAGGCAGTGCTATTTTTAATTCATACTTCATGTATCACGCCTCCTTTCCCATATCTGAATACTGGCAATAAGCAGAACAATAGCTAAAATCAAAAGAAAAATTTGATTGCTTACAATTCCAGATGGTATTTCTGTTTCAGTAAACAACTGAGGAAAGCGTATAAATATTGCTCCGGGCTTTACCTGATAGTGGTAATCCTCGGCGGAACTCAGCGTACCGATGTTGGCGTAAATGAAATACAAAAGCATTGCCGGAATTGCCGGAATTACGTTCTTGAACAAAATTGAAATAAAGAGCATAATGCAGCCTGTGAGTAGAATTCCGGGCAGATCATACATTATGATATTGGCCCAAATATCCCAAAGGCTTGTTTTGTATCCATAGCTGTTTCCTGCACTTACAGCGACAACATCGACAATCGCTGTTAGTATAACAACAAAGAGTAAGACCATTGAGATTCCAGCAATATATTTGCCCAGAACATAATTCCGGCTGCTGATCGGTTTCGTATGAATAAAACTGTAAATGCTTTTCCTCATGTCGCGCATAAGCAAAATTGCAAAAACAGATATTGTGAAAAGTATAGAAGTGATTCCGAGATAATCCGCATATTTTCTTCCCAAATAGCTCGTATATGATTCTTCCTGAAATACTGAATCCAAATATTGCTGCACCTCGCCAGCATCAGCTTTTTTATAGGCACTCATATTCCATACAGATTGAAAACCGACTATCCCATATTCATCAATGAAAAATTGTCTAATTTCTTGCACTGTCCAGCCTTTACTAAGCACTTCGTCCATTTGCTTTTGTGCATCCTCATGGCTCATTTCACATTCACTTACCAGATAGGCTTCCATTTCTTGTGATACATACTCCCACCGTTCGTTTTCCGGTGTCGGAATATACCCATCCGTAATGTTGCCATCGTAAGAATATTCCATTGTTTCTCCGTCTGGCTGAAAATCGTCATATAGTTTGATGTATGGCGATACGGTGATATACAGAATCACAACCATAGAAAGGACACCAATATAGGTAAGCGGACTTTTCAGCAGCAGCATAAAATCCTTTTTGACTAAACTCCAATTCATGCAATCGTCCCCCTTATCCGTTTTCTTATCCTAAGTATATCGGTAAAATAACTACAAAAAAACAATAGCGGTGATTTTCTTAAATCTACCGCTATTGCCCGATTCATGCAGCAATATTAAATTCCACGCAGGCACCTCCGCCCGGTGAGTTATATACCCGGAGAAATCCTCCATGCTTCTCACAAAGCATTTTGCAAATGTATAGACCCATGCCATAATGCTCTGTTCCTACGCTTTCGCCATGATAATAAGGCTTGACCGCTTTACTTAATTCGTCTGGCTGAAACCCTTTTCCATCGTCATGCACGCAGACATTCAATAGGGATTGAGAGTAGCGAAACTCCACACGAACACACTGAACCGAAAAACGCATAGCATTATCAATTAGATTTTCAAGAACTTCAAGGAAAATAGATATGTCCAAATTCAACTGTTGTTCTTTCAATTCGCTATGCACCTCAAACTGCTTCGCATATTTTTGAGCGAGAACAGTCAAAATTGCTTCTGTTTTAGCAAGGAGATCGGCTTGGCTGACATACGCTCTGCTTATAATAATTTCATCCAAACGATTTATGTTTTTCATTGTGCCAGCAAAACAGGATATTCTTTCTGTTTGGCTCTGCAATTCTCCCAGCACTTCTATTACTTTTTCCTCTGATAATCTGTGCTTAGGATAGTACCGCAACAAATACTCAACATAACCTTTCATGACCGCCAGTGGTGTTCGTAAATCATGAGAAAAGGCTGAACGCATTTGCTTTTGTTCGTCTATCATGTTCCACATTGAGCTGTTGTTTTCTGCTAATTTTTCGCGCATTTTTTCAAATGCAGCACAAATCTGGCCTAATTCATCATCATAGACATAAGAGATTTTGAAATCCAAATCCTGTCTGCTTATTTTATCCGCAGCTTCATTTAATACTGAAAATGGTGTTTTCAACCTGCGTTTATAGAATAATGTGAGCGATAAAAAGACACCGAAAAGTGTAAAAAACAAAATGCACCAGCTTGAAATAAAATCACAAAGCTCTTTTGCTATACGATCTGATGGTATCATTATTTCCGGGGAGACATCGGGGATTTGCGGCACATCACCAAAAAGTTGAGAATATCCGTTTTGATACTCATATAGTTTTGAAGAATCCGTATACTTTAGCTGAATATTGTCAGAAATATTTTGTGCTGCGTCCTGAACTGCGATGGAAAGTATGATGGATATTGTTAATGATATTATTAAATACTTAAAAAGTGACCGTTTTATTTTGCTGCCCATCTATATCCACATCCCCAAACCGTTTCAATGAACTCCCTATCTGTATGTTCTCTAATCTTGTTACGGATTCTCCGAATCAATTCTGTTACATTTTTATTATCGCCATCCCTATCCAGTCCCCATAGTTTTTCATAGATCATTTCTCGATCAAAAACTTGTCCGGGATGACGAGATAATAACGCCACTATATCAAATTCAGACTTTGTAAGTTCTATGACCTGATTATCAAAACTTACTTTTCGGCTATTCAGATCAATAATCAAATCGTTGTCATATCGAAATTCTGTTTTCCCTTGGATTCTTGCCTCTCGCCTTAAATGAGCTTCGATCCGGGCCAGTAATTCGCCAATCGAAAACGGCTTTACAATATAATCATCACCACCCGCTTTCAAACCGATAATTCGGTCTTTTTCTTCTATACGGGCGGATAAGAACAATATAGGGCAATGTACGCAGTCACGGATTTTTTCGCAAACCTCTATGCCGTCCATTTTGGGCAGGTTTATATCAAGAAGTATTATATCAGACTGCTTTTGGACTTGTTTTAGAGCTTGCTCTCCGTCAAATGCAGTCGTAACAGCATACCCCTCCATCTCTAAAACATCTTTTATCATATTAACCATACTTTTATCATCGTCTACAACCAAAATCTTTTCTTTCATGCGTTCCTCCACGGGCAAATCAACTCTAACTTTGGTGTTTTTCCAACACCTCATATATTTTGGAAAGGGTGAAGTTCAGTTTATCATAGAAACAGTCGGCACCATTTTTAATCACGGCTGCGGATAAGGCTTCATCCGCAGCCGCAGACACCGCGATAACAGGAATATCAATCCTTTGCAGTTTCATCCATACTAATAAGTCTATCACAGTTTCACCATACAATAAACAATCAGAAATAATCAAATCTGGCAATGTAGAGGATATAATCTGCTTTGCTGTTCTAATATCTCCACATGATACAGGTATCCAATGTTTATTGGAAGCAGCCATGCTAACGCCATTTCTATATGCAATATCGTTATCTATTATCAAAACCTGCATATTCAACCTCCGCTTATCACAGTTTCCCTATTTTAAGTTATAGTTTTAATTTAGTTTACAAGGAGAATGTCTACAAAAAGACAACAGAGAGGAAAACATCTTCCTGTCTACGCATTTAGGGGGCAAAAAGTCTACGGAAATCAAGGCTTTTCGGCGGTGGTCGATGGGGTGGCAGAATGATTTATCACATACCCGTCGAAACGGGCTTTGAAATGCGTAGGAAAATCTTTCCGCCGCTGGTTTTCCTGCCGGTTCTGTGGTATGCTGGAATAAGACAAAAAACGACAGGAGTTGACACGATGGCCAAACAGGAAATGTTACTGGACACAGCTACCATCAAGGCCGCCGTCGCTGGTGAGAAGTGGGCCAAAGATAAAGTGATCGAACACTACACCCCCATGATCGACGTGCTGGCCGTTGACGAAGATATGAAGCAGCACCTTATTCTGAAACTGCTGGAAGAACTGCCACACTTCCCGATGGGGCAGGCATAAAGAAAAAGAACGCCGGACGCAGAGGCACACAGCCCCCACGCCCGGCGCTTTGCGATGCTTAGATCACTCTTACACTTTATATTTCATATTGTATTGCTCTAAAACCACATTGATGATATACTAAGAAAAGAATATCAAGTGTGTATCTACAAGTTAAAAGAAAGGGAAAAATATACTATGCTCAAATCAATTATAACATTGATAGTTACCCTTATTGTAGGAGTTGTATTCATGGCAATAGGAAATGATTTCCTTAATGGATCTACTGATCTCGGTGTGATTGTAGCCGTTGCCGTAGCGGGGGCCTTGGTTGTGTTTTTTAATGGACAGAAAGGAAAATGAAAGGTACGATTACAAAATAGGATTTTTGATGTGGAGAGCTGATTATGGAGAATATATTTGATAAGTTCAAGAAATTAAATTTAGACACCTCGCCCATAGGTCTATCAATCGAATTGAGAGAACCATTTTTTTGTACGCCGATTGGAGCCCAAATTATTGGGTGGGATAATGGAATACATTATTGCTTTATCAAGGGATTTAAGGAGATTGTTTTTTGCGTAAATCCAGAAACGTGCTGTAATTATTATGTTTATCCACTTGCTAAAGATTTTACAGATTTTTTAAGGTTGCTTCTTTCTCTGAAAACAACAAATGCAATTCAACAAGTAGTGTGGATGGATAAAGATGCTTTTGAAAACTTTATGAATGATCCTGATGAAGTTAGATATACAAGTAGTGAGCCAGTGCAAAGCATACTTCAAAATATTTCCTCTAATTTAGAGGTTGAACCGATAGAAAATCCATTTGATTATATCAAAAAACTCCAAAAGGATTTTCCGTATAAAGAGATAAAGTTTACAGATGAATTTTATAATATAACTGGTTTAACACGGCAAGAGAATATCTAAAAAAGTTGCAGAGGACACTTTCAACAGTGTTCTTCTGCAACTTTTTTGTTGACTAATTAAACTTTTGATTTTTGTGAGATTTCTTTGAAAAGGATGCCGTTAATAACCAGCCCACCAACTTGTTACCTGTGTATGTGTTGCTTTTGGAAGATGAATCAGATTGCTATACGCATTACTTCCGCCGTATGCAAGCGGGCGAATATGGTGAACATCGTATAAACTGCGATTTAAGGTAACGCCCGTATTGGCGGTGTAAGTATTATAGTAGGTATCAGCTAAATTAGACGGACGAGTAGTTGTTGCACCTTTGGCATAGTTAGCAGGCGGCATGGGTAGGCTTTTCCCGCTTACAGAATCAGAAAAATTAAAATTCCAAGCGTGTCCTGTTCTATTAGAAAGTGCAGTTGTTGTTACGCCACTTCCAGAAGTAGCATTATCATAGTCCGTAATAGTGTAGGCAACATAATAATACCCTGTTTTTGCAGGAACTGTCCATGTGTAATCTACGCCATACTCACTGTTGGATGTATATGTATGGTAAACAGAACCCCCAACATTTGAGTAAGAGCCGGATAATGTTGTAAAACTCCCCTTTAATTGAGCTGTCAATTTAATATTTGGTTTCACAAAAGGAGAGGTTGGGCAATCAACATTAAAATACCAAGTAAATTCGCCACCACTGGTTTTTTTAATTCCAGCACGGACAAGATAAATTTCAATTCCTCGCTCACTGGGAGTATCAGCAGATCCTTTAGGAACAGGGATGGCAACTTCGTCGAAAGTAAGAAGTTCACCATCCTCAACAAGCATTTCACCCGTGGTCGTATCGTAATGAGTGACTTGCCCGGAATCAGCGGGAGAGGTATCCATGACGGCTTCCAACTCATTCTGGTAGGGTTCAGCCGCAATAGCAGTAATCGACATTCCTATGGCCATCATGGTGACAAGCACCAAACTCACAATTTTCTTTAAGTGTTTTTTCAACATACAGTCATTCCTCCTTATTAGGTATCGTAAATAGAAAATGCCATCAAACTATCATCCCAATGGAATCACCTCTTTCATTCATTTCAATCGCGCAATCCCCTTATGTTTTATGGTAAAATTATACAAATTATGAAGTATAAAGTCAATATTATATGAACAATACAGTGTAATATACTAAAAAGCGCCGGACGCAGAGGCCATACAGCCACCGCGCCCGGCGCTTTGCTATACTTGGATCACTCGTCCGTGAAATGGAACTGCCGCGCCTCAAAGTCGGCGTCGTGCATGGCGTCCAGCTTGTCGGCGGTCTGGCGGGCCAGCGCCGCCATGTCCTCGTCCATGTCCGGCAGGGCGGCCCGAATGTTGGCCGCCGTTCTGCGCCGGTCGCTCTTGTGATACATACAGATCAGGTTTTCTTCCTCTACGGTAAACGGTACCATTGTCATACCTCCAATTCGTTTTTCTTGGTTCTGGCCGGGGCCTTTTTCGGGGCTTGGGCCTGTTTGGTTTCGGATAGCTGCCTGCGGATGGAAGCGCGGGGCCTCCGCACTTCCTTGTCCCGGTTCTCGTCCTTGCCGATCACCGCATACAGGCCGTGCCGGTCTTTCATGCCGGTAAAGCACAGGGATTTATAGGGCAGCATAGAAAACAGCCGGTCGGTGTCCTTGCTGGACGCAATCTGGACGAAGTACGGGGACAGCTCCACCATGAAATGCGTTTTGTTGGGGCTGTTGGGGGCGGACAGATCTTTCAGCCCGGCCACGATCCGCTGCGCCTCGGCCAAAATCATGCCGTCATGCAGCGCCGTGACGTGGGCCTTGAAGTCGCCGGGCGCAAGCTGCGCCCGGCCTTTCTGTTCCTGCCGCAACAGCTCCCGCAGGTGTTCCGGCTCATTAGGCTTGGCCTCATACCGCAGGAACGCCCCCAACTTGGGATCGGGCCGCCCGTCGAAGTACAGACCGGCGGGCTGCTCCCGGTCGCCCTTTTCATAGTGCAGGATGATGTTGTCGGCCTGTACCGCCTCGGCTGCGACGTGCCGGAAGTGCTGGGGATAGTCCAGCTCATAGAGATTGCCGCGAATGACGCCCCGCACCTTGCCGGTCAGCTCCACGGCGTAGGCCAGCACCCGGTCACGGGTCTGCTCCCCGTAAAACTTCCATGTGTTGTGCTGCCGGGTGCCTTGCAGGTACACATCACTTTCCCGGAAACAGTGCGTCCCGGACGGGCGGGACATCCACAAAAGCGTCCTGTCCTCGGCCTTGTCGCTGGCAGCGGCCCGCCCGATGATCTCTTTGTCGATCTCAAAATCGCTGCGATAAAAGGCGGTGTTCTGCCGCATGAGCTGTTCCAGCGCGGCCAGAACATCCACATTCTCAAACCTGTTCATGGTGTCACACCTCCAATTCCTGTGCTTTTTCCCGCTGCGGCGGTTTCTTCTGCTGTTCCTCCTTGGCGGCTTTGAGCTGCGCCCGGATGGACGGTTTTTTCTGTTTCTGCGCCGGGCGCTGGGGCTGCTTGGGCTTTTGGGCCTCCGCCTTGGCTGCCTCGGCCACGTCGAACAAGGAAATCTGTTCCCCGGCTTTGGCCTTGGCTTCCAGTTCACTCATGGTCGGGGCATTGTTCAGAACACCGTCGATCATGTTGTAGTTCTGCTCGGTCGTCATTTCAGCGGCCTTGATGGGGCTTTCCTGCTGGGCGGGGATGGCAAAAGCGTCTGTGCCGTTGCCCATGATAAGATACTTGCCGTCCTCGGATTGGTGGTGGAAACCATAGCCTGCGGCCTCCAACTGCTCCCGGCTCATGTCGGTTACAAGGAAGCTACCTCTTGGGGTCTGGATGCTCTCGCCGGTGAGCAATTCCCGTGGCGTAAGCTGTTTTTCCCGCTGCAAGAAAAACTCCGGCACCGGCGTAAAGCCGAAGCTGTCACAGTAATGGGCTTCCTCCTTGCCGCTACGGTTCAGCACCACAACGTCGGAAACGGAAAGGCTGTGGCCGGTGAAGTCGGCGGGACGGTCAAGGTTGAATGTACGGTAGATGTCCTCCAGCGTGGTTTTGCCGTCCAGCGGGGCCGTGTAGATAAGATCGTAATTCTGCCGGTCAACGGCCAGCCCCGCTTCCTGCAAGCTCTCGTAAGCCTCAAAGCGATAGTCCCGTGTTTCCGGCCCGCCTTTGAGCTGGTAGATGGTAAAGGTGTCGCCCTGCTCCTGTGCCGGGGGATCGACGGTGAAATACGGGTTTTCCCATTGGGTGAAAGGCATATCCGGCATGGCCTTGTAGCTGCCGTTCTCCACCACATAGGGCCGCACCCGGTCAAAGCCGATTTCCTGTGCCACACGGGAAAGGCTTTCCAGTACCACGGGATCACTCCGCAACCGTTCCATGCGAGTGAAGTCCTCCACAAGATAATTCTGGCCCGCCCGTACATGAAGAATATCGGCGGCGCTCATGCCGTCCTTGCTTTCCATGCCCAGCGTCAGATGGGCATAGGGTCGGCCATCGGTGTTCAAATCCTTGGCCTCGCTGTTATAGGGCTGGCTCCGCAGCTCGTCGAACCGGGCCTTGGCTTCCTCAAAGGTAGCGAAATGCTCTATCGGGGTCTGCTGCTCGGCATTGGTGGCCCATGTTTTCAGATCGGGAATGATGTAAAAGCCCCATTCCCGGCTTGCCTCCGGCGCGGCGGCGCTGCGCTCGGCCAGTGTCTTTTCGGCCCGTTCCCGCACATCGTCCCGCAACGGCACCGTATAGAGGGTGGACGCAGAGGAAAAGCCCACGTTATTGAAAACGTAGTCTACATCGGCCTCTTTCAAGGCTCCTGCCGGGTAGTAGTCGGCCCGTGTTGGGGTGTCGCTCACCTTGCCGCTGGCAATGTCATGGTTCAATCCCGTTTCCAGATGGGTACAGATTTTGCCGTCCACGGCCAGCGTCACATAGTACCAGCCAATATAACCGCCGGTCTTTTCATCGGCTCCCTCGTTGAACTCCACATTGAGCAGCGTGTAGGGCTTCAAGCCCTTTTGGGCCGCGATCTCGTTGTCCTTGGCCTCCCGCTGCAACAGCGCAGGCAGGGCCGCTTCCTTGGTGGCCTTGACGATCTCCGGGTTGTACTGCACCAAAGTACGGTTTACACATTCCGTCTGTACCTTGACCGTCTTGGCTTTCGGCGTTAGGCGGTTGCCGATAAACAGGGACGCGCCGTTGTCAAAACGGATCGTCATATCGCTGGTGCCGCGCCATTTGCCGGTACAGGGGGACGTGTGGATTTCGCCGGTCTTACAGCCAAACGCCTGCGCGATCACATCAATCTTGGCCTGCAAGGGCAGGTCTTTGTATCGGTCAGCGATTTCCAGCGCCTTTTCCTGCAACTCCGTCAGGGTTTTTGCGGGGGCTGCCTGCGGTTCGGTGTCGGAAGTAACTTCCGGCTCCGGGGCGGTTTCCGGCTCCTGCACGGGTTCTTGTTCCGGCTCCGGCTCTGGTGCCGGTTCCTGTTCCGGGGTGGGTTTCTGTTCCGGCTGCTCCTGTTCCTTGGCATACAGCTCCTTGACGGCCTCCTGCGTCAGCTCCCCGGTATTAAGCTGATCCATCAGCTCCCGGCACCGTTCCGGCGTCCCGATGTAGAGAACATCCCCAATCTTGGCCCTGCCGTTGTCCTGCGGGATATAGGCTTGCAGCATATACAGGTTTTCCCGGCTGTCGCTGCGGGGGTTGGCGTGTACCCGGTAGAAGTAGTCCGGCTCGGCCTGTTCCTGTGCCGCCTGCGCCCGCTGTTCTCGGCTGCTGTTGCGTTGCAGCTCCGTGGGCTTGATGCCGGAAAGGGGCTGAATACAAGCAATCCTGTCCGACGCACGGTAGGCATTGTCGTTCAAAAGCCGCTGCCATGCGCCCACACTCGGCGCCCAGCGGAAACCGTGTTCTTTCAACTGCTGGCGGGCGTCCGCTTCCGGCTTGCCGTCAAAGAACACCTGCAAGCGGCCCTGATCCCGGTTGGCCTCCACATGGCCGCCGTCAAACTCCCAGCCCACATAGGCCACTTCGTTTGCGCGGGTCAGGCTTTCGATCCGCTGCCGGACGCGGCGGATTTCCGCATTGTTGTTGGACAGCTCCCAGCTCTGAAACGGCTTCTTTTCATAGTGCCAGCCGGATGCCATATCCGCTTTCAGGTTTTCGATGTTTTCAGGAGAGAGGTGCGGGCAGCCGTCCAGTGTGCCGTGTTTGCGGTAATAGGCATTGACCGCTTTCATGGTTTCCTGCGCCTTTTCCAGACCGGCCAGCTTTTTTTGCAGCTTGGGAATGGCCTGCGGGTCGTCCTGCCGGATGCCGCCCATGCCGGTGCTGCGGATTTTATCAAGCAGCCCTTGGATGTACTGCCATTCCTGCATATTGCTGTCGCGGGCCGCGTTCTGTTTCTCTTTCTGGCGTACCGGGAAATTGGAACCACCGGCAATCAAAATGGACGGAACACGGGCGTCAATCTCATAGCCATGGTTCATGTTGGCGGCCAGTTTCCGCGCATAGGTGTCAAGCAGGCTGTCGATCTTCTCATGGTACATGGGATCGACGCGCTTTTTCTGTTCCTGTGCCAGCGCAAAGGCTTTATCCACATAATGCCGGTATTCGGCTGTGGCGCTGCCGGGCTTGTAGTCGGAAAAGCTGTTCATTTCCTTGGCACGGCGGGCCGCGCCCTCATTGATGGAATAGTAGTAGTCGGACGCCGCAGGTTCTTTTGTCTGCTGTTCCGGGGCTTCCTGCTGGGGCGGCTCTTTGACCTCCTGCGGCTGGGCCGGGGCCTCATAGCCAGCCGCCGCATATTCCTCTACGGTCATACCGGCGTCGGCGGCCTCCTGTGCAATTTCGGCCTCCACCTGCGCCTTGTAGTCCTGCAAGCTCTGGTCGAAGTCGGTCAGTTTCGGCATTTCCGGCAAAGGCTCTCCGTGGTTGAGCAGCGGACGGCACTCCATAGCGTAGTCCACCAGCGCCCCATAGTAGGCGGTTTCCTCCGGCGTCAGGGTGTCGCTGGACGCCAAACGGGTCTGCGCCTCCTGTTCCAGCCGGGACAGGTTGCAATGCAGCTCCATGTAGGGGATGATCTCGGTGAGAAAGGCTTCCCGGCTGGCGTGATCCTCCGCCCATGCCTCCGGGCCTCCCTGCCGGGTCAGATGGTCTTTCCATTTTTCGTCGTTCAGATAAAAGGTCTGATACTCCCGGATATGCTCAATCAGGGAACCGTCCCGGTCGCCAAAATCCTGCCGCCCGGAATAGCTGTGCGGCTCTCCTTGGAATGTAAAATCAATGCGGAAGTCGGTCTTGTCATAGTAGCCGCCGCCTCGATGTTCTGCGTCCAGCCGGGCAAACAAGGCGTCAGCCTCATGCAGCGGCATTTGCTGGCCCATTTCCAGATGGGGGCTTTCGGTGAAAAGGATCGTTACAACCGGCTCCGCTGCCGGATCAAGGGCGGTTTGCTGTTCCGCCTTGGCAACGGCAATCTCACTTTCAATCTGGCTTCTCACAAAATCATCCATGTGGCCGTGCTGCATTTCATAGCCCTGTTCGCACAGACGGTTGATAAGCTCGATCACCTTGTCCGTATCGCCCACAGTCTCGGCATACTCCACGATCAACCGGCGTTCCTCGTTGCCCATGCGCTGACCGTCACGCTCGGCCCAGTCGATCAGAGCGTTGGCCCGTTCTGTGGGGGTGGCCTCCGGCATAATGGGCTTGTTGTTCAAGAGGCCGTCAATCCCATTCCACGGCTGCGGCTCCGGCTGTACGGAAATAGCATTGGCTTGTTCTGCGGCCTCCTGAAAATCTTCCAGTGCGTCGCCGGTGATGGTTTCCGTTACATGGCCCTGCGGTGCTATCCCGGAAAAAATTTCGTCGCGGGCCTCCGACAAAGAATACTCCGTATTGTCCAACTGTCCGCCGTCGATCTCTTTGTAGTCAGGGCCGTACACGGTATAGTCAAAGCCGTTTTCGCTGGTCTGGATAAAGAGAATATTGCCGCTTTCCAGACGGTAGGCAGCTTCTTGGGCCTCGGCCCGTTGCAGCGTCCTGTCGCTGGAAAGGACAAAGCCCTGTGTCTGAATAGCGTCCAACGTGCCTTGTGTCACCTCGCCGGTGGATTTCACATCGGCGTCAATCAGGGTTTGCAGCATGGTCTTTACACTGTCGGTCATTTCCTGCTGCTGTTCCGGGGGCAGCTTGGAAAACACACTGTCGGGGGCAGGCTGCTCGGCGGCCTGTTCCACAGTCGGCTCCACAATTTGCTCCACGGCCTGCTGCGCCTGCCGCTGTTGCTGAAGCTCGGCAAGGTGGCCGTCGATGGTGGTAATCAGCTCATGGGCGGTGGCCCGGATGGTTTCAAGGGACGCCCGCAGCTCTTTCAGGTCTTTGCCGGAACTCCAACCGGCCACATACCCAAAGGAATAGTCGGACGTGTCCAGTCCGTAGTGCTGGCAGACGGCATAGGCCACGCTCTCGGCCTGCACCTCGCGGGTGCGGCTGTCGGGCCGGTCGGCCTGCTCGGTCACAGGGGCCTCCGGGTCAATGGCGTGGAGCTTGGCATGGGCAATCTCATGGATGGCTGTTTTCAAAGTTTGCAGCTCACTCATGTTCTCCTGTATGGCGATCCGCTTTTCCGTCAGGTGGTAGTAGCCGTGAGAACCACCGGGGATGTCCTCAAAGGCCATCGGCACGGGGGAAGTCTGTTCCAGCGCCTTGAAGAAGTCCTCGTATTGCTCCACATTCCCGGCCAGCTCGTCCACACCAATAGAGGGCAAGGGTTCGCCCTCGGTCTGGCTCACGTCAAAGACAGACACGATCTTGAACGCCGGAACTTGTGTTTCCTGTACTTCGGTCAGAGGCTTGCCGTCTTTGTCCATGACCGGCTTGCCCTGTTCGTCCAGCTTCGGCACTTCCTTTTTCACCTTGTAGGGGGCGGGGGCCAGAATCTTGATGCCTTTCTCGCCCCGTTTCACATTGCGGTGAAAATCGTCCCGCCACTTGTTGTAGCCCGCCACAAGCTGGCCGCCCTGCATGGCGATCAGCAGCGTATTGTTGAAGCTGTAACTGTGGAACTTTGCCATAGAGGTGAGATAGGCTTTGTAGCGTTCACTCTCGAAAAGTTCCTGTATGCCGGTTTCCAGCCGGTCGGTGATTTCTTTCATGCGGTCGGCGCTGTTCTGGCTGTTGAGAATAATGGGGACGACGGGCGGCGGGGCCGCAGCTTCGGCGGTGGGCGCTGCCTCTGGCTGCACCGTCCGGGCCGGGGCCTCGTCCCGCAGAATTTCCGGCGCGGGATAAGCCATCACCCGGTATTCCTCCGGCACCGGCTGGCCCTCATGGACACGCTGCCACTCGTCGCCGCTTTTCACCAGATAGCCGTAGTCGGTGAAAACACCATGCTCCGTATTGGCAATATGCAGGCCGAAACGGGGCAGGAAAATTCCCGCTTTCCATTCCTCCGGCATATCCACCATGCCGGAACGGTTCAGGTAGTAGTCACCCAACTGGCCCGTGCCGGTGACATCCGGCAGATGCACATAGTAGTCCACGTTGTCGGGGTAGTCGATGATCTGGCCGATGCTGTGGAAGTCGCGCTGCGGGCTTGTCAGGGCGGCGTTCAGCTCCGCAAGCTCGGCGGCGTCCAGTTTTTCCAGCCTCGCGGCAAGGAAGTTCAGCTCGTCCACATCAGCGGACAACACCAGATCGCGGGGCAGCTTAATGGGACGCTCCTGCGGGCTTCGGTAGTCGTACAAGAAAAAGTCCTGCGGATTGTCGGCACTGATCCCGATTTCCCGCAGGGCTTCTTGCAGCTTTTCGGTTGTGGTCGGCAAAGAAAACCAAAGGCCCTCGTTGCCTTGCTCATAACGCTGTCGGTTATGAAGCAGGATTGAAAACACTTCGCTCATGGGTTCACTCCTTTCATATTCATAGGGGTTTGGGGCTTTCCCCAACAAGCAAAATCCCCGGCCCGGCAGGGTGGCCGGGTCAGGGATTTATCGGAAGTGTGGCTACACTTCCTATGCTTGCTACGTTACTCCGTCAGCTCTTTTTCTCCACGCGGTAATTGACATACTTCCCGCCGGTATCGGCCAAAAGCACCGTTCCGTCATAGGTTTTGCCGGTTTTCATGGAGCGCAGGCCCTTTACCTTTGCCTTTCCGTCTTTGAGCAGCGCGGCGGCGATCTTCGGGGTGAACGTCTTGCCTCGTTCCTCAAAAAATCGGTCATTCTTCCACATGACAAACTGGCAGGCCCGGTTTCCGCAGTAATAGTTTTTCTTGCCCTCGTAGACGGCTTCGCCGCAGCGGGGACACTTGCCGATAACAACACGCTCGGCCTGAAACAACTTCTGTGCGTCCTCGCTGATCTGCGAATAACGAGAAATCAGGTTTCGGGTCATTTCCTCAATGCCCACCATGAAGCCCTCCGGGTCGGCCTCGCCCTTGGCAATGGCCGTCAGCTTGGTTTCCCATTCCGCCGTGAGCTGGGGAGAAGTCAGCACTTCCGGCAGTACGCACACAAGGTTGTGGCCGTCCTTGGTGGGAAGTAGCTGTTTGCCTTTGCGCTCCACAAAGCCCATCTGCACCAGCTTTTCCAGAATAGAAGCACGGGTTGCCGGGGTTCCCAAACCTTGGCGCTCGGCGTCCTCCGGCATATCCTCGGCCCCGGCACGTTCCATAGCAGACAGCAGCGTATCTTCGGTATAGGGCTTGGGCGGCGTAGTGAAATGCTCGGTGATGCTGGCCTTCACCGGGTCAAAGGTCTGGCCCTCGGTGATCTCCGGCAGCTCCCTTGCCAGCTCCGGCGCGTCCTCGTCGGCGTCGGTCTTGAACGACGCCTTGAAGCGGCGCTCAATCTCTTTCCAGCCGGGGGTGAGAATGGTTTTGCCCTTGGCGGTGAACTCGTTCCCGGCGCAGGTGAATGTGGCGGTGACATCCTCATACACATGGGGCGCGGCCACAGCACACAGCAGCTTGCAGCACACAAGGGACAGCAGTTTCTTTTCGCCCTCGGTCAGCCCGTCAAAGCCTTTCTGCACAAACTCCATCGTGGGGATAATGGCGTGGTGATCGGACACCTTTTTGCTGTTCAGCACCCGGCCATACTGCGGGGCAATGTCCAGCCCTGCCGCAAAGGAAAGCAGCGGCCACAGGCCGGACACAATGCTTTCCGCTGTGGGCTGCATATCGTCGGTAAGGTACTGGCTGTCGGTGCGGGGATAAGTCAGCAGCTTCTTTTCATAGAGCTGTTGGGCATAGTCAAGGGTCTGCTTGGCGGTAAATCCAAACAGGCGGTTGGCCTCCCGCTGCAAGATGGTGAGATCGTAAAGGCGGGGCGGCTGCTCCGTCTTTTTCTCACGCTTCACCGATACACAAACGGCCTGCGCTCCTGCACAGGCCGTCTTGGTGGCGTCGGCGTCATCGGGGTTCAGAAAGCGGTCACTGGCCGCCTCCATGCCGCCCGCCGCGATATGGACAACGTGGTATTTCTCTTTCTTAAAATTGCTGATTTTGGCCTCCCGGTCAACCAGCATATTGAGGGTAGGCGTCTGGACACGGCCCACGGTCAGGGTCTTGTGGTAGAGGATGGAGAAAAGCCGGGTGGCGTTGATCCCCACCAGCCAATCGGCCTGCGCCCGGCACAGGGCCGATTGATACAAGTCGTCGTAGTCGGCCCCCGGTTTCAGGTGGGCAAAGCCCTCGCGGATCGCGGCGTCCTCCATGCTGGAAATCCAAAGGCGCTTGAACGGCTTTTTGCAGCCCGCCATCTGGTAGACGAAACGGAAAATCAGCTCACCCTCGCGCCCGGCGTCGGTGGCGCACACAAGGCCCGTCACGTCGGGGTGTTCCATCAGGGAGCGCAGCACGGCAAACTGTCCTTTCTTCTCGGCGGGGATGATGTACTGCCACTCCTGCGGCAAAATCGGCAGGTCGTCATAGCGCCACTTCTTGAAACGCTCGTCATAGGCTCCGGCATCGGCAAGGGAAACAAGGTGGCCGATACACCAGCTCACCAGATAGCCGTTTCCCTCCATGTAGCCGTCCCGTTTCTGATCTGCACCGATCACGCCCGCAATGCTGCGGGCGACGCTCGGTTTCTCTGCAATTACCAACTGAATACTCATTCCTTATTCCTCCTTATCCTGCGCGGGTTCCTCGTCCTCCGGGGTCGGTTCGTCCTCGTCGTCCTCGTCCTCGCCAAAATCGTATTCGTCCAGCTCGTCGCCGCCCTTGGTGTCGGCCTTGGGCTTCTTAAACTTGAAGAAGTAAAGGGCCGCGCCGCCGCCGATCAGGGCCACCACAAGGAACACGACAAGGCCGCCCATGCCGCTGCCTTTCGCTTCATCTTCCTGCGGCTGCTCGGTTTCCTCCGGCTCCTGCGGTTCCGGCTCCGGGCCGGTACACTCGGTCATATTGGTTTTACATACCGGGCAATTCGTGTTGACGGCTCCCGCCGCGCACTTGGTCGTACAGGTACAGGTTTCCGGGGCGGCTTTGCCGTCCTCCAACAGTGCTTGCAGGTCAGCGTCGTCCACTTGGTTGAGGAAGTGAACGGCGGTTTCCTTGTCCTCGTTGGCGCGGTCGATCAGGATATAAAAGTAGTTGCCCGCCTTGGTGGTAACGGTGATAAGCTGCTTATCCCCATAAAAATCATCCACCAGTGTTGCATTGCCCTCCGGGGTAACAGGTACGCCCTTCGGCTCCATGCCGCCGGTGGTGGGTTCTTCCTCCTGCGGTGCCTCGGTGGTTTCCGGCAAAGGCTCCGGGTTGGGGTCAGTGCCACCGGCAAACGCGGTGGTGGAAAAGGCCGTCAGGCAAAGCACGGCGGCCAGCGTCACGGTAAACGTGCGAATGATCTTATTCTTCATTGGCATTGTCCTCCTGTTCAAAATCCGGCTGCGGGGCCGGGGCGCTCTGCAAAGCGCCGCCGCGCAGGAACGCCGCAAATTCCTCCGGATTCATGTTCAGGCCGCGCACAAGCTGGATGATCTGCAAATTCTCCTGCTCGGTCTTTGCCGCTTCCAGCTCACGAAGCTGCTTTTGCAGCTCCGCGATCTTGGCCTTGGTTTTCTCAATGTCCTTTTCGATACGGTCAAGTTTGTTTGCCATAGTCAAAACTCCTTTCTGGCGTCAAGGCAGACGCCCGTAACAATAGAAATGCTGCTGCCAATAACTCGAATTGAGGTTGGTGTAGGAAATAGGGTCGCCACAGTGCAACATCACGGAATTGCCCACATAAATGCCGACGTGGGAAACGCCGGGGGTGTCGTAGGTGCCGACGAAAAATACAAGGTCGCCGGGCTTGGCCTGCTCCGGGGAAACAGGGGTACAGATATTGCAAAGGCCCTGTGCGCCCAGCCGTCCCACGTCCCATCCGCTGTGATTGATTACCCAGCTCACAAAGCCGCTGCAATCAAAGCTGGTGCTGGGAGAGCTGCCGCCCCACACATACGGATAACCTACATACTTTTCCGCCTCGGCCATCATTGCGGCAAAGGTGGCGTCCTCCAAAGCCTCCGGGGGAATGTCGTAATAGGTCGGCTCCTTGACGGTGGAAGCGTTGGGATAGGTGCCGTTGGGAAACAGATCAGGCCGGTTGCCCAGCGTGTGCATATACACCGCATACAGGCTCATTTGTTCCTCGCCCATGATGTAAACAGGCAGATGGGACATATCGAAGTTTTCCAGCTTCACGTTGCAGATGTAATAGGTGTAGGGAACTTGCACGGTGTAGGGGTTGCCCTCGCTGTCCGTCCGGGTTTCGGTGCGGTATCGGGTTTCGGTTTCAATGGTCTGTGTCAGGGTGTATTGCTTCTCAAAGAGCATGGCAAGGTCGCCTTGCACGTCGCCCAGCGTATAGACGCCATCATGCAGCGCCGACAGGATGGAAGTCAGCACATAGGGGTCGTGGCCGATCTCGTCCAGATCGAAGCGGTATTCGTCATAGCCGGGGTGCAGGCTTTCGTAGTTGTCAAGCTCATACTGTAAATCGGCCTCCATGTCCGCATAGGCGGCTTCGGCCCCCAGCATATCGCTGTCCTCGGACAGATAGGACGTGGCCGCCACGCCGGTTCCGGCGCTGCCGAACATGGCCGTACAGGATTGCAGGCCGCCCATAATCAGCATGAGCATAAGGCCCACACCGCCGATCAGCAGCACACCTTTCCAGTGCCGGGCCACAAAGGACGCGGCCTGTTTGCTTTTCTCGGCGGCTTTCTTGGCGGCTGCGGCGGTGGTTTTGGTGGCGCTGGCTGCGCCCTGTGCCGTCTGGCCCGCCGCCCGTGCTGCCTTGGCATAGTCCCGTTTGATTTTCTGTTTCTGCCAGAACCGGGCCACCGGTTTTTTCACCGCCTGCGCCATTTCCGGGTTGTCCCGCAAGGATTTCTGGTAGATGTACTCGGCATTGGCGGCAATGGCCTTTTTCTCGGCCTTGGCTGCGGCCCGGTAGGGTTTGAGCTTATGACGCCGGATGCCGCTGCGGATGGCTTTTCCTGCTTGGCGCTCGGCAAGTTCTTCTCCCTTATGGCCGCCCTCGACGCCCACATTCTCATGCTCAACCTCGTGGATTTTCCCATGCAGATACAGGCCCGCTTCCTCCATCGGACGGCTGGCCGGGTTGGGTTTGAGCTTGGGGGCCGGTTTCTCCACCTTGTCAAATGCAGCTTGGTTTTGGCCTTGCCCTTGGCCTCGTCATAGACGGTTTCCGTGGTGACGACGCGCTTTTTCGGCAGGGCTTCTTTGGCTGCGTCCAGCTTATCCGCCCGCTTTTCCGCCTTGTGAACGTACTTGGAAAGGGCGGGATTGGCCCGTTCCTCGGCGGTGAATTGCAGGCGGGACGCCGGGCCGGTGGCCTGCGCTGCCGTATTCGCGCCATCCTTGGCGGCCCGCTTCGCCTTGCTGCGCTCCCGGATGTCCCCGGCACGTTCCAGCACCTTTTCAGCGGTGCCGCCCGGCTCGGCTGCGGAATAGTCCTGTTCGGCCTCCCGGCTGGAAATGTTGATGCTCTTGCCGGTGGTCTGGTTGTCCAGCGTCAGGCCGTCGCGGGTCATGTGCTGCGTCACCTTATCACGGGGTTTCAACTGCTTCATAGGGCGTCACCTCCTTGTCTGTTCCGGCAGCGCCCGGTTTCGATCTCTGCAATATAGCGCAGGATGGGGTACACCTGCGGGGGAACAACTGCGTTTCCCAAAGTCTTTAACCGTTTTGCCACATTCGCCGGCGGGTCGCTGATTAAGTACGGGATTTGCGCCGGTTCTTTGGCCCACATGGAATGTCCGTCCATCTCCGGGGGAATCCCATCAGCCATTCCACCCAGTCGGGATTCAGTTTCACATCCCCCGGCGGGCTGCCCAGCAGTTTGTAAACCGCCCATGACAGCCGCGCCGTCCATACGGTTCCGCTGGGGTTGTATTTTCGGAAGCTCCCGGTCGGGGTCATCCGCACATCGACAGTCTTCCCCACATCCCCCGTGTCGCTGGCAAGGGGCGTGGGAAGCAGTATGGCCGATGATGAAAGTTCTTTTGCGCTCATGCCATGCGCCGACGGCGACAGCAGGAAGTACGAAAACCCTAACGGCGTAGCCTGCCTGCTCCAAGTCAAAAACCGTCTTGTCGAGCCCCAGATGGATGAAGCCAGCAACATTTTCTCCAAGCACCCAAGAGGGGTGCAGTTCCCGGATAACGCGGAGCATTTCGGGCCATAAATACCGTTCGTCCTCAAATCCCCGTTGTTTCCCGGCGCTGGAAAAGGGCTGGCAGGGGAATCCCCCGGAAATAAGTGTGGTGGTTTCTCGTCCTGTTTTTTCAAAAAATGCCTCCTTTGTCACTGTGGTAATGTCCCGGAATTTTGGTACCTGCGGCCAGTGCTTTTTCAAAACTTCCATCGGGAAATCCGCCCATTCGCACTGGCATACGGTGGTAAACCCTGCGGCTTCCGCCGCAAGGTCGATCCCGCCGATCCCGGAAAACAGGCTGAAATGTGTTAAGGCGCTCATACCGTCGCCCCCTCGCCTAACCGGGTCGTCATGATCTGGTAGAGCTGGGTGTTTTTCGGGATGGGGTTCTTAAAGGGCAGGATCACATTTTCGTAAATGAGAAGCCCCTCGCCGGGTTCGGAATTGTCCACATACCGTAATTGCTGGGGCGAAATGTTCAGCCGTTCCGCAAGGATTTTGCGGTCGCCGCTGGCTTGATTGAGCAGGCAAATGAAGTCGCTGTTTTCCAGAATGTTTTCGATCTCCGGGGAGAAAAGCAGGTCTTTGACGTTCTGTGTGGCACCTGTCGGAATACCGCCCCATTTTCTGAACCGCTTCCAAATCTCGCAGGAGAAAGCGGCTGTCTGTTCCTCTCGCAAAAGCAAATGGAACTCGTCGCAGAAGTACCACGTTGCCTTGCCTTGGCTGCGGTTTTGGGTCACACGGCCCCAAATCTGATCTTGGACAATGAGCATCCCCAGCTTTTTGAGCTGCTTGCCCAGCTCTTTGATGTCGAAAGCCACAATGCGGTTCTCGATGTTGACATTGGTGCGGTGGTTAAAGACGTTCAGGCTGCCGTTTACATACAGGTCAAGGGCCTGCGCCACACGGTCAGCCTCCGGGATATGCTGGTCTAACAGGGCTTGATGCAGGTCGGACAGGATGGGCATATTCTCCGGGCGGGGGTCTGCCAGATAGGGCCGGTAGATCACCTGCACGGCACGGTCAATGACCGTCTTTTCGATGGCTTCCAGCCCGTTCTTGCCGCCCATGACAAGCTCACAGAACGACAGCACGAAATCACTTTTCAAGGCCAGCGGGTTTTCGTCCTCGCTGTAATTCAGGTTGATGTCCAGCGGGTTCACATAGTTTTTGCTGGTAGGCGACAGCTTCACCACCTGCCCATGCAGCCGCTTCACAAGGGGGTAATACTCGGCCTCTGGATCACAGATATACACATCGTCCGGGGTGCAGAGGAACACGCTCAAAATTTCTGATTTACAGCTCATACTTTTGCCGCTTCCCGGTGTCCCCAGCTTTAGCCCGTTGGGACACCTCGCTCGTTTGCGGTCGAGCATAATCATGTTGCCGGTCTTGGCGTTGATCCCGTAATACATGGCGTCGCCGCCCTGAAAAAGCTCCTGCGTTACAAAAGGGACGAACACGGCCACGCTGGAAGTCGTCAGGGAGCGTTCAATCTGGATGTGGCTGGCCCCCAGCGGCAGGCTGCTCATAAGCCCCTGTTCCTGTTGGTAGTCCAGCCGCACAAGGGAACAGTTGTATTTCTGTGCAATACCGGCAGCCCAGAACACATCGTTTTCCAGCTTTTGCCGGGTGTCTGCGGTGTTCAGAACCAAAAAGGTAAGCTGGAACATCCGTTCATTCCGGCTCTGCAAGGTCTTTAGCAACTCCTTGGCGTCCTGCCCGTAGGTGGCAAGGTCGCTGGGAAGTATATCCATGTCGTAGCCGCTGCGGACAGCCCGTTTCTGTTCCTGAATCTTCATGGCGTCAAGGTCGGTGATCTTGCGCTTGACCGTCTTAATGGCGTCGCTCTGGTCGATGGCCTGCACATGGAGGTTCACCACAATGCCGTTTTCCGTGTTGAGAAAGTCGGCCAGCATTTCATCCGACAGTTCCGGGGAGAGGATTTGCAGAAAGCTCACCGCCCCGTATTTGCCGCCCAGCCCGAACATCCGGGCATTGCCGAAGCGGAACGAGGACGGGGCGATAAAGTCCTTGGTAGAAAGCCCCGACGGGGCAAGCCACTTCCAGTCAAAGGAGAACGGTTCCCCGTCCGGGTGGAAAATGCTGTGCATGACTTCCAGCCGTTCCTTGGCGTCCAGTCCCCATGCGGAGGCCCCCATGCTCTTGAAATAGCCCAAAAGGTCGGTTTCGATCCGGCGCAGTCTGGCGCGGGCCATTTTCAGGCTGTCCGCCTCGATGGTATAGGTCATAAATTTCCGCTTCATCAGTCCGTTGTTCCCGTTCACAAGCTGGTCTTGCAAAATGTCGGAATACTCGCTGCGGATGTCGTCGAAGTCGTCCCCCTGCGCCCGGATTTCAAAGCTCTTGGCGTACTGCTTGGGGTCGATCTTGCGGTTGATAAAGGAAAACTGCACATGAATGGAGGCGTCCAGATAGTTGTAGAGGTCGCACAGGTTTTCAAAGATGGCGGTCTTGGTGTCCGCCTGCGCCAGTTGGTAGCTGATGTCCGTAAACTCAATGCACTTGGAAAAGGTGCGGGGCGTCACCCGGCACACGCCGTCCTGATACATGGCCTCATAGGGAATACTGACCTGCGCCGAATGGGGCTTGCCGTCGCCCTTATACTTTCGGATGACGGCCTGAATCTCTTTCTTTTCGGCGCGGGTGAGCTTGACCGGCGCTTTTGCGCTCGTTTCGTTCTTTTGCTTTTTGGACAATGGCGTTGACCTCCTTTTCCATTTGGGATTGCCGCACAAGGGCGGTATAAGCGTTGTTGGTCTGGTAGGGCCGTTCCTTGGGCTGGATGAAGCAGCACTCTACGATCTGGCGCACCACCACTTCAAGGGGCTGGCCGTGTTTTTCGTAAAGCGCCAGCAGAAAGCCCGGCAGCATGGCAAACACCATAATGAGCGCCGCCGCGCTGGTCGGGACGCGGCCCCGGATCAAAAAGAAAAGCGGGACGCCAACAAGCAGCGCACCGCCAAAACAAATGAGCTGGCGTTTCGTCAGCCCGAATACTACCTTGGATTTGACCTTGGTTAAATCCTTGGGGACAGTTACATAAGCCATAAAAAGTCACCTCGTTTCTTTAGTGGGCGGTAAATACGGCCTTGCTGATACTTCCCGTCTTGAACAGACAGAAGCAAAGCAAAACGGTATAGCCCATACAGCCCCAGATCGCACCGGATATGTCGTCGGCGGTTCCGATCTGCTGGATCAGCACCGCATAAATCCCGACAACCACCATGATTAAAAAGGCTTGGAAGCCCAGCGCAAGCAAGGATTTCAAGTAGTTCTGGCCCATGCCGCGCCACTCTGCATTGCCCAGCGTGGCAAGGGGGATCGGCCCCAATGCGGTCACGGCGTAAATTTCAATCATTCTTCCATAGGTCACAAGGAAAATGCAGATGGAAAGAATGTTCATCGTCAGCCCCACAACAAGGGTCTGGAACCACAGGCCCAGAAGCGGCCCGATGTCCATTGCTTCAAGGCGGCTTTCCAGATCAGGGAGCAGCGTGTCAAAATCAATGCTGGTATCTCCGATAATCACCCCGGCGCTCTGGTTGACGACCTGCTGGGTGGCGTCAAACACGCCCATGACGATATTCCATGTGTTCGTCACAATGAGGATGGCAAAGGCGCTTTTGAAAATCCAGCGGAAGAACATGGAGCTGTCGAAGTCGTGCATATTGTTCTTTTCCACAATCATGTCGATCAGCTCATAGCACATCACAAGGGCGAGAATGGCCGCCGCAATGGGGACGATCACCGTTTCGGACAGGTTTTGCAGCATGGAGAAAATGCCGCCGTTCCAGTCCTGCGGGGTACTGCCCACATCCGACGCGATTTCCCCGACTTTGGTATTGACCGTGTTAAACAGGCCGGACAGGTTGCCCATGATACCGTCGATCAGGATTCCTTTGATCCATTCCCCGATTAAATCACCGATCATGTGGGGACACCTCCTTTCCCGCGCCCTCCCAGATCAGAGAGGACGCGGAGGGTTTTCTAACACACATGGGGTTATCCCAGCAGCCCGGACAGCAGCGGAACAAGGGTCATGCCAATGAGGGCAACGCCACCTCCGGCGACAAGCTGCTTGATTCCCTGTGACTTGCTTGCAGGGTTGTCCGCCCCGTATCCCTCCAAAAGATTGACGCCGCCCCATACGCAAAGCGCGCCGCCGAGGCCCACAACGATGGTCTGCAAAGTATCAACTGCACTATTGAAAAATTCCATAAATATACCTCCATAAATTCAGATTGTGATGGTGTTTGGGTGCAAAAAAAGCCGCCGTTCACAGCGGCAGCCTCACAATCCGCAGACGGCCCGGAGTTACTGGCCGTCCCGCCATTCCAGCACAGCCAGCGAAAAAATTTCGCCCCATGCTTCACACAGTCTGCGGTCTATTTCCCTTGCAAGTTCTTCGGCTTCCCCGTCCGTGGGCGGGGTATCATGTTCTGCGATCCACTGGCACAGCACCGCAGCGGAAATGATTGCCCGGTAGATTTCTTTCTCATACTTGAAATAATCCGCAAATGTCCATTCGTCCGAGTGTCCCATCGGTCACGCTCCTTTCTCTATGGCCGCTTTATTCTGCGGAAAAATCTTCCTCCGACAGCTCAATGTCGTAGAGGTCAAAGGGTTCGTCCTCCGTTATCACGCGCCGCCTTTTCCGGCGCAGGGACGACAGGTAGCTGTCCACATCAAAATAGTTCTTCTTGTCGGCGTCGGAAAGGTATTTATAGCGGGGGTGACGGGTAATGTCGTATTTCTCACTGAAAAACGGCCTGACACCGCGCACCTGCAAAATACACTTACCTCCGTCCATCGTTGCGATTTCGTCCTGTGACATCAACTCCTTTCCTAACTTCTGATAATTCAATCCGTGAGAGGTCTGTGCGCCCCGGTTTTCGCTCTGGTTGTAGCTGTCGATGGTTTCTTTGCCCAGCACGTCAGAGATTTCCTTGGCGTTCTTGCCCCGCCCACTAAGAAAAAGCGTGCAGTCGCAGTTATCGGAAATGATTTCCGCAGCGTCCTTGTAGATGGCCTTTAACTGTGACTGGCTTTGCAAAATAATAGAAGCCGAGATTTCACGGCTTCGGATGGTGGCGATCAGCTTGTCAAAGTTGGGTATCTGGCCGATGTTCGCAAACTCGTCCAGTATCATGCGGACGTGAACCGGCAGCCGCCCGCCGTATTTATCATCGGCCCGGTCACAAAGCAGGTTGATAAGCTGGCTCTGTACCATTGCCAGAATGAAATTAAAGGTGGTGTCCGTGTCCGACATAATCAGGAACAGCGCCGTTTTCTCGTCCCCGATGGTGTCAAGTTCCAGTTCGTCGTCCTCCATCAGCTCCCGCACCTCGCGGATGTCAAAAGGGGCCATTCTCGCGCCTGCGCTGATAAGGATAGAGGAACGTGTCTTGCCCGCCGAAAGCAGGAATTTTTTATACTGGCGGACGGCAAAGTGGTCTGGATCGCGTTCCTCCAATCGCTCAAACATCAAATCCACCGGCGACTGAAATTCCGGGTCGTCCTCGCGGGCTTCGCTGGCATTTATCATTTCAAGCAGCGTCGTGAAGTTCATTTCTTCCTCCGGCGCTTCCTGCCAGATATAGCCGATCAGGGCCGTGCAGAACAGCCGTTCCGATTTCACCCAAAAATCTTCCGCACTTTTTTCGCCCTCGCCTTTAGTGTTGCAAATCAGGGTATTTACCAGCTTCAACACGTCTTTTTCCGAGTGCAGATACCGAAACGGGTTGTATTTCATGCTCTTGGAAAAATTGATGGTGTTCAGCACTTTCACGCGGTAGCCGCTGCGGATAAGGAGCTGGCCCACTTCACCGATCAAGCTGCCCTTGGGATCGGTTATCACAAATGAGGTCGGATAGTCCTTGGACACACATTGCATCAGGTTTGGTTTTACAAAGAACCGGGTCTTGCCGGAGCCGGAACCGCCGATCACCAGAACATTTTTATTTCTTGCGGTTTTGGGGTCTTTCGGCCTGTTGTTCATGGTGATCCGTTCCGTCTGTGTCAGCAGAATGTTGTTGTCAAAATTGGGGTCGATATAGGGGGCTATATCCTTGGGGCCGCCCCATCGGGCGCTGCCATATTCCACGCCTTTGCGGTATTTCTTGGCGTTCTTGCCTTTGCAGTACACCATAAGCCGCAGCGCCGCAGCACCAGCGACGCCGATCAGCAGGTCAGTGGGGTGGAAGCTGGGGGCGGCACTTTCAAAGGCCGCCGCGCAGCCATCCGCAAAGTGCAGGAGCTTTTGGGAAAGGTCGATGCCCTCCGCCAGCCGGTACGCCTGCCCCAGCTTGCCGAACAGATAGACAAACAGCAGATAGGGCAGATTGGCGATTATCAGTTTTTTCATTTCCGGCTTCATCGTGACAGCCCCCTTTCTTTGAATTTTTCCTTGGCCCGGTCAGCGTTGCGGGCTGCTGCCTTTTCCTTGCTTGCGGCAATGTCCTTGCGGATCGAGGGCCGTTCCTCCCGCTGCAACTTCTTGGCCGTGAACTCCTTGAACGCCTGTTCCATGTTGTCGGCGTCCTTGGCCTTGAAAATCACGATGTAGTGCGGGGGCTGGGTAGTGGCGTCTTTCCGCAGCGTGAAGTCCACGCCGTATTTCTTGGCGCAGGGCTTAAACAGTCCAATGTTGGCGTCGGTGATCTCGATATTGGACAGGGCCGCCCCGTGCTTTTTGAGCTGCTTTAGGCTCTGCTGGCCGTGGTGCAGCTTGGTCTTGCCCTTGTTTTGGGTTTCCAGAAACTTGCGGGCCGCCGCTTGCAGCACTTGGATTGTCAGCTTGGCCGATTTGATGGAAAAGGCTATTGTCTTTTGGGTTACTTCCTCCTGCAATCGCTATCCCTCCTTTCGCAGAAGTGCGGCGGGACGGTTAAGGTGGCACCGTCAGCCGCCGCAGGAAACAGAAAAGGGACAGCCGCTTGCGCCGGTTGTCCCCGATTAAATCCTCACCCGCAGGCCGGAAAGATCGTCGGCACGGATACCAACCAGATACCAGTTGGCCCCGTACTCAATGCGGGTGGGCTTCCACCTGCCGCCCACCATCACATCAAAGGTTTCCCCACAGTGCAGGCCGCCGTAGTAGTCCGCCAGATCAAAGCGAATGTCGTAACGGTCGCTGCGCTCGTCGAAAATCAATGCACCCTGTTTCATAGGGCCGTCCTCCTTTCAGATTTTGCCGGTGTTCATGTCATGGGCCACCAGCGCGGCATAGTAACCGTTGATCGTGCTGGGCGCATTGAACAGCATAGCCAGCAGGTATTTCTTGATGTTGCGGATTTCCGAAGTGTTCTTGCTCAAACAGTCAAAGACAAACTCGATGTGAGAGCTGTCCAGTTTCATAAACTTGGATTTCACCAGCTCTGCCGGGTAATCGTCCCCGGCAATGCGGATAGTCTTGCGGGCGCTGCATACGGTTTCCACCAGCAAGTCCACAATCTCGTCCAGCGTTTCCCGGTCAATGCCCTTGACGTGCTGGCAAAGGTGTTCGTACTCAATGTTGTCCATGATGATTTGACGATAAATCTCTATGGCGCTCTGTGATTTCGCTTCCGTTCCTTTCCGTTCCGGCGGCTGTGCCGCCTCGTCCTCCAAAGGAGAGGGTCGGGAAAGGATAGGAATGGGATCGGTAATTGATACATCAGTAATTGATTTTTCTTTACTTGATATATCTTTATTTAATTGCGTTGGTTTTCCCAACGTAGGCTTTTCCTGCGTTGGATTATCCAACATTGGATTTTCCAACGTAGGTGAATCCGGCACAGGCTGGGGCTGTTCATAGATCACATAGTCCGCGCCGCGCAAGCGCCCTTGGCTGTCGCGCTCACGGGATCGGACGATGTACCCGGCCTGTTCCAGCTCCCGGATTGCGGCCCGGATCGCGTCGATCTGCTCCCGGTTGATAAGGGACAAACCTTTCAGCGTATAGTCCCAATCTTCCGGCAGGGAGAGCATTTGCGATAACAGGCCCTTGGCTTTCAGGGATAAGTCCTTGTTCCGCAGGTGGTGATTGGACATCACCGTGTAGCCCTTGTTACGCTCTACACGAAATACTGCCATATTCTCAACTCCTTTCACTCGAAATGTCACCGCGTCGTAGGCGGTCAGCTTGCCCGGCTGGTAGGGACATTCCGCATAGACGCAGAATTGATATTTCCAGTGCGGGCGATAAAAGCGGCAGGTGCCGCAGTCCTCCGGCGTGACCGCCTCGCCGCTGTCGTAGTGGTCAAAACCGGGCTTGCCCTGCATGAGCTGTTCAAAGGCCCGATCGCTGCCGGAAGTGAAGTACATAGGCCGTCGCCTCCTTTCTGCTTTTGGGCAAAAAGAAAAGCCGCAGACTTTTTTCAAAATCTGCGGCTTGGCCGGGGAACAGAAAAGGGCGCTGTCATGCTTGACAACACCCTGTTTCTGTCTGATTATTCAGTTGTTTTGACCTGCCCCGTTTTCCGCTGCCCTAAAAAACATTGATTTTACTGGGTTTTTTCATGTTTTCTTATGGCACCACGGTTAAATGCAGAAATTTCATCAATCCGGGCAATCACAGCAATTTGGTCAGCAGTAGCTTTTTGTAGGCCTTGAAGGCACCGGGCAGGGTGTACGCGGCCTCCAGCTGCTCCTTTCCGGCCCAGACGCAGCCTGCGGGGGCGGGCTGCTCCGGCACAGTGAGGAAATAGCCGCTCTGGTGCCACTCGATGTGGGTGAAAATGTGCTTGGCCGCAGGCAGGGGCGTGAAATGTGCCCCTGTGCTGCAGTCCAGCCCCAGGGCAGCAAGGCGGGCGGCGGTCTCTGCGGCGGTAAGGGTGGTATCCTCCCACAGCACCGGCTGCCACAGCCCGGCCAGCAGGCCCTTGGCCGGCCGCTGCTGGAGCAGCACCCGGCCCTCGTTCAGCACCAGCACCACCGTGACCGGTGTGATGCGCCGGGCCTTGGGGGGCGTTTTCTGGGGCAGGGAGAGGGCGGTGCCTGCGGCCCGGGCCCGGCAGAGCGTGCCCAGCGGGCACTGCTCACACAGAGGTGCGCCGTTGGGCAGGCAGACCAGCGCGCCCAGCTCCATCAGAGCCTGATTGTAGTCTCCGGCTTTTGCGGGCGGCTGGTGCTCCATGACCCGTGCCGTGAACTCCCGCTTCACCTGCGGGTCGGTGACCAGCCGGGGGTCGTTGTAGAGCCGTGCAAACACCCGCAGAACGTTGCCGTCCACGGCGGGAACCGGGAGACCGAAGCTGATGGAGGCAATGGCCCCCGCCGTGTACTCCCCGATGCCGGGCAGGGCCAGCAGGGCGTTGTAATCAGCAGGCAGCTGCCCGCCGTACTGGGCGCAGACGATCTTCGCTGCCTTCTGCAAATTGCGCACCCGGCTGTAATAACCCAGCCCCTCCCACAGCTTGTGCAGCTTTTCCTCCTCACATCCGGCCAGCGCGGGGATATCCGGCAGGGCGGCAAGGAAGCGCTCGTAGTAGGGCAGCGCCGCCGAGACCCGGGTCTGCTGCAGCATGATCTCGCTCAGCCAGACATGGTAGGGCGTAGGGTCCTCCCGGAAGGGGAGGATGCGGCGGCTGGCATAGAACCAGTCCAACAGGGCAGGAGCGATATTTTCCACTTGTATTTATCTCCTTGTTGAAAACAACCCTCTCCGTCATTGCTCCGCAATGCCACCTCTCCCGAGGGGAGAGGCTATGCTGCCTTTATCCAAGAGCCGCAATAGGCTCCCCCTTCGGGGGAGCTGGCAAAGCCGACAGGCTTTGACTGAGAGGGTTGAATTTAATCCTTAGAAACCGTAAGCGGTGCGGGGGAAGGGCAGCACGTCACGGATGTTCTGGATGCCAGTGAGGTACATGATCATGCGCTCAAAGCCCAGACCGTAGCCTGCGTGCTCCACGCCGCCGAACTTGCGCAGGTTCAGGTACCACTCGTAGTTGGTCTTGTCCATGCCCAGCTCATCCATGCGGGCAGAAAGCTTGCCGTAGTCCTCTTCACGCTGGCTGCCGCCGATCAGCTCGCCGATGCCGGGCACCAGCATATCTGCGGCTGCCACGGTCTTGCCGTCCGGGTTCTGCTTCATGTAGAAGCTCTTGATCTCCTTCGGGTAGTCGGTGACGAACACAGGCTTCTTGAACACCACCTCGGTCAGGTAGCGCTCGTGCTCGGTCTGGATGTCCACGCCCCACTCCACAGGGAACTGGAACTTCTTGTTGTTCTTCTTCAGGATCTCGATGGCCTCGGTGTAGCTGATGCGGCCAAACTCGCAGTTTGCCACCAGCTCCAGACGCTCGATGAGGCCCTTGTCGATGAACTGGTTGAAGAAGGCCATTTCATCCGGGCAGTTGTCCAGCACGTAGCGGATGACGTACTTGGTCATGGCCTCGGCGGTGTCCATGTAGCCGGACAGATCGCAGAATGCCATCTCCGGCTCGATCATCCAGAACTCGGCGGCGTGACGGGTGGTAAAGCTCTTCTCGGCACGGAAGGTGGGGCCGAAGGTGTACACCTTGCCGAATGCCATAGCCATGGCCTCGGCTTCCAGCTGGCCGGAAACGGTCAGGTTGACCGGCTTTTCAAAGAAGTCCTTGCTGTAATCCACAGCGCCGTCCTCGGTCTTGGGCACGTTGTCCAAATCCAGCGTGGTCACGCGGAACATCTCACCGGCACCCTCGCAGTCAGAGGCGGTGATCAGCGGAGAGTGGGCGTAAACAAAGCCGTTCTCCTGAAAGAACTTGTGGATAGCGTAGGCAGCCACGCTGCGCACGCGGAAGGCAGCGTTGAAGGTGTTGGTGCGGGGGCGCAGGGTGGGCATGGTGCGCAGATACTCCA
>OGIV01000196.1_pt1 | contig 51039 bp, 45 predicted proteins | sample 1571861 | NCBI WGS metagenome assembly OGIV01 (sample SAMEA2582099, study PRJEB24529) | metagenome | biome: Human gut stool | place: China | collected 2011 | reverse complement strand
GTAGTCAAGAAACAAGCTAAATAGACCGCAATTAAGCTATGTAAAAGAAATTTTACATGCTTTTATCTAATATGTAAAAGCCTTTTGATAGACATTACTACTACATTTGTCAAAAGTTTTTCTGTAAATTAAATAATTTGTGACACACTTTTACCTTGAATTTATCTTTCAATAAATATATTCTATAGATAAATTATTAAATGAATTTTATATAGCTGCACTTTAATTTTTATTTTATATGCAATATTTTTTCTGAGGTGATAAGATTATGCTTTTTAAAAACCCTGTTATTCCGGGATACAATCCCGACCCAAGCATCTGCCGCGTTGGCGATGATTTTTATCTTGTTAATTCTACATTTGAATTCTTCCCCGGTGTACCAATATATCACAGCCGCAATCTTGTAAACTGGGAACTTACCGGATACTGCCTTAACAGACGTTCGCAGCTTGAACTTGAAGGCTGCCGAAATTCCGGTGGTATATATGCACCTACAATAAGGCACCACAAAGGAATGTTTTATATGATAACAACTAATGTTACCGATAAAGGAAACTTTGTTGTCCATACAGACAATATAAACAAAGAATGGTCCGACCCTGCATGGATTGACCAAGGTGGTATAGACCCATCACTTTTCTGGGATGATGATGACTGCTGTTATTACTGTTCAACCGGGAATCTTGACGGTGTAAGAGGTATTGTTGCATTTAAAATTAATCCAATGACAGGCGAAATTCTTTCCGACAAACACCTTATAAGCACTGGCTGCGGCGGTCAATGTGCAGAAGGTCCACATATCTACAAAAAAGACGGCTGGTATTACTTGATGATTGCGGAAGGCGGAACAGAATATGCTCACCGCGAAACAATACAGCGTTCAAAAAATGTATTCGGTCCTTATACACCATGTCCACACAATCCTATTATTTCTCATAAAGAGTATAAAAAATCCGAAATTCAGGCTACGGGACATGCTGACCTTGTTGAAGATGCAAACGGAAACTGGTGGCTTGTATTCCTCGGAATAAGACGCTTCAGCCATGCACTTCTTCACAATCTCGGTCGTGAAACCTTTCTTGCACCTGTCACATGGAATGAAGACGGATGGCCTGTTGTCGGATACAACGGAAATGGGACTATTGAACTTGTAATGGATGCACCTCTTCCGGGCATGAACGAGCCGGAGACAATTGCTAATACAATAACAGACGATGCAACAGGCAGGCCATTTTTACATGCAGACCATAGCGTCAATATTGACTTCCACCGCGATGCCATTGACAAACGCCTGCAGTTCACAAGAAATCCTGATATGTCTCATTATATTTATGACAGTAAAAACGGATGTCTCACGCTTAGAGGTACTGATATCACATTGAATGAACCAGGTAAATCCCCGACTGTTCTTTCATTTAAGCAGCCGGAATTTACAACATCACTTAAAGCTGTATTAAAAATAAAAGACAGTACAGCAAAACGATTTGGTGTTGCTGCCTATTATAACAACGATTATCACTATGAAATATATGTTGGCAGCGATGAAAGCGGAAAATATGTCGGATTTTATAAACATATACACGACATGGGTGCAGAACTTGCACATATTCCTATATCTAAAGAAGATGAAAATCTCAATCTTCTTGTAAAAATAGATACTGACCGTGAAAAATATACTTTTTCTTATGCCCTTGCTGATACAACGAATCTTGATGTAAAAATTGCCTGCCATGAAATCGGTTCAGGACTTAATGCCGGACTCAGCACGGAGGGTACACGTACAATGACTTTTACAGGAACATTATTTTCACTTTTTGCCGAAAACGGTAACGGTACATTTGAAACCGGTGTTGCACTCACCATAAACCCTGATGTTGATTACAAACTGTAATCCGCTAAACATATTGAATTACTTCCGCCGCAGACATTAAATGTGTCTGCGGTGTCTTATCCTGCCTAAAAAATTGGTCTTTTATTCATCCGTTTCAATGTCAGTATGTATCTTTTTTATCTGTTTACACCAGTCTTGTACTTCTCCTTCATTTTTTCTGATGAAATATCCACATTCAACTTCACATTAGAAAACGGAAGCAACACAACCAGCGTATACACTACAGCTGCTTTTATAACTATATAAAGTCCGCCGCATATAAATCTTGCTTTGGGATTAGCCAGATTAAATGAATAATTACCATCAAACATACGATTCTTCACAAGAATATGATTATCATTCGGATTATAATAATATACTGTTTTCCAATATTCATCATCGTCTACATAAACCGGTTTCATATCTGACGAGTGGGAAGATACCATTACCAACCGAATGATGCACTGGTCATACACACCGGAGCAGAAAGAGGAATTGAGGAAAGCACTGGCTGCAGGTGTTCCGAAAGCAACGATACTGGAATATTTTTATCCGGAGGTTACTGTTGAGAAGATGAGTTCTTATCGAAAGAAGCAGTAAGATATCGCATAGGCACAGAAATTATGATATATTGTGTCTATGTGAATTAAAGAAATTTACAAATCGGTATTTTTAAAAGCGGAGTACGACAGAGATATGCGACTTCTACAGCAAATGATGGTAACTATAGGGATTGCCAATATTTCTGACTGTTGCGTTTATTATCTTGCGGGCAGTTCTAATTTTAAAGAGGCGGATTGGACTTTCAAGTGGAGGAGAGAAGTATGGAAGTCCAAAAGAAGCGGGAAAAAGTGGTGGATTGGACGTTGAAGCGGCGGGAAGGCACGAGGAAGTCCAAAAGGAGCGGAAAAAAGAGAGGAATTGGACCTTGAGGGAAGAAACAGTACTTGCGAGGTCCAAAAGAGCGCATCAGAACTGGCATTGCTTTTTTAGACAGGAAATATCCTCTATTTTATACTACAGCTACAATGACAAGGCCATGTATATCAAATATAATAACAGGGGGAGTATTATCAAGAAAAGGAGTTGGGATAGCGTGATTTATATTACAGGAGACTGCCATCAGGATTTTAGACGTTTTAACATGGAATCTTTTCCAGAGCAGAAGGAGATGTCTAAGGAAGATTATGTTATTATCTGTGGGGATTTTGGTGGTGTCTGGAATAGTAATGAAGAGAGTAAAAAAGAAAAATCGTTAATGGACTGGCTGGATAGCAAATTATTTACTACGTTATTTGTGGATGGCAACCATGAGAATTTTGACAGGCTTTATGATTATCCGGTTGAAGAATGGCATGGCGGTAAGGTTCATAAAATCAGATCATCTGTCATTCATCTGATGAGAGGTCAGATATATGAAATTGACGGAAAAAGTATATTTACATTTGGTGGAGCAAGCAGCCATGATATAGATGGTGGGATTCTTGAACCTGATGATCCGGATTATAAGAAAAAGAAGAAGGAGCTGGATGAATGGTGGCGGCCATACCGTATTAACCATGTAAGCTGGTGGAAGCAGGAACTTCCGTCATTGGAAGAGATGGAAGAAGGACGAAGGAATCTGGCATTACATGATAATAAAGTGGATTTCATCGTAACACATTGCTGTGCAACAAGTACCCAGATATTGCTTGGCGGCAGCATGTACAAGCGGGATATAGAGACTGATTATCTTGAGGAGATACGGCAAAATATCAGTTTTAATAAATGGTTCTTCGGTCATTATCATGATAATCGAAATGTTAATGCGGAAGAGATATTAATATATGAGCAGATTATCAGGATTGTGTAGGAAAATAAAGTGGAATAACTGAATATGTAACGTATAGAGCAATGTTGGCAGCAAAATACTGGCATTGCTCTTATTCTTTTGTGGATTGGAGAAGTGAGAGCATCCAGGTAGAGAGAAATCGCTGGGATTGGACTTTAAGGCGGTGAGGACACGGCAAAAGTCCAAACAAATATAAAACACGAGCTCTGGCAATGAACAAGAATATAGAATTATTCAGCATATATTCACCGTGTATTGTCTATCATGACTGAATATCATCCTGCGAGTGAGAAAGAGGAGGATATCTATGGGGTTAGAAATTAACAGAAATTTTAAGGATACGTTGTTCAGAAAGATATTTGACAACAAAAAGGACCTGCTCAGCCTGTATAATGCGTTAAACGATACTGAGCACACAGATGAGAATCTGATAGTAATAAACACGATAGAGGACGCAATATATATTGGCTACAAGAATGACATCTCGTTCGTGATAGACAGTGAGCTGAATCTTTAATGGAATATTCACAATTAATAGCGTTGATAAGAAAGCATTATGATGAGTTAGTAGAAAAATATGCAATGCTGGTAGCAAAATACTGGCATTGCTCTTATTCTTTTGTATGTTGGAGAAGTGAGAGCATCTGGGTAGATAATAAAAAGTTACAATAAAATGTATAAACACCAGAGAAAATCATGCAAAATGCCTACACCTGATTCAGGGAAGTATACATATGTGAAAAGTGTACAAAAAAAAAAAAAATGTGTGCACTTGTTGCAAATTGCACAAAAGACAATTGACGGTATATGTTTAAAATAGTAATATAAGTAAGAACGTTGGGATACCGCAAAATGTAACACAATTATTAACGTTTGACACAATGATAAAATAATTTTAGGAGGGAAAATTATGAAAAAAAGATTATTTGCAGGAGCACTTGCTCTTCTTATGATAATAGGACTCCTGCCAGTTAGTAGCATGTTGAAAAAGCCAGTTGAGGCACAGGCAGCTGGAACAACGAAAGTGTATCAGGTAGCAGATTATACAACAAAGGTTAAAAAGAATAATTATATTGCAGATAATCAAAATAGTACTTTTTTTAAAGCAGGAGAAAACTCTATAGCGTCAGGAAAAGTTAATAATATTCAGAGCTTAAAACTTAATAATGAATCTGATATTTCGTTTGAAGTAAAAGGATTGGCTACTGTTGAAGTGACTTGGAGTGTAGCTAAGGATGCTGAAGCAGAGCGTTTTAATATAATCGATGAACAAGGAAATAAGTACTATAGCCAAAATAATAATGGGAAAAATAATAATACAGTTAAATATACCTTTACTAAAGGTGGCATATATAAGATTAAGAGTGTAGGTATTGATTCAATCGGCATAAGTAGTTTAAAAGTAACTGTTCCAACATATACAATCAATGTAAAAGATGGAGAAAAAGAACCAGTTAGTACAGTGCTTGAAGATGGTGAAGAATTTACATTAAATGCAACAGGTGAAAACTTCCTTTATTGGGAGACTTCTTCTGGAAAAATTATTTCAAGAACAAATGAAAAAAAATTAAATGCATATTATGATGAAACATATACAGCTGTATATGGTTCAGATATTACAGTATATTATATGACAGAATATGGTCATGTATATAAGCGTATAGCAGCTAAAGATTTTAATGAAGCTGCTGTACCAGATGTGCCAATTCGTTATGGATATAAAGTTACTGGTTGGTCAAAAGATGTGAAGACTATAAATGATGCAATTGCAGAAGGAACTAAGGCAATATATGTAGATCCTAAATATTCAGAGGATACAACTACCACATATAAGATTACAGTTGATACAAGAGCAGTAGGAGGTAGCGAAGTTGTTCAAGTAGAAAAAGCTATTAATTCTGTATATACAGTATCTACTGACTCTAGCGAGTTTGCATGTTGGAAGGATGCAAATACTGGTGTGGTTTTGAGTTATAATTCAACATATTCGTTCTTTGTTAACAAGGATATCAATATAGTTGCAGAAGCTGGTACAGCTACACCAAAAGGAGTTATTTCACTTGTTTTGAGAGATGATGGAAAGGTTGATAATAAAGATAGTGTAGTTGTATTCGAGTATACTGTTCCAGCTGGTAGTACAGTTACATTCGCAGGAGTATATGCATCTCCAGATCAGAACAAGTTAACAAAGGATGATGCATCATATGTTGATGGTGGTTCATTTAGTAGTGATCAGACATACAAATACACAATTACAAAGAGAAAAGGCATGGCTACATGGTATGTAAAGGCAGTACTTGAGTATACAGATAGTACAGGCACACATATAATAACTTCAGAGCCAGTTGAATTCTAAATAATGGAGGATAATTAAATGAAGGAAAATTATGAAAGCATTACATGTGAGGTAGTAATGTTTGATACAAAGGACATTATTGTTACCAGTGGTAATACTTCAGTTTCTGATGGAATTTCAGGAAATGGTACAGTAACAAATAGACCTTAATGAAGTCAAGGCGGGAAATTTTCCCGCCTTTCTTTTTATACATTATTTAATAAGTAGAGAGAGTGGACAATGAAAAAATTATTAAAATATATATTAATATTAATGGTTTTGCTTCTGACAATTATATCAGGAACAACTTATGCTAAAGCAGATGATACAATTGAAGAATATAATGGTGTTCAATATAGAATTAATTCAGCAGAGAGATGGGCTGCTGTATGTGGTTATACGGGAACAGAGACTGATGTTGAGATATCATCGATTATTGGAAGAGGAATAATTGTATCAGAGATAGATGATCATGCTTTTGATGGATGTAACTCAATTCAGATACTTACAATTCCAGACACAATTATGAAAGTCGGAGATATGTCATTTATAGGAATGAATAATCTTAAGGCTGTTATATCTAAAACTCAGGAAATTAATATTATTGTAAAAGATAATGTTAAGATTGTTTCAGATAGAAGTCAGTTAACTGATGAAGATATTAACAAGGATGATAACAATTCATCTGATAATAAGTCAGATAATATTACATCTAATGATTCTAAGCCAAGTACAAGTGGAGAATCTTCTAATGATAATTCATATGATAACGGCAAGGTATCAGAGGGAATGGGCGTTATAGATTCTAATACTGTAAATAATAAATCAGACTCTTCTAATGCAACTTTAACAGAAGGTAATACAGATAACAAAGTATCAGAAGGTGGTGCAACTATATCAAGCTCTGACAACAAGAAGGACAACAATAAGTCAACACAGGCGGATGACAATAAGAACGAAACTGGTTCTAAGACCACCAAGAAATTTTCAGCACCTAAGATTATTGCATACATAGTATGCGTAATTGTAATTATTGGTCTTGCGGCTGGTGCAATTATATTTATTAAGAAAAAGAGAAGATAAGCTATGTTTACAATACGGGTTGCAGATACATTTATTCAGATTAATGAAAGATACCAATATATAAAGCAATATTGCAGGAATTACATAGTTGATGATGTTACACCTGAGATGGTTGTTGAAGTGAGTGACGAGGAGATTAATGCTGAGCAGAGTGACGAGTATGTGTGCTCACCGGATTATCTTGAGACACTTGCCGTATATAGAAAGATATGTGAACGTCTTGTTGATAAGGGAATTATTCTTGTACATTCATCTGTGCTTAAGATTAATGGTGAGGCTGTTATGTTCCTTGCTCCGAGCGGAACGGGAAAGTCAACTCACACAAGATTGTGGCGTCAGGTGTATGGTGACAGGGTGACAATGATTAATGATGACAAGCCTCTTGTCAGTGTAAGAACCGATGAGCGTGGAGTTCATGTTAATGTATACGGAACACCGTGGTGTGGCAAGCATGGAATTGAGAATAATATATCTGCGCCGGTTAAGGCATTATTCCTGCTTAAGAGAAATGAGACTAATGTAGCAAGAAAGCTTACTATACATGAAGCATTTCCATATGTGTTCAATCAGACGTATCGTCCGGATAATGCGGAGCTTATGAGAAAGACACTTATATTATCAAGAACAATGGCTGAGAATGTCGGCTTGTTTGAACTTGGATGTAACATGCAGGAAGAAGCTGCACATGTAGCTTACAGGGCAGCATATGGAGAAGAAGGAGAGAATTGACCATGAAACTGAAATCAGGAATTGTTATGGAAAAGACTGGTGATGAGTATATTGTAGTTGCCACAGGAGAGGCAGCCAAGTCTTTTAATGGAATTATAAGAAATAATAAGACAGCTAATTTCGTATTTGAACAGTTGAAGGAAGATAAGACTGAGGAAGAACTGGTTGATGCACTTCTTGAGCGATATGATGTGAGCAGGGAAAAGGCACAGACAGATGTTAAGGCTTTAATTGCTAAGATAAGAGAGGCTGGACTTATTGATGGATAGGGAAAAGCTCAAACCACTGTTCAAAGACGGACATTATTATAGTGTTCCAAGAGGCGTGAGCATGTGGCCGTTGATTAAGACACCGGATTGCGTGGTTCACATTGTTCCAGTTGACAGGGAACTGAAAAGATATGATGTTGCGTTATATCACAGAGAAAGCACAGATCAGTATGTTCTTCACCGTATTCTTAAAGTAGAGGATGATTACTACATTTTTTATGGAGATAACTGCTGGCGTAAGGAGATTATTCCTAAGGATACGGTTGTCGGCATAGCTACTAAGTATTACCGCAAAGGCCGATGGATTGATGCTGATGATATACGTCTTAAGATATATGCACATATATGGTGCGATGCGCTGCCGGTGCGTCGTGCGATTCTGAGATTGAGAGATGAAGCTAAGAAAGTATTAAGAAGAGTTAGAAAATTATGGACAAAGAACAGAAGCTCCAATTAAAAAAGATAGTTAAGAATCCAGCCATGAGCTGGATTTTTGGCGTGTCAGGGAAGTTAAAGCTGGGGGTGCTGCTTCTTGTGCTGCTTAATTCAGCAATATCAATAAGTGCGGTGGCATTTGCACTTGTGCTGAGGGAAGCAATCGACGGGGCAGTTTCTGGCAATAAGATGGTATTCCTCAAGTTCGTTATCATACTTGGACTTATTATGGTTGGGCAGATTGCTGCGAGAGGTGTAATAAGATTCTTAGATGAGTATGTACGTTCAGGCATGGAAAATGTTATTAAAACACGACTCTATGAAACTATTCTGTCAAGAAAATACAGTGCTATTACTGCATTTCACACAGGAGAACTGCTGAACAGAATTACTAATGATGCGGTTGTTGTGGCAGATGGGTTCGTGCAGATTATTCCAGGAATTATTGCAATGCTTGTTAAGCTGGCCGGCGCGGCGGCGGTGCTTTTCGTGCTGGATTACAGATTTTCTGTGATATTCTTTGCCGGCGGTGGACTTGTGCTTATATTCACAACACTGTTCCGCCGTGTTATGAAGAAGCTTCACAAGGATGTGCAGGCGGCTGATGGTGTGCTTCGTTCTTATCTGTCGGAGAATCTTGGAAGCCTTATGGTTCTTAAGACATTTGGCGCAGAAAGAAAGAGCATAGATACTTCTAAACATTACATGGATAAGCACAGATTCATGCGTATGAAAAGAAACCGATTCTCTAATATATGTAATGTCGGTTTCGGACTTGTTATGAACGGCGGCTATATATTCGGTCTGTGCTGGTGCAGCTTCGGAATTCTGCATGGAAGTATTACTTACGGAACGCTGTCGGCAGTACTTCAGCTTGTTGACCAGCTGTGGGCGCCGCTTGCTAATATGACCGGTTATTTGCCAAAGTTCTATGGTATGCTCTCAAGTGCGGAGCGCTGCATGGAGCTTGAGACTCTTGAGGAAGAGCACGTTGAGAGCCAGTTTAGCAGGGATTATTGCAGAGAGCTTTATAAAGACATGACAGCGATTGAATGTAAGAATATTACTTTCAGATATGAGGACGACATTATTCTTGAAAATGCTGATATATCTATTGGCAAGGGTGAGCTCATAACGATTATGGGTAACTCCGGCGCGGGCAAGAGTACGCTTCTTAAGCTGCTTCTTGCTATATATGAGCCTGAAAAGGGGACACTTGAGATTAAGACTGAAAAGGAAAGTTATGCACTGACCGAAAAATACCGCAAGATGTTCGCATATGTGCCGCAGGGCAATTTCCTTATGTCCGGCAATGTTACGAGTGCTATAGCTTCTCTTGATGATACCAGTGCTGATGTTGATATGGACAAGGTGAAGGCAGTTGCGCATATTGCATGTGCAGACACATTTGTAGAAAAATTAGAGCATGGATATGACACGCTTATCGGTGAGCGTGGAATGGGTATCTCGGAGGGACAGGCACAGCGTCTTGCTATTGCGAGGGCTTTGTATACGGACGCTCCTGTGTTGCTGCTTGACGAGGCAACTTCGGCTCTTGATGAGCAGATTGAGAAGAAGGTGCTTAAGAATATAAGGGAACTTACGGATAAGACGGTTATTATTGTATCGCACAGAAAAGCTGTGCTTGAGGTATGTGACCGCTGCGTGGTATTGGAGGATAAACATTTTGAATAATGGAGAGTATCTTATCGGGCTTCTTGCAAATGTTGTGGCTGACAAGCCGTTGCCTGAGCCTGACGATAATATTGACCTGTTAAAGGTGTATGAGATTGCTGAAAAACACAGTGTGCAGACAACAGCTTATTATGGTATTAAGAAGCTGCAATGCGCGATTCCTTCTGAGATTTTAAGTAAATGGGAAGAAGCGCACCTGCACGGGTTGTCTGTAAGCATACGTTTTAAGGCAGAGCTGAATAATGTGTGTGATGTATTCACTAAGGAGAAGCTTGTGCATATGCCGCTTAAGGGCAGCATAATTAAGAATATGTATCCATCGACTGATATGAGAAGCATGTCGGATATGGATATTCTTATTAAGCGTGAGGACGCGAAGAAGGTGCATGATATTCTTATCGGGATGGGGTATACATGCGATATGTATGATATAAGCCATCAGGATGTGTATTTCAAAGACCCTATATATAATATTGAGATTCATACAAGTCTGTTTGATGATGGCGACGGGGTGACTTTCTACCGTGAATATGATAATATTCTGGATAGGACGGTTACTGTGGATAATGAGTACGCACGCCTGATGACGGATGAAGATTTCTATGTGTATAATGTTGCACATTTTGCAAAGCATTTTCAGCTCGGCGGCTCAGGAATCCGCTCGGTTATGGATATGTATATTATGAAGAAGTCGCTGACTGGTATGGATATGGGTTACGTTAATGCGGAATTTTCAAAGCTTGGACTTACTGAGTTCTATACTAAGGCATCGAAGCTGGTTGACTACTGGTTCGGAGATGGAGAACTTACCGCTGATGTTAAGGATATGGCGGATTATATTCTTTCAAGTGGAACTTATGGCAATCTGTATAATGCATATACGAATCAGCTTGAGAAAAAGGGCAGATTCAGAATGTTCATGTACAACGCATTTCCACCGCTTAATAAGATGCTGTATACATTTCCATTTCTGAAGAAAGTACCGTGGCTGTTGCCATTCTGCTGGATTGCAAGGTGGTTTTATGCGATATTTACTAAGCCGAAGAATGTTGTTACTAAGGTGAAGATGTTCGTGAGGGTTAGTAAGGATGTTGAATAAGAGAAAGGGGAACTTATGAAGTATTCTAATGTTGTTGTTGCCGGAGGCGGAGTGCTGGGGAGTCAGATTGCTTTTCAGGCAGCATATTGTGGGTTTAATGTAACTATATGGTTAAGAAGTGAGGGTTCTATCGGAAGAACCCAGCCTAAGATTGACCATCTTAAGCAGACTTATATTGATGCTATTGAGAAGATGGCAGAGGATAAGAATGCATGGTGTGCGGGACTTGCAGATGAAGATACATTTGACAAGGAAGAGTGCCTTAAGAAGGTTGAGAATGCATATGCTAATCTCAAGCTTGAACTTGATATGGCTAAGGCTGTTGCTGATGCAGACCTTGTGATTGAGTCTATGGCTGAGAATGAGAAGGATAAGATTGCTTTCTATGAAAAGCTTGCACCACTTCTTCCAGAAAAGACTGTGATTGTAACTAATTCATCGACACTTCTTCCATCGATGTTTGCAAAATATACTGGAAGACCAGACAAATATCTGTCATTACATTTTGCTAATTCTATATGGAAGAATAACACTGCTGAGGTTATGACACAGGCTCAGACTGATGAGAAGTATTTTAACGAAGTTATGCAGTTTGCTAACGATATACGAATGATTGGACTTCCTGTAAGAAAGGAAAAGAGCGGATATCTGCTTAATTCTATGCTGGTTCCATTCCTTCTTAGTGGTCTTGACCTGTATGCAGCAGGTGTGTCTGATCCTGAAAGCATTGACATTGCATGGACAAGAGGAACAGGAGCTCCTAAGGGACCTTTCCAGATATTTGATACAGTAGGACTTAATACTGCATACAATATTGTTCACCAGTATCAGAGTGTTCCTGGAATATTCTCACCACTTCTTAAGAAGATGATGATGCCATATAATTTCAAGAAGATGGAGGCTATTCTCAAGAAGTATATTGATGAGGGAAAGCTTGGAATGTCTACAGGAGAAGGTTTCTACAAATATAATTAAGCTTATATTAACAAATGTTATGAAGGACTGGTAATAACATGACGACTAGGGAAGAAGCACTTGCATATGGACTTTCTTTTCCAGATACTTATCAGGAAGCACCTTTTCATGATGAGAACTGGCAGCTTGTAAGAGTTAAAGGATGTAAGAAAGTATTTTTATGGACATACGAGCGTAATGGATATATTAATCTTAATGTGAAGGTTTCACCTGAGTGGCGCGACCTATGGCGGAGTACATATTCATCGGTGATTGCGGGCTGGCATCAGAATAAAGAACACTGGAATACTATTATTCTTGATGGAACTATTCCTGATGAAGATATCAGACGCATGATTGCAGAAAGTTATGACCTTGTATCTGACAGTCCGACAAAGAGGATATACGAAGCTGTCAGGAAGATTCCGAGAGGACAGGTTGCAACTTATGGACAGATTGCGCAGCTTGCAGGTGATAAGAAGATGGCGCGCGCAGTTGGCAATGCTCTTCACAAGAATCCAGACCCGTCAGGAATTCCATGTTACAGGGTAGTCAATTCCAAAGGGGAACTTGCCGGTGAATTCGCATTTGGCGGAGCCGGAAAGCAGGCAGAGCTGCTTATGGCGGATGGAATAGAGGTTGTTAATGGCAGGGTTAATCTGGATAAGTATGGGATGAAGATATGATTAAAATAGTTTGGTATCTGTCATATATTGAAGATACCAAACTATTTTTATGTAGATTATTTAATTATCAGAACCCTATCTGTATCATCGGTAAATACAGCAACACGGTCGTGCTTCTCTTTCTGTCCTGATATAAGTGTGGCGGAATGGACTTGGAAGTGGTGTGAGACACGGAGAAAGTCCAAACGGAGCGCTAAAGTGTGGCGGATTGGACCTTGAAGCTGCGGGAAGGCAAGTAGAAGTCCAAAAGTGGTAAGGGAGTGAAGAAAATTGGACGTCTGGGTGATGGAGAGGCTTATGAAAGTCCAAACAGAGCAATGCTGGTAGCAACATACCGGCATTGCTTTTTAGTTTGTAGATTTAATTTGTAAACCATAACTGTATAGCATATTTTACCCAAATGTTTTATAATAAAAATAATTATCAGAAACGGAGATTATTATGTGGAAGATAAAACAGATATTTGATGGGGATTATGGGTGTGAAGAGCTGGCAGAAGGTCAGTCACCTAAGGTTTCTGTTACACTTGTTAATGAGAGTGGACAGAAGAAGTATGTATATGTAGAAGATAAGTGGCTTGTAGACAGCGGGCTTGATGAAGGTTCTGTATGGCCGGAGGATATAGATGAGTAAAGTGACAAGAATCATATCAGTAAGCATGATGTTAACTGTATTATCAGCCATTATACTGGTGGGGTGTGGCAACAGACATTCTGATAAAACAGGATTGAATAAATCGGACATTACAGAGTCTTTAAGCCAGACATCGGAATCAGAGAAAGGTTCACAGATGGATTCTCTAAGTGAAGATAATACTGATACAGAGACAACAGATGCAGAGATAACAGATACAGAAGCAGAAGATTCTGGACAAACAGCCAGTGAAGAGGACAGTCGGGAAGAAACAAGCAATCCATATATAGCAGCAAGAGAGCCATATACAGGAGTTCCGGTATATGAAGATATGGAACACATTTATATGAATACAACATGGGAATATGCGGACCATTCGGCGATAAGCGATGGTTATGCTGTTCTATATAAAGCAGCAGGTGAAAGAAAGAATATTATAGTTGGAGTCAATGCAGGGCATGGGACGGCAGGTGGTTCATCAGTGAGAACATTGTGCCATCCGGACGGCTCACCTAAGAGTACCGGTGGAAGTACGGCGGCGGGGGCAACAACAGCGACTGCTGTATCAGGAGGCATGACATTCTATGATGGAACACCAGAAAGTGAAGTTACATTTAGAATGGCGCAGATTCTAAGAGACAGGCTTCTTTCACAGGGGTATGATGTGCTGATGGTAAGGGACAATGCAGATGTACAGCTTGATAATGTAGCAAGGACTGTGATATGCAACAATGTTGCGGACTGCCATATATCACTGCATTGGGATGGAGACGGACTTAGTTATGACAAAGGTTGTTTCTATATCGCGGTTCCGGATGCGATTAAAGATATGGAGCCGGTTGCCACACACTGGCAGCAGCACAATGCACTTGGAGCATCGCTTGTTAATGGGCTTGATGATGTGGGTATGAAGATACATGGTTCAGGAAGTATGGCAATAGATCTTACGCAGACATCATATAGCACAATTCCATCTGTAGATATGGAGCTTGGAAATGCAAGCTCAGATCATAGTGATGAGACACTCGAAAATATAGCGGATGGCCTGATGGCGGGAATCAATGCGTATTACGGGTATTGAGAAACCACTAAAGGGATGAGCTGACGTGGCGGAATGGACGTTGAAGCGGCGGAAAGACAGGCCAAAGTCCAAAAGGGATTCGTAAGAACGGCAGATTGGACGTTAAAGCGGTGGGAAGGCAAGCCAAAGTCCAAAAGGGGTGAGCACAGAGCCGAGATTGGACGTTGAAGCGGCGGGAAGGCACGAGGAAGTCCAAAAAGAGCGAGCCAGAGCCGCGGATTGGACGTTAAAGCGGCGGGAAGACACGAAGAAGTCCAAAAAGAGTGAGCCAGAGCCGAGAATTGGACGTCAAAGCGGCGGAAAGACAGGCCAAAGTCCAAAAGGGATTCGTAAGAACGGCGGATTGGACGTCAAAGCGGCGGAAAGGCAAGTCAAAGTCCAAAAAGAGCAAGTCAGGAAAAGTTAATATAACAAAACCACATAAAGAAAACAATAATGTATAAGGAGAAGCATAATGGATAAGAAAACACAGATTATAGCAGTAGCAGGAAAAGGAGGGGTCGGTAAGACTTCTTTAGCGGGAGTTATTGTAAAGCTTCTTGTTGAGGCACACCCAGATAAGAAGATACTCGCGATTGACGCTGACCCGGCTGTAGGACTTTCTACAGTGCTTAATGTTGAAGTGGATAAGACTATAGATGATATAAGAAAAGAAGTAATCAAGAATGTTGAAGGCGGAGATACCAAGACTGCTGTGGAGTTACTTGGAGAAGCCAAGTATGAGATAATGGATGCAGTTGTTGAACAGGATGGATATGCATTTATTGCAATAGGAAGACCTGAGACAGCGGGCTGTTACTGCAAGATTAATTCATATCTTAAAGAAGTTATCACAATGCTTTCAGATAAGTTTGATTATGTTGTAATTGATGGAGAAGCAGGAATAGAGCAGATTAACAGAAGAGTTATGGAGAAGGTTACACATCTGCTGCTCGTTACTGACGCGAGCAAGAAGGGATGTCAGGTAGTACAGACAATCAAGAAAGTTGCGGATGAGCTTGTAATGTATGACAGAATCGGAGTTATCGCTAACAGAATACCGGATATGGAGGTTGCGAAGCTTATGGATATCGGCGGCCTTGAGCTGCTTTCAGTAATACAGAGCGATTCCAAACTTGCACAGGCAGATGTTCTTGGTGAAAATGTATTCAATCTCCCTGATGATGCGATTATTGTTGAGGGTGCAAAGAAAGCCCTTGTTAATATGGGAATATTGTAAGAGGAGGCAAATGTGAAGGATTTAGCTAATCTGTATTATTTTGAGAAGCTTTTGGAGGACGTGAATAACGACCTTGTAAGGCAGGCACAGGCGAAGGGTGATATTGCAATCGGAGCAGTCTGTTTCCAGATACCGGAGCCGCTTATTAATCTGCCGGGCAGCTTTTCGGTAAGGCTGCGTGCACCCCGTACAGGTTCTATAGAGATGGGTACATATTACATGAGCAGTATGCTATGTGAGGGATGTCGTGCAATATTAGAGAGAGCAATTGAGGGTGGATTTAACTTCCTTGACTGTATAATTGCGCCGGATGCATGTGCGCAGATGAACAGGTGCGTAGAGAATATTGAGAGACAGCACCTTATAGAGAAAGAAAAATTCTTTGTGGAGTATTCAGATGTTCCGATGAAGAATGATGAGACGGCGTTAAGACATTTTGTTAAGCAGATGAGACTTCATGTGCTTGAACCGCTTAATAATACATATGGAATAGACATATCAGATGATGCACTTAGAAAGTCAGTAGAATTGCAGAATAAGATAAGCAGGCTTATAAGAAGCATCGGTAATTACAGAAAAGAAGATAATCCAAGAATTACCGGGTATGAATTCGCGGTTCTGTGTCTTGCAACCTACTGTTGCCCGAAAGAGGCACTTATAGAAAAGCTTGAAGAAACACTTGAGGAGCTTAAGACGCGTGAATCTGATAAAAAATGTAATTACAGGGCAAGGGTCGTAATGGTTGGTTCAGAGATTGATAACCCTGAGCTTATAAAGCTTGCTGAGGAAGCAGGCGCACTGGTTGTGGCTGACAGATTCTGTTTTGGTTCGCTCCCGGGAAGAGATGAGATTATTCTTAACGATACGGAAGATGTTCTTACACAGATATGCAGACAGTATATGAAGTGGGGACAGTGTCCGAGATTCATGAATACAGAAAAGATTATCGAGAGACAGGAGTATGTTGACGCAATAGCTAAGGAGTATAAGGCGGATGGTCTTATATATGAGCAGATTAAATTCTGCGATTACTGGGGCTATGAGAGGGCTTCGGCATTCCATGTCATGAAAGAAAAATACGGCTATCCGGTTCTTTCAATCGACAGACCTTATGCTGTAGGAACTTCAGGACAGTTAAGAACAAGAATACAGGCATTTGTTGAGAGCCTTGAGATTAAGCGTATCAATGCAGGAAGGAAATTATAAATATGTCTAAGAATATAGGAAGCGAGCCACTCGGCAGATTCTATACAGGCAAAAAGCCTAAGAGAAGAAGAGAATGGCGCGGATTGAAGGATACATGGTACGACTATGTAAGGTGGCTTGGATACTGGAAGACTTTAATTACATTTATAATAAAACCTAATAACATGAAGGGCTTCTTCAGATACCGCTGGATGATTAATTATCTTGCACTGCCTGATTTCATGGACAGGCATACCGAGGGCATGAGAGGAACTCAGCTTAGAATGGCGCATCAGGCACTGGGACTTATCGTTACTGATATATGCGGGATGCTTGGTCAGATATTTAAGGCAGACCCGGCTATCGGCAATGATAAGAAGCTAAACAGCAAGATTGTCCTTTTTGATGAAAATATGATGAGTACCCTGATGGGAGGTTTTCCTAACCTTACATGGTTGTCAGTGGAAGTTCCTGCTGTGTATACAAGTTCGATGATGTCACAGGATGGAGTAAGTTATTATGTTGATGTTACACACCAGTATGGTGTGCCGTCAGATGTCTGTCCTATGCCGGCGGCGGAGCTTGGTGTTGCACTGGCTGATGATTTCCCGCTTATAGGCTGCTGTGCCGTGCAGTGTAATACGACATGTGACGGAAGCCTTATGGGTAACGGGATTGAAGCAAGGTCATTTAAGATTCCTACATTTCAGCTTGCTGTGCCAATAAGACACAGGCAGGAAAGTGTGCAGGAGTATGCGGCAGAAGAGGTTGTCAATGCAATCCATTTCATAGAGGAACAGACTGGCGAGAAGTTCGACTGGGATGCATTCTTTAAGAGTATGAAACGGTTTAATGCAGAGACAGAGGAATTCTTAGAGTGGATGGAGATTTCCAAGACAGATTATCCGCAGGTTATGGGCGTAACGCTTGCACTCTACAGATATGGCGTATATCAGGCTGCCGGTGGAAGAAATCAGGCATTCCTTGATATGGATAAAAAGCTTACAAAGATGGCACTTGATGCATATAAGAATAAAGAGATGGCGGCCAAGGAGTACCGTCACAGAGCCATGACATGGGGCGTTCAGGCTGCGTATTACACAGCACTTCCAATCTGGCTTCTTAACTGCTGGGGTGTGGTAACTATTGCGGATATGTTAAGTATGGTGTCTACAGAGATGGTCAATACAGAGGACAAGCATCAGGCAATGTTAGACCTTGCGTATCTGTATGAGAACATGATTATGAGAAACCGTTCTAACGGCGGTTATGAGACAGGCGTAGAGGCACTCTGGCGTTTCTGTGAAATGTTTAATATTGATATAGTAATCATGTATGTTCATATGGGCTGCAAATCAATGTCAGGATATCACGGCTTATTTGAAGAAGAAGCAAGAAAACATGGAATTCATTTAATATGGGTAACGCACAATCTTATGTGTCCTGAGGATGGAACAAGAAGAGACATGAGAACGGAGATTAACAGATACATGAGAACTGTTTTCAGGGAAGAGCCGCTTGACCCGTCACTTGAGGATTTTGACGATTCTAAGAGCTGGTAAGAAGTGTGTATGCTGCATACGTGGCAGGAAAGGATAGCAGAATGAAATATTTCGGTGGTTGTGACGCAGGAAGTACATATACCAAATGCGTAATTATAGATGAGAATGGAAAAATCGCAGCTGCGGTTACTAAGAGAAGCAGGATTAATCCTGTGCTTAGTGCGAAGGATGCACTTGACGAGGCTGTAAGCCAGGTTGACGGTTTAAACAGCGCAGAGGAGCTTACATATCTGATTGGTACGGGTTACGGAAGAAACAAAGTACCATTTGCAGATGAGAATATATCAGAGATAAGCTGTCATGCTATGGGAGTTCATGTGACTGACCCTTCGGTTAAGGCGATTATTGATATCGGTGGTCAGGATGTTAAGGGAATTGCGATTGACACTGATGGAACTGTACTTAATTTTGCAATGAATGACAAATGTGCAGCAGGAACGGGAAGATTTTTTGAATCAATGGCGAGAGCATTTGAGATGTCTTTAGATGAATTTTCTAATCTGTCTCTTACAGCGAAGAACGTGATTCCAATAACAGCACAGTGCGCGGTATTTGCAGAGAGCGAGGTTATTTCGTTAGTAGGTGAGGGTAAGCCTATGGAGGAGATAGCGGCAGGAATACAGTTATCGGTTGCCAAGAGATGCTTTGTCATGGCTAAGAAAGCCGGTGCGGCTGACAGCGTAACACTTACAGGCGGATGTGCCAAGAATGAAGGCTTGAAGAAAGCAATAGAAAAGGTGCTTAAGATTAATGTAGTTGACCTTCCGACAGACCCACAGCTTATGGGAGCATTAGGTGCTGCGGAATATGCAAGACAGAAGGGAAGTAATGTATGATAATATTAAAGGTGCTGGCTATTATAGCAATCGTGCTTGTTGCATTGTTTCTTCTGACTCTTGTTATATATTTCTTTAATCTGGATATGAAATTTGCAGCAGCTTTAATCAAGCCGCTTACTGCATATTACAACTGGTCAAAGAACAGGCGTGAGGCAAAGAAAAAGAAAGAACAGGATACACAGAAAGAATAACAGGAAGGGCAGAAACAGCCTATGGATATATATGATGGTGAGATAAGAAAGCTTATATCAATGCTTGAAAGTCATGGAGTAAAGAGACTTCCATTACAAAAAGAATGGGAGATGACTGAGAAGGAGAATCTTATCCTTAAAAGCGAGACAGCTTATGAGCTTGGCGGTGGGAGCAGTCAGGCAGTGAGTGCCATTGCATTTACACAGGATAAAGGGCTTGTGCCGGATGATGCAGTGTATCTTGTTGGAGATGACCTGTGTGATATTAAGAATGATATCTCATATGCAAGAATTACTGTAATCAGGCTGGACAGTGAATATATTAAGAATCATGATGATAATGCACTGTATGCTTCAATGAGGGCGACTGATTATGTAAGATACCATGCATTTCCTAAAGGATATATGATGAGAATATCAGCTGTCAGGGAAAGAGAACCAGTGAGAGTAAGTAAGGAAGCGGTTTTGCAGGGAATTAACTTTGCAGCAGTAGGGCAGGGACTTATCAATGCCTACAGGAAGCGTCCTGAAGTTGAGGCTGTAAGCATATATTTTGTTACAGACCAGAAGATTGATTACACATTTTTAAAAAGTGAAGCACACAGATGTGAACAGATAACAGATTCGCTGAATCACATATTTAACGGTCTGACAATGGATTGCTCAACTTGCTCAAGCAGGGAATTGTGCGATGAAATAGACGGACTCAGGGAGCTGCATAAGAAGCAGCTGTAGCTGGCTCTGTCGGAATATGACAAAAAGAAAAGCGGAGAGATTAAGAAGTCTCTCCGCTTTTATGATGTTTTATCTGAAAAGTGATTTAACCATATCAGCATTATAAGAAATGCTTGTTGCATGCTCTACTTCAATCAGGTATAAAGCGTGTGCGGCAAGGTGTTCGGCGGCCTGTTCAAGATCTCTGATACCTGTGGTATCTTTGCAGTAATCAAGAACGGCTTCAAGTCCGTCATCAAGCACTAAGCACTCATCCTCGTGAAGTCCGATTCTTTTAAGAACCTTAGGGAGTGAATATTTAAGGAATATTGTCTTCTTTTCTTCTCTTGTGTAATCAGGAATATCAATTACTGCAAATCTTGAAAGAAGCGGTGCGCTTATCTTATCCTTATCATTAGCTGTTGCAATAGGATATACGCCTGAGGTTGGAATCAGACACTCCATATAATTGTCTGTGAATCCAAGGTTATCAAGGAGTGTAAGGAGTACGTCAGCAGGGTTGGCGTTACCATTGCTTGAAGTAGCCTTATCAAGCTCGTTGATGATGAATACAAGGTTAGATTCACCAGCCATGTTAAATGATTCCATAATAATACCAGGCTTAGCATTAGAGTATATTCTTGAGCTTCCTGTAAGCTGTTCAGCATCATTAATTGAACTCATATCAAGAGTTGTCCAAGGCATCTTAAGAATCTTGGCAACAAGGTAGGCAATCTGTGATTTACCTGTTCCGGCAGGACCTACAAGAAGGATACCATATGCAGGAAGAGTGTGAGTTCTGTTAATCTGAATAACAGTCTCAATAATTCTCTGCTTAACGCTCTCCATACCGAAAAGCTCTTCGTCAAGAATTCTTCTTGCTTCAACAGGGTCAATTGATTCGAAATAATTGCTCTTCCACTTAATATTAAGCATAATAGAAAGTGCTCTCTGTGCATGTCTTTTCTCTTCAGGAGTTACCTCGCTTGAACGTGCAACAACAAGATTACGTCTTGCCCATAAACGTATATTCTCAGGAAGTGTGCTTCCAGCACAGTTAAGGAAATCTGAGATACTTGTGAGGCTTGTAAGCTTCATATCATCAGCAGATTCGTCAGGCTCTTCACTATTTTCTTCTGCAATGGCACTGCTCTCTAATAATCTCTCAATCATAAACTGAAGGAAACCATCTTCAGCGGATAACTTGTTACCATTGCCAAATGCAACCTCCTGAATCTTGTATACATTATATCCTTCAGAAGAGTTAGCACCTGTAAGCTTTACTTTAACTCTGTTTTCGCCAAGCCATTTGATAAGGCTTGTAAATCTTGAATCAATCTTTAAGATGTTACTTGTGAAAGATTCACCATCAATCTGGAAATCAAATGCTGTCTTCTTATAAGGATTAGTAAATAATCCAAATGAAGTCTCATCCCACTGCTTTTCTGCATTATCAAGAACAAGAATAGGATTCTCAGGTGAAGCTGCAGGGTTGTCAGATTTAAAAGTTGTATAGGTACACTCAAAACCGGCAGTGCTGCCAGAATTGGCATTAGCGTCATAAACTAACATATATTCCTCTTTCTGTGCATAAAGCACTTGTAATAATCTATCCTATAATAACATATTCTGGAAAGTTGGCAAGGAGAGGATTGAATGTTTACTTAATTAACAGCCCTTATCTCGCCATCAGTAATAAGTGGATATCGAACCAGCTTATCACCGTCAAGGTTTTCCTTATGCATATCAACAGCGCATATCTGATGGTTGTCATATGATGTGTAATAATATATGCCTTTAGTTGTATTGCAGCAGCAGGTATATATTGTTATCTCGTATTTGTCATCGTCTAGCTGGCAGCAGCCACGCTGCTGGTCTACGCTGCCTAATATGTGAAAGAACTGGCTTACGCTTGATTTCTCATCGTCACCTGAAACAGAATTCATCTTAGTAAAAGCCACTCTTACGAATCTTGACTGAGATGATAAGTCCCCCGGAAGTCCGATAGCACCCATACCACGGCTGTATCTGTTGAATTCAAGCCTGTCCGAGAAATTGCTTTCAGGCTGTCTTGCAGATAATCCCATATAATTATTAAGATTAAACATCTGTATGTTAAATGGCGGATTATTAGTAAGCACCCCAACAGGATTGTCATATATATGAAGTCCGTCTGACATGGACTCGACAGTTATGCAGCTGTCCTTGTCTGCGATAATCCAGTGAAGATTAGCACATGGAAACATTTCATTAAACTGAGTGTTGGTAAGATTAATAAACTGCAAGTTTTCTTTAGCTTCATCAACTGTCGCACACTGCGATAATATCCATGGAATGAATTCGAATACGGCAACATTTTCAACATTACTCTCTCTGTTAAGACCGCTTAGGTCTGGTTCGTTGTAAGCTGCATTGCCAACGAAGTTAAGACCGGCCATGCCAAGCCCTTTTTCGTTAAATGCTTCATAATATAAAGGATAATCGTCAGCCACATGAGCCATTCCAATCATCGCATAGTGGTTATTCCTGACACCCATAAATCTGAAATTAATAGGATAATTTCTAGGTGTGACAGTCACCTCATCACCATAAGAAAATTCATAATCTAGTGTTCTACCCATATAGAAATCTTTAGTTTTATAAGTAGCTGCTGTACACATAAGCCCTCCTGTATGTCTTGGATTATAGTAATATTCTGATTATTTATTAAGAAATAATACATTATAGTTCTTTTTTTTACAATACAACCATGTCAAAACACTGTAGTATTCATATCATAAACTTAATAAATCAAAGACAAAGGCGTCGTACATCTGGTGTGCGGCGCCTTTGTTGTTTATTTTGTTAATAATTAATCACGCAAAAAGGAAGGGAGCTGGTTTTATGAAGAAAAAGTTAGGATTAGGAAGTGGCGTGGCAATATGCGTAGGACTTATTGTTGCCACAAGCTGTCTTGTTTCTTTAGGAACAGGAATGGGTTCGATAGGTCGATGGTTTATCATTCCGCTATTTGCAGTAATGATACTGAACTGGTTTATTGGAATATCATTTGCAGAACTGAATGGACTTATGCCAAGAGTTCAGGGAGGTACAGGACAGTATCTTCTGGCTGGTATGGGACCACTTCCATCATTAATTGGTAATCTGTCAGCCTATGTAATTACAGAAATATTAAGTATGACAGCAGAGATTACACTTTGCGGACTTGTTTTAAAAGGTCTGTTTCTGCCACATGTAGATAACAGGATAATATCAATTGCAATAATGGCATTGTTTCTTGTGATTAATCTTTTTGGTGTAGATGTATTTTCAAAGGTACAGAACATAGTAGTATTCCTGCTTATTGGTTCAATGGTTCTTATCGGATTAATAGGTGTATGTAAATTTGGAATAAGCTCAAATGTTGTTGACTATGCAGCAAATGCACCAACATTTGAACAGATAGGCGGATTTAAGGGACTTTGCTCATATGCCGCACTTGCATTCTGGCTGTTTATAGGTGTTGAGTTTATTATTCCGGTAGCAAAGGATTTGAAGAATCCAAGAAGAGATGTACTTCTTTCTATGACAATAGGTCTGGTTTTACTGTTTTTTGTACAGAGCATTCTTGGTATAGGAATGACTAACTATGTAAGTCTTGATATTCTTGCCAATGACCCAGCTGGTACTCCTCATATGACATATGCTACTAACCTTTTAGGCAATGCAGGACGTATATGGATGGGAATTATAACCATACTTGCAGCAGCTTCGACAATTAATACAGTATATGCCTCTGTTTCAAGAATTGTACAGGGTATGGGCGAGGAAGGCATGATGCCATCAGTATTTGCTAAGACAAACAAGAGAGGTGCAGCATGGGTCGGACTTGTAGTGTTATTTGTATTCGTTGCAGGAATAATTGCTTCAGGACTTGGAGCAACAGAGGGCGTAAGTTTTCTGTTATTGTCAGGTTCATGCTTCTGGTTATTAACATACTGCCTTGTACATGTAACAGTGCTTATACTCAGAAATAGAAATCCTGAATATCCAAGGAAGAAGTGGCTTACATTAGGCGGAATACCTCAGATAATAGGTATTCTTGGAAATGTATACATGATATGGAATATATCAACAGGAGAAACCAGAATTAAGATATTTGAATTGTGTGGAGTGTTATTTGCCGGACTTGTAGTCTATTCAATAATCTGGGTATGTGGAGTTATGAAAGCAAGCCCATTCCAGCCGGTACCGGTTGAAGTGATAAATGATGCTTCTGTCAAGTTCAATGAACTTGTAAAGAAGGAAAATGAAGAAAAGGCACTTGCAGGTGCAGAAGGAGAGGTAAATTAAATGGCAGAGAAGAGAGTAAATTATTCATCAGGAGCTCCATTAGAAGAGAAAGTAGGATACAGCAGAATGGTAAAGGTTGGTGACCATATATATGTTGGTGGAACAACATCGGTACAGCCGGATGGTACAGTGTATGGGGAAAATGCCTATGAGCAGACCAGATATGTACTTGAGAAGCAGGTAAAGCTTATTGAACAGGCTGGTGCAGGTGTTGGAGATGTTATTAAAGTAGATGTGTTTGCTGTAGATATGAAAATGTGTGCAGATATATCAAGGGCATATTCAGAGATATTTCATGATATCAGGCCATTATGTACAGTGGCTGGAACATCTGCACTTAACAGACCGACACAGTTCGTGGAGATAATGATGGAAGCAGTTATAGGCTGTGGATTATAGAGGAGGAATTATTATGTATCCAGAAGTTGATTTTTTATATCTTAATGAACAGGAAATGATAAAGGCTGGCGTAAAGAATATGCCTAAATGCATAGACACAATGGAAGACGTTCTTAAATGTCTTACAAAGGGTGATTTCGTAATGGGAGGTGAAAACCATAATTCTCATGGCTGTATGGTAACATTCCCGAATGAATCTCCTTTTCCGAATATGCCAAAGAATGTAGGAGAAGATAGAAGATTTATGGCAATGCCGGCATATATAGGAGGACCATTTGATATGGCTGGTATGAAATGGTATGGTTCTAATACAGCTAATAAGGAAATAGGTCTGCCAAGGTCAATACTTATGGTTATGCTTAATGACAAGACAACCGGTGCACCGGTGTGTCTGATGAGCGGTAATCTTCTGAGCGCTTACAGGACTGGTGCAATTCCTGGTGTAGGGTTAAGACATCTTGCACCAAAGGGTGCTAAGACGGGAGCAATATATGGTCCTGGTGTAATGGGAAAAACAAGCCTTGATGCATTTATGGCAACATGCCCAGAGCTTGATACACTTAAGGTAAAAGGCAGAGGAAAGAAATCATTAGACAGTTTCCTTGAATATGTCAAAGCTACATATCCTCAGCTTACAACTGTAACAGTGGTAGATGATATAGAAACTCTGGTAAGAGACAGTGATGTTATATCATTTGCAGCCACAGCAGGAACAGATCCGTCAAAATATGCATATGTCAAAGGTGAATGGATAAAGCCGGGAGCGCTTATTGTTGCTCCAAGTGCATTTGATATGGAGACAGATTTTCTCAAAGAAAAATGCAAGATGGTAGTTGATAATATAAAGCTTTACGAGGCATGGGCAGAGGAATATCCATATCCAACATTTGGTTCAATCAACATAATTGGCGCAAAGTTTACAGATATGTGCCATGATGGAATTATAAGTAAAAGTGATATTACTGATATGGGAGATATATTGCTTGGTAATGCATCAGGAAGAGACAGCGATGATCAGATAATTATATATTCTGTTGGAGGAATGCCTGTAGAAGATGTTGCCTGGGGTAAGGTATGTTATGAAAATGCTGTGAAAATGGGTCTCGGAACGAAACTTAACCTATGGAACAAGCCGGATATGTGTTAAAACAATATAAAATACATGTGTATACTGTAAATATAAAAAGACCTGTATGGCTGCAAATAGTGCATTCCATGCAGGTTTTTTATTGATTTCTTCTCATATTCGACATAATTCGACATACACACGTTGTATTATTTATGAATAACACAGGGGTAAAGTCTTTTTTGGAGGATAGAATGAAACGGATAATATGTGTTTTACTGGTAACGATATTATTTGAAAGTATATTGTTGTCATGTAGTATGCCATTAAGAAACAGTAGAGAAGAAAAACAGAGAATAGTTGTACAGCTTGACCAGGATTACTGGCTTGCAAGTGTAGGAAAAATGTTGAAAGAACATTTTCCGGATGTTGAATTTGATTTTGTCATAAGCAGGGGCGGTGCACAGTATCTTAATGATGCAGCGCTTAATGATGATCTTGCGGATATAATAATAGATGCATCATCGTGGACACAGACATCTTCCATGGATGATAACAATGATATTAATCCCAGGGATTATCTGTATGATTTTTCATGGACAGATATTACAAACATGTTTTATAAGGTATATCTTGATGGATTTACCAATGAAGATGGTTCTGTGAACTGGCTTCCTGGTGCTGCAAGCGTGGAGGGTATACTTGCCAATACAGCACTTTTTGAGGAATATGGAATAGAACTGCCTCATGATTATGAAACATTTGTTGAAGCATGTAATAAGTTCAGTGAATATGGGATAAGAGGGTTTGCAACAGATTATAAATATGATTATACAGATTCATATATGTTACAGGCGTGGTCTATTCCATTGTTACAGAGTACAGAAGGGCGCATCTGGCGTTATGAAGCAATGGATGGAAAAATAGATTACATGCCGGATGAGCTGGGTGTGAAATTATTCTCGAGACTCGAACAGGTTTTGAAGGATACTGATGCACAGGCAGATGACATAAAAAGGGAATATTCAAATATATTCCAGGATTTTGTATCCGGGAAGATTGCAATGATACGCCAGAGTACTAATATTGCGGAGTATCAGGATGAGGGAATGAATAATCTCATTCTTTTGCCATATTTTGGGGAGACAGATAATAATAACTGGTATTTCAGTACACCCGGATATTCAATAGCTATGAATGCAAAATTAAAAGGAGCAGGGGAAAAAGAGGAGCTGGCGCTGGATATAGTAAGATATATGTTTGGCAGTGAAGTAATGAATGCAATGGCAGACAGGATACAGTCAGTTGTTGTGTATAATAAAGATGTAAATGTAGATGTGCAGGACATATTTTCGAACCTGATTCCCTATATTGAAAGTAATCATATGTATACATATATAAGGAATGACAGTATATGCCGTGCAAGCTGTGCGGCAGTACAGAAAATACTGGCTGGAGATGTGAATGTCACGCAGGCAGTGGAAGTGTTTAATAATAACTACAATGCGGTAAAAGAAAAATCCCCGGTTATTACCACATTTGACAGGGAATATCAGTGGCGGGTATTAGATACAGGAAGTGAGGCATTTTCAGTGAGAGTTAATACACTCCGGGAAATATGTAATGTGGATATGCTGATTGCACCTGCTGCCATGAATGCCGGAGACATCTATAAGGGAAGTTATACAGCAGCACAATTACAGGCACTTCTAATGGGTGGAGGAGTGAAGTTTTATACGAAGAATGCAACAGGTGCTGAGATTAAAGATGTTGTGCGGTGCCTTGTGGAAGGCTGTGGACGGGATGACGACCCGATATCATGGATACGCTGCCGGCATCAAGCGGATTTACAATGAAGATATCAAGAGACGATAAGGGTAATATGCATCTTGAGGATATTCTGACAGATGGAAAGTCAGTAGAAGACGAAAAAATATATTCTTTCTGTTATGTTGACGTTTCTGGTCATACTTTGTTGGAATGTGCATATAATTATGATATGTCAGAGCATGACGGAGTGCATATGTATAAGGCTGAGGCAGACATTAAAGAAGGCGAAAAATATGACGGATATATAGCTCATACAACAAATGTAGCCAAGCAATGGATACAGTATTTTGCTGATGGAGGCAGACTGGCTGCACCAGAAGTTTATATACAGAAGAGCTGATTATCTTGGGAAAGGAAACTGGTCAATTGAAGAAGAATGAGTATAGCAAATATTTCTTTGCAGCAGTAGGTGTGGCAATAGTTGTATTTGTGTGTGTGGGCGTAATAATGCTTAATTATTCCATTACGGTCAAAAGAGAACTGTATGAGACAAGCTCGAAGAATCTTAACGAAGTGTATACGCAGGTCAGTGAAAAATTCATGCAGATAACCGGGCAGCAGTGGAACCTGCTTGGAATGACAGGCGATTATATAGATGAGGCTGGTGAAAATATAGACAGTATCAGTAAGTTTCTTGCTGAATGGAAGAATGAATGGCATTACACAGAATTTTATTTTATAGACGATGCCTGTAATTACCTGTCGTCGTCAGGTAAAAAGGGGTATCTTGAACTTGGAAATACATGGAAAAGTCTTGTGATAGACAGAAAAAATGTTGTAGTGGACGGTTCGCTTCCGGGAAGTGATGAGGTAATGTTTTTTGCAATACCCGTCCAGCCTGCAGATGTTAATGGTTTTAAATATAGTTCAATTGCAGTTTCATACAATACAGAAGCTATTAATAAAGAACTGGGTGTCAAAGCATTTTCAAAGGACACAAGCAGTTATGTAATATATGATAATGGTGATATTGTATTAAAGTCTGAAGGCAGCATGGATATAGGTGGTAATATATTTTATCATCTGAAAAATGCAGATATATCTGGTAAGTCACTGGATGGTTTTATAAAAAGTGTAAAGAATTCAGATGCAGAAGAAATGGTGTTCCAGCTTGATGAAACCCAGTATTGTCTTGTTTATGTTCCTATTGGATTTGATAACTGGGGGCTGATATCAATGGTTCCTATAAGCGTCGCCAATTCAAGCTCTCAGGCGGTTCAGCATAGAACCGTTATAATGACAATGCAGATAGGGATACTGCTTCTTATAGTGGCATGTGTAGTATTATATACATATTACAAAAGATATGTAAGTGAGAAGAATCATGAAATTGCAAGACGGGATTTATTATTTTCAATTATGGCTAAGAATCTGGATGATGTGTATATTATGCTTTCGTGGGGAGACTGGAGAAAACTGTATGTAAGCAGAAATATCGAGAGAGTTCTGGGAATAAGGAACAGTGAATATGATGGTCTCCTTAAAAATTTTGGAGAACTGGAAAAGAGGGGAGAAGTTCCTGAATGGAATGATATTGTGAAGCTGGCGAAAGGAGAATCTGCTGTTAATGAATACTGGATAAAGCCAGCAGATTCAAGTGAATACAGACTTTTTAACCAGGGATGTTATCACATGGATAAAGACGGAGATGATGTTCTTGTAATAATTCTGTCAGACAGAACTTACGAGCAGCAGATAAGAAATCATATGGAAGATGCACTTCACACAGCAGAGGCGGCAAATCGTGCAAAAAGCCAGTTTCTGTCTAATATGAGTCATGATATAAGAACTCCCATGAATGCAATTGTAGGATTTTCACAGCTTATGTTAAGACATTATAATAATCCGGATAAAGTCAGAAACTATGCAGAAAAGATAGTTGTTTCAAGCCAGCATCTGCTGAGGCTTATTAATGATGTCCTTGATATGAGTAAAATTGAGTCGGGGAAAACTACTCTTAATCTTTGTGATGTGAATCTTGCTGACATCGTAAAGGAGACAGACAATATAATCAGACCACAGGCAAAGAAGAAGAACCAGACATTTGTCGTTAAATCAGATGATATTGAGTATTGCTGTATTACTGCAGATAAATTAAGACTAAGTCAGATTCTTATTAATATATTGTCTAATGCGGTTAAATATACAGGAGAAGGCGGTAACATAACATTTGAAATAAAAGAAGTAAAAGTTACCAATCCACAGATTGCAAAATACAAATTTATTATATCTGATAATGGAATAGGAATGAGTGAAGAATATTTAAAAGAAGTATTCAAACCGTTTACTAGAGAAGAGACAAGTCTTACGGATGCAGTCCAGGGAACAGGACTTGGAATGGCAATAACCAAAAATCTGATTGACCTCATGGGTGGAACTATAAAGGTATTCAGCACACAGGGGGTGGGGACAACTTACGAGGTAACTATGGAATTCAGAATAGCAGATATTAATACTAACAAAGATCTCTGGAACAGATATAACCTACCAGTACATGAGATTGAACAAGATCATGTATTGGTAGGTAAGAATTTTCTGATAGCAGAAGATAATGGTATTAACTCAGATATGCTTAAAGAGCTTCTTAAGGAACAAGGTGCAACATGCGACTGTGCAAGAGATGGAATGGCAGCAGTAAACATATTTAAACATTCCAAGAAAGGTCAGTATGACATGATATTCATGGATGTGCAGATGCCTAATATGGATGGCTACGAGGCAACAAGAACAATAAGAAAGACAAAGCATCCTGATGCAAAGGATATACCGATTGTTGCCATGACTGCCAATGCATTTGCCAGTGATGTGCGAGCAGCTTTCGAGAGTGGAATGGATGCACATCTTGCAAAACCTATAGATTTAGACCGCATAAAGAACATAGTTGAAAATTTTACATAGATTTTACATAATGTACATAATACATTTTACAATGCTCATTTAGAATACACATGATATGTGAAAAAGTCGTTCAAAAAGGAGCTTATGTAAAATGAATATTTTTGGTGTACTTACGATGGCAGGCGGATTGGCTTTGTTCTTATATGGAATGAATGTCATGGGAGATTCCTTAGCAAAGCTGTCCGGAGGTAAATTAGAACAGATACTTGAAAAACTTACTTCTAAAAGAATTATGGCAGTATTGCTTGGTATGGCTGTGACAGCAGTTATACAGTCATCATCTGCAACTACGGTAATGGTTGTAGGCTTTGTTAATTCGGGTATTATGCAGCTTTCACAGGCTGTAGGTATTATTATGGGTGCCAATATTGGTACGACAGTGACTTCATGGATGTTATCACTTACAGGTATAAGCGGAGCAGGATGGATTAATCTTTTAAAGCCATCATCCTTCTCGCCAGTGCTTGCTGTTATTGGTATAATTATGACAATGACCTGCAAGGATAATTCTAAGAAAAAGGATATAGGTAATATTCTTCTTGGATTTGCAATTCTTATGTTCGGTATGGAAACTATGAGTGGCGCAGTTGCACCGCTGGCTGACAATGAGAAGTTTACGGGGATGCTTACACTGTTTTCTAATCCGTTATTCGGACTTCTTGCAGGTACAGTGCTTACGGCAGTTATCCAGTCATCATCAGCGTCGGTTGGTATACTGCAGGCATTATGTGTAACAGGTGCGGTTAACTATGCGACAGCAATTCCTATTATTATGGGACAGAATATAGGTACATGTGTAACAGCACTTATATCTTCTGTAGGTGCAAAGAAGAATGCCAAGAGAGCATCAATGATACACCTTTATTTTAACATGATTGGTACTGTTATATTTATGGTTATATTTTACAGCCTGAATATGTTTGTTCATTTTGAATTTTTATCAACACCGGCAAATGCAGCAGGAATAGCAGTGATTCACAGTCTCTTTAATATTGGATGTGTAATTATACTTTTCCCATTTTCTAATCTGCTTGTGAAGCTGGCAACTCTTTCTATTCCTGATGGAAAACATGAGGAAGTTATTCAGACAGGTGTGGCAGCAGATCTTGCAGCACTTGATGAAAGATTCTTAGAGACTCCTGCAGTTGCAATGGAGTTATGCAGGAATACGGCTGTGAAGATGGCACATCTGTCACAGAAAGCGTTAGATAAGGCACTTGACATTATTAATAATTATTCAGATGCTGCATATGATGAGGTTGTGGCAATGGAAGAAGATGTCGATAAGTATGAGGATAAGCTGGGTTCATATCTTGTAAAGGTTGGTAACTGCGATTTATCAAGACATGATAATCATACATTTTCAATACTTCTTCACTGCATGAGTGATTTTGAAAGAATATCTGACCATGCAATTAATATTGCAAAATCTGCAAAAGAGATGAACAGCAGGGAATCCTCTTTTTCACAGAATGCAAGAAAAGAACTTGAAACATTTGCAAAAGCGGTACATGATATAGTTGGTAACACAGTACAGGTTTTTGAAAATCAGGATATTGAAGCGGCAAAGCATATTGAGCCGTTAGAACAGGTTATCGACGGATTGAACCTGGAAATTAAGCAGCGTCATATCAACAGATTAAGAAAAGGCAGATGTACAATTGAAACAGGACTTATACTCGAAGATATTATGACAAATTTTGAGAGAGTATCAGACCATTGCTCTAATATTGCTGTGTGTATGATTGAGGTAAGAGATAATGGTTTTGAAACACATGGATATCTGGAGCATCTTACAAATGAGGATAATCCTCAGTTTGCAAAAGAATGCAGAGATTATTATAAACAGTATCAGCTTCCGGAATTAAAGAAGGCTGACTAGAACAGGAGATGAGAATATGGCTCTTATATACATAGTTGAGGATGATGAAAGTATAAGGGAAATAGAGACAATTGCACTTAAGAACAGTGGACATATGGTAGGTGCATTTGGAAGCTCCAAAGAGTTTTTTAAGAAACTTGATGAGATTCTTCCAGACCTTGTATTACTTGATGTGATGCTTCCTGATGAAAGCGGTTATGACATCATTAAGAAGTTGAGACTGAATTCTGCAACTAAGAGACTGCCTGTTATTATGGTAACAGCAAAGTCTACAGAGCTTGATATGATAAAGGGACTTGAGGATGGTGCTGACGATTATATTAAGAAGCCGTTTTCTGTAATGGAGCTTATTACCAGAGTTAAAACACTTCTTAGAAGAACAGAAACAGATGAGGCAGGCGTGCTTGATGTAGGAGAGATTGAACTGAATCATGAAAGGCATGCGGTTACGGTCTCAGGAAAGCAGGTTGAACTTACATTTAAAGAATATGAATTGTTAAGATATCTTATGGCTAACAAAAATATAGTGCTTTCAAGAGATTCTATTGTACTTAAGGTATGGGGAACAGAATTTGAAGGCGAGTCAAGAACTGTGGATATGCATATTAAGACTTTAAGACAGAAGTTAGGTGATGCAGGCTCGCGCATAAGAACCGTCCGTAATGTAGGATATGTTATTGAGTAGCCTGATATAATTAACAGACAGAACAGGGTGAATATATGAAGCAGAAGATTAATTTAAGGCTTATTGGAATAGCAGTTATAGCAGTTCTTGCTACAGCTATCGGAATAACTTTTATATATTATGGGCTGTTTAAGAAACAGGTCCAGGCCGGACTGAGAACTAATGCTGAAGTACTCATGGAAACCGGGGTTTTTGAAAAGTCGTCGCAATATGAAGATGCAAAGCTTCCAATTAATAATCTCAGGGTTACATGGATAGATTCAGATGGTGTAGTACTTTTTGATAATGATAATGATATTAATGTAATGCCTAATCACAAAGACAGACCTGAGGTGCAGGATGCATTTTATACCGGACATGGACAGTGCGTAAGAAATTCTGACACGATGGATATGAATACCTTTTATTATGCTTTAAAACAGAGGGATGGGACTGTTATAAGAGTATCCTGTGATGCAAGCAGTATGCTAAGTGTGTTTGGCAATGTGTTTCCGGCAGTAACAGGAATACTTGCAGTAATTATAGTAGTGTGTATCGTTCTTTCACAATTACTTACAAGGACACTTATTGAGCCTATCGAGAGAATGGCTAAGAATATAGATTCCGTACAGGAGAAGCCTGTATATAAAGAAATAGCACCTTTTGCAGAGAAAATCAGGACACAGCATGAGAATATTCTTGCTGCTGCAAGAAGCAGACAGGATTTTACTGCAAATGTATCACATGAACTAAAGACTCCTCTTACCGCAATTTCAGGCTATGCCGAGCTTATTGAGAATGAGATGGTAAACCATGAACAGGGGATACATTTTGCACATGAGATTAAGCGTAATTCAGAAAGATTATTATCATTAATTAATGATATTATAAGGCTTTCAGAATTAGACCACAGCGAAATGCCAAGGCAGTATGAGAATTTTGATTTGTATGAGTTTGTTAAGGATTGTGCAGAGTCTCTGCAGGTTAATGCGCAGAAACAGGGAATACGTTTTTCATATAGAGGTTCAGCATGCATGATTCGTGGTAATAAGGATATGATAAGGGAGCTTATTGATAATCTTGTGCAGAATGCAATAAGATATAATAAAGAAGGCGGACATGTGGAAGTGTTTGCAGGAATGGTAGATGGCAAGCCAAGGTTAGAAGTGACTGATGATGGAATAGGAATTCCTAAGGATCAGCAGGACAGAGTATTTGAAAGATTTTACAGAGTTGATAAGAGCCGTTCAAAGGAAACTGGTGGAACAGGGCTTGGCCTTGCTATTGTAAAGCATATTGTAGAACTTCATGATGCAAGAATATATTTAGAAAGTGAAGTTGACAAGGGGACACAGATACGCATTGTATTCTAGAATGATTAAGAGTGGAAGTTTTTATGTCTTTCACTCTTTTTTCTTTTTATAACAGAGTGATTGTGTTATATTATATAAAAAGAGAAAAACAGATATAATCTGCGGAAGCAGGGAATATAATATATATTGAGGCTTAATAGGAATATGAAGAATATCAGTACTAAAAAATCAGTAGTTCTTATTGTAGCGGTTATTGTTTTGATACTGGCTGGAATTATAATTTCAGTAAGTACAGATAAGAACAGAAAGAAGCAGGAAGCGGACAGTAAAGCCAGTGTAAGTGTAACAAGGACAGATCTTAAGAATGAAGCATCATCTCAACAACAGAATATTAAGGAGCAGACAGATGTTGAGATATTGTTTGAGAATAAGGCTGTACCGGTTGGGACAAGCCTGAAGGTCACAGCAATTGTCACACCTGATGATGACGATAAGTCAATTGTATGGACAAGCAGTAATACAGATGTATTTACTGTAGATAAAGACGGAGTAATAACTGTTACAGGGAGTGGTACAGCTACGCTTACGGCTACAGTTGGAAGTGTTTCTGATGCGATTGTAATCGAAGGAATAAGAAATGTAGCAGCAGGTTCAGATAATGGATTCAGTGTGTACACTCATACGGCAGGGAGTATTTCGTCAGGAAGCAACACAGGTTCAGGCAGTGCCAGTGAAGGAGATTCCAGACTAGAGAATCTGCCTGCAGGAGAAAATAAATCAGAGAGTTCTCAAGGAACCGGAAACAGTGGGGATGGTGTACAATCTGGTGGGGTGCAGTCTGGAGGCGTACAGCCTGGCAGTAGTACAACAGAAAACTCATCTTCAGAAGATAATAATGATTCTGGAAGTTCTGGCTCAGGAGAAATTGAAGATACGATTATTAATAATGGATTTGAACAGACAGTTTCTAATGTTTATGTATGTCAGCAGAATGGGACATATTATGGTGAGATTATAACACAGAGTAATGTGACTATTATATATATTAAGAAACGTAACAGTGAATTTGACAGCAGGATTAATAATGTAATCGAGAATCTCATTCCTGGTAATTCACAGATGATATGGAATAATTATCTTTCGGCTTCAACAGACAGAACATTTACAGTTGATGGAAGAATGGTAAGGATTGTAGTTGCTACAGGTGGCGGACACTCTCAAATTATAATATACAATTAGGTAAAAATATGTTATATTTAAACATATGCAGGCTAAACTTGTTTAATGAGGTGAATGAATTGCTTAATGAGAATAAAATCAAAATGATGACCAAGATGGCAATATATGAAAAGAATGAAGGAAAAAGCATGTTGAAAACTGCCAAGTATTTTAAGGGTGATTACATCGCTTTTGGAGTATTAAAGACAGTGATTGCCACTACATTTGCAGGAGTAATTCTTCTGGCGATGTATTTCCTGTGTAACGCAGAAGGAATGATAAGAGATATCAATAATCTGGATTATATAGGACTTGCCAAGAAATTTGCATTGTATTATGTACTTATGCTTATTGTATTCTGTGCAATTGCCGGGTTCGTATATTATTTCAGGTATGAGAATACCAGAAAAGGTATTAAGAGGTATTTTTCAAGGCTTAATAAGCTGGAAAGATTCTATACAGGGCAGAAGAAGAAATAATTATTTGGAGGCATAGATGGCGTTTTTATTGGAATTAAAGGAAAGTTTTAAGAAATTTTACAACAGATATAATACATATATAGTACCAGCATCAAAGTTTATTATTGCATTGATATGTTTTATTATGATTAATACAAGTATTGGTTACATGGACAAGTTGAAGAATCCGGTGTTTGCACTGTTACTTTCTGTTATATGTGCATTTCTTCCAGGTGGGTTTACACTGATAGTTCTTTCAGCGTTTATTCTTATACAGTTGTATGTAATAGCTCCAGAATTTGCATTGCTGGTATTGTGTATAATGCTTCTGATGTATCTTCTGTATTTCAGATTTGCACCTAAAACAGCTTATATACTTATTATCACAGCCATGTTCTGCTGGGTGAAGATACCATTTGCACTTCCAGTAGCGGTTGGTCTGTGCTCGTCAGTGGCGGCAGTTATTCCGGTGAGCTTTGGCATAATTATGTACTATATAATCAGAACTGCAAGTGATTATGAGGCTGCTATTTCTGATGATTCTTTGTCGGAGAGTATGAAACAGATATCTTTTCTTATAGAAAGCCTTTTAAAGAACAGACAGATGCTGGTGCTTATTATAGCAGTTGCAGTTACTATTATTGTTGTATACATTATCAGAAGACAGAAAATCGATCATTCATGGAAAATAGCTATTATTGTGGGCAGTATAATACAGTTCCTTATTCTTGTTGTTGGACAGATAGCTTTGAAATCAGATTTTAATATTGCTCTTATAATTACTGGAGTTATACTTGGGGTTGCAGCTGCATATATCTGCAATATTGTTTTCTTTGCACTTGATTATAAGAGAACAGAGTATGTACAGTATGAGGATGATGAATATTATTATTATGTAAAGGCTGTACCAAAGATTAACGTTGCAAATGCTGATGTAAGAATTAAGCATATTAATGCTAAAAAGACGAAGAAGACATCTGATATAAGACAGATGAGAGCAGGAGATACAGTTAAAGATAATGGATATGCAGTATCTAACGAGGAAGAAGATGATATTTTATTCTATGATGATGATAAGTAATTATCAGAATACATTTTGCTAGTTTTATGTAGGATTATAAGAAGAACGGAGGCGATAATACAGTGAATAATTTCATAAGGGATTATCTTGTTAAATTATATATTCCGCGTATAACATGGACCGATATTATTGAGATTGTGATTATTGCTTTTGTTATATATAATGTCATGGTATGGATTAAGAATACCAAGGCATGGGTATTGCTTAAGGGAATTATTATTGTTGTTATATTTGCACTGATTGCATATATTCTTAATCTTAAGACTATTCTGTGGATTGCAGGTAAGACAATCAGTGTTGGTATTATTGCACTTGTTATCATATTCCAGCCGGAGCTAAGAAGAGCATTAGAGCAGCTTGGACGAAAGAAGATTCTGTTTGGACTTTTCAGGTTTAATGACGGAAGAGAAAAGGGTGAAAGATTTAGCAGTAAGACAGCTGAAGAGATAGTAAGGGCATGCTTTGATATGGGAGCTGCTTATACAGGAGCACTTATAGTTATTGAACAGGATATGGTTCTGGAAGAATATGAGAAAACAGGAATTGCTGTTGATGGCCTGGTTACAAGCCAGCTGCTTATCAATATATTTGAGCATAATACGCCGCTTCACGATGGTGCTGTTATTATAAGGGGAGACAGGATTGTTGCTGCAACATGTTATCTTCCTCTTTCAGATAATAGCAATCTTAATAAGGCTCTTGGTACAAGGCACAGAGCAGGCGTTGGTATCAGTGAAGTGACAGATAGTATGACTATTATAGTATCTGAAGAAACCGGTAGGGTTTCAGTGGCTGTTGGTGGAGAACTTATTCATGATATTGATGCGGATTCTCTTAGAAACAAGCTGGAATATCTTCGCAGAAGAACTATTGATGTGAAGTCGTTCAAGATATGGAGAGGAAGGTTAAAGCATGAAGGAAAAGATGTTTAAGAACCTGAGCCTTAAGATTCTGTCGGCTATATTTGCAGTCGTTTTGTGGACGGTTATAGTTAATGTATATGACCCAACCACGAGTTATACATTCAGTAATGTGACAGTACAGCTTATTAATACCGAGAGTCTGACTGATAAGAATTACAGTTATGAGATTGTAGAGGGTGGCAAGATATCAGTATATGTAAGCGGTCCAAAGAGTATTGTTACTAATATCAAAGCAAGTGATATTGTTGCAACTGCGGATCTTAGTAAGATAAGCGCATTTGCTGATTATGTTGATATTCATGTATCAGTTGTTAAAGATGGACAGGTTCTTAATAATGTTGAAGCTACACCTAAAACATCTGCTGTAAGATTAAGCATAGAAAACAGAGATACTAAGACTGTAAATGTCGTTTCAGACATTACCGGTTCAGCGGCAGATGGCTATGCAGTGGTAAGAAGAGTGCTTAATCCAACATCTGTTAAGGTTACAGGACCTTCGTCTGTTATCGATAATATAGACCATGCAGGGATATCTTTTGATGTGACAGGAGCGACTGCAGATGTGACGGGAACAGCAGATATTCATTTGTATGATTCTGATAATAATGAAATTAATGATTCTTCTGTTGAACTTACACAGACAAGTGTGGGCTATACTGCACAGGTTGTAAGGACTAAGACTGTAAGTATAGAAGTTAAGACTTCAGGAAAGCCGGCAGATGGATACAGAGTTTCAGGAGTGACGCTTAATCGTGATAGTGTTGTTGTATATGGTGATACCAATATGCTTAACAGTCTTGATAAGATTGTTATTCCGGCAAGTAATATTAATGTAGATGGTTTGACTGAAAATAAAGTGTACAAGTTTGGCCTTACGGATTACATAGATAAATCGCTTACAATTCTTGATAATGCAAGAATTGAGGTTACAGTAAGAATTGAGAGTACAGGTAATAAGACAATAACACTTAATACATCAGATATTAAGGTTAGTGGACTTGAAACCGGAATGAGTTACAGCTTCGAGGATAGAACATTTTCAATAGATGTTGAAGGCTCAGAGGCTGCAATTGCTGCATTAGATGCATCTGCTATAACGATGACAGCAGATTTGTCTACATATACTACATCAGGAATACAAAGCATTACATTGTCGGTTAAACTTCCGGATGGAGTTACATTAAAGAAAGCAGCATCTGTTAATGTATTGTTTGATAAAATACAGGAGACAGAAACTAATCAGTCGACTCAGGAAACAACATCAGTGACGACTAGAAATTGAGAGGTGATTCATATGGTAAGTGAGAAGATACTAGTTGGAAGTGCATTGGGAATACATCTTCGACCAGCAGGAGCAATGTGTGACACTGCTGTCAAATTTGATTCACATATAACATTTACATTTGGGAATAAGACTGTTAATGCAAAGAGTGTTATATCAATTCTTGCATCAGGCGTCGGCTGTGGCGATGAGATTACGCTTATGGCTGAAGGACCAGATGAAGAAGAGGCATTGAAAGCAGTTTCTGAGAGCTTTAGAAAAGCTTTACAGGACTAATATATAAAGAAAAGAGGTAAAGGGTATGGGTTATATGGAAACTTACAAAGCATGGTGTGAGAATGAATATTTTGATGAAGACACACGTGCAGAACTCAAATCAATTGCAGGAGATGAGAAAGAGATTGAGGACAGATTCTACAAGGATCTTGAGTTCGGAACAGGAGGACTTAGAGGTGTTATCGGCAATGGTACTAACAGAATGAATGTGTACATTGTAAGAAAAGCAACACAGGGTCTTGCTAACTTTATTATCAAAGAGGGAACACAGGATAAGGGTGTTGCAATTTCTCATGATAACAGAAGAATGTCAAGAGAATTTGCACAGGAAGCGGCTCTTTGTCTTGCTGCTAATGGTATTAAGGTGTATATTTTTCCATCATTAAGACCGACTCCAGAACTTTCTTTTGCTGTAAGAGAACTTCACTGCACAGCAGGTATAATGGTTACAGCAAGCCATAATCCACCAGAATACAATGGATATAAGGTATACTGGGATGACGGATGCCAGATAACAGCACCTAAGGATACACAGATTATCAACGAAGTTAAGGCTGTTACAGACTTTAATGATGTTAAGACTATTGATGAAGAAGAGGCAAGAGTAAGAGGCCTTTATAATATTATCGGATATGATATGGATGATGCATTTATTGCAGCATTAAAGAAGCAGAGTCTTAATGGAGATATTATTAAGCAGGTTGCTGATGATATTAAGATTGTATACTCTCCATTCAATGGTACAGGTAATGTTCCTGTAAGAAGAATTTTAAGAGAGTTAGGTTTCAAGAATGTATATGTTGTTCCAGAACAGGAGAAACCAGATCCTGACTTTACAACACTTGAGTACCCTAATCCGGAAGATCCTAAGGCATTCACATATGCATTAAGACTTGCTAAGGAAGTTGATGCGGATATTATTCTTGCAACTGACCCTGATGCAGACAGACTTGGAGTATATTCTAAGGATACTAAGTCTGGCGAATATAAGTCATTCACAGGTAATATGTCTGGTATGCTTATTGCTGAATACCTTCTTTCACAGAGAAAGGAAAAGGGACTTCTTCATGAGAATGGAGCATTTGTAAAGACTATAGTATCTACTAATTTAGCAGATCTTATTGCTAAAGAATATAACTTAAAGCTTATTGAGGTTCTTACAGGATTTAAGTATATTGGTGAGCAGATTAAGTTCTTTGAGCAGAATAATACATATGAATATGAATTCGGTTTTGAAGAGAGTTATGGCTGCTTAGTTGGAACTCATGCAAGAGATAAGGATGCCATCGTAGCTGTTATGGCATTATGTGAAGCAGCAGCTTACTATAAGTCTAAGGGCATTACTTTATGGGATCAGATGATTAACATCTTTGATAAGTATGGTTACTTCAAGGAAGGACAGAAGGCTGTAACTATGAAGGGTGCGGAAGGTGCTGTTCAGATCGCTAAGATGATGGATGATTTAAGAAATAATCCACCTAAGAAGTTCGGAGCATGGGATGTTGTAGAGTTCAGGGATTATAAGAAAGATGAGTGTACAGTCATTGCTACAGGAGAGAAGAAACCAACAGGTCTTCCAGAGTCTAATGTACTTTACTTCGAGCTTAATGACCACGCATGGTGCTGTGCAAGACCTTCAGGAACAGAGCCTAAGATTAAGTTCTATATGGGTGTTAAGGGTACAGGTCTTGAAGATGCTGATAAGAAGTTAAAAGAACTTACTGATGCAGTATCAGAAATTGTTGGTTTATAATCAGTTCAAATTTAATTAACAACTAAAACACAATATGAACACATTTCGTTGTTATATTACATGTATTGACAGTGAGATGTGTTCATTTGTTATGTATGGAATCTTCACTGTGATAATACAATGGTAAAAGGAGAGAATGATTATGTATAATGACAATAATGAGAATGATTCACAGTACCGTTACAGTGGCAGTGATATACCATATAACAATACTAATAATAGCAGTACAGCCAATAATAACACAGCATTTTCAAGCGCACCTTATGAAGCTAAGAAGCACAGGAAACACAAAGGCGGATTTGCAAGGAAAGCAGCATGCTTTGTTCTTTCAGCAGTACTTTTTGGCACAATAGCAGGTTCGGTTATGTTTGGTGTTAATTATGCAGGCGGAAAGATTGCTGGCAGTAATAAGTCTGATGCTACAGGTGTTAATATACCAACAGTAAGTAATAATATTTCTAATGTTGCTAAGACAGATTCTTCGCTTACAGAAGATACTAATCTTTCAGCATCAGGTAAGATGGATGTAGAGGCGGTTGCTACAGCAGCCCTTCCTGCAATGGTTCAGCTTAATGGTACAACAACAGTTAAAAGTTCAAGTTATTTTGGATATGGACAGAGCTATGAAGCAACATCAAGTGGTACGGGTATTATTGTAGGCAAGAGTGATACTGAATTACTTATTGTAACTAATGCACATGTTGTTGATAATATTGATAATCTTAAATGTGTATTCTCTGATGGCACAAGTGCAAGCTGTTCTGTTAAGGGTTCTAAGTCAGATCAGGATATTGCGGTAGCCGCAGTATCATTAAGTGATATTTCATCTGATACAGCGTCTAATATTGCAATTGCAGAACTTGAAGATTCATCAGATATTAAAGTTGGACAGCAGGTTGTTGCCATTGGTAATGCATTAGGTGAAGGCCAGTCAGTTACAACTGGTATAATTAGTGCAAAGGACCGTTCAATTACAGTCAACAATGTAACATTTACAGGACTTCTTATGACAGATGCAGCGATTAACTCTGGTAACAGTGGTGGAGCTCTTCTTAATTCAGAAGGAAAGGTTATCGCTATTAACTTTGCAAAAACAAGCAGTGATGGTGTAGAAGGTATGGCTTATTCAATTCCTGTCTCTAATGTTAAGGATATTATCGATTCATTAATGACTAAGCAGACAAGAAACAAGGTTTCATCAGATAAGGCAGCATACCTTGGAATTGCAGCAGTAGATATTACAAGTAATTATGCATCATATTATGGATATCCTGTAGGTATTCTTATAAGAACTGTAGCTGATGATTCAGCAGCAGACAAGGCAGGATTAGAGACATATGACATAATTGTCGGATTTGATGACCAGACAGTTACTACTATGTCAGGACTTACTAACATGCTTCAGTATTATTATGAGGCAGGTGAAAAAGTAACTATAGATTATTATCATATGGAAGGAAGCGAGTATGTTCTTAAGAGCACGGAGGTAACGCTTGGTTCTAAGAAGGCATCTTAAGGATATATTCCAAGTATATATTTATGGATAATACCAATGAGAATATGACAGAAGATAAGGATATTAATAAGAATAACAATGGGAATTCCGATGATTATGAGAAGATATGTTTTGTGTGCAGAAGACCAGAATCAAGAGCTGGTAAGATGATTGTTATGCCTAACAATATATACATCTGTCAGGATTGTATGCAAAGAACATTCGATTCAATTAACAGCAGCGGAATTAATTATGAAGATATGATGAAGATGTCAAACATGCCTGGAATGGGCATGTTTGGCAATTTTGGCGCTATGGATTCAGACCCGGTTCCAGAAAAGCAGAAGCTTAAGAAAAAGAAAGAGAATAAGAAGGAGTTACCAGCGCTTGACGTTTCTAAGCTGCCTGCACCACATGAGATTAAGAGAAAGTTAGATGAGTATGTTATAGGTCAGGACTATGCTAAGAAGGTAATGTCGGTGGCTGTATATAATCATTATAAAAGAGTTTCAGCAGATGCTAAGATTCTGGGTGACGTTGAGATTGAGAAGTCTAATATGCTTATGATTGGACCTACAGGAAGTGGTAAGACATATCTTGTTAAGACGCTTGCAAGGATATTACAGGTGCCACTTGCTATTACAGATGCAACAACACTTACAGAGGCAGGATATATCGGAGATGATATAGAGTCAGTTGTTTCTAAGCTTTTACTGGCAGCAGACAATGATGTAGAGAAAGCTGAACATGGAATTATATTTATTGATGAGATAGACAAGATTGCCAAGAAGAAAGAGACCAGAAGCAGAGATGTAAGTGGTGAGTCTGTACAGCAGGGAATGTTAAAGCTGTTAGAAGGCAGTGAGATTGAAGTTCCTGTTGGTGCGACAAGTAAGAATGCAATGGTTCCACAGGTAACTGTTAACACGAAGGATATTCTGTTTATATGTGGTGGTGCATTTCCGGATCTTGAGGATATTATCAAGACAAGGCTTAATAAGTCATCCTCAATGGGATTTAATGCTGACCTTAAAGATAAATATGATGATGAGAAGAACATCATGTCTTATGTGACGGTTGATGATCTTAGAGAATACGGAATGATTCCAGAATTTTTAGGAAGACTGCCTATCATATATTCACTTGACAGACTGGATGAGGATATGCTTGTCAATATTCTGAAAGAGCCTAAGAATGCAATTCTTAAGCAGTATCAGAAGCTGTTAGAGCTTGATGAGGTGAAGCTTGAGTTTACAGATGATGCATTAAGAAGCATAGCAAGAAAGGCAATGGAAAAAGATACAGGTGCAAGAGCACTCCGTTCTATTATTGAGGATTTTATGCTTGATATAATGTATGAGATACCGAAAGACAGCAATATAGGTTCAGTTACAATTACAGAAGATGTTGTTGAAAAGAAACGTGCTCCGGTAATAACTATGAGAGCATAATAGTTATAGCAGAATAATACAATACATTTCTGAATACATATAGCATGTACAGTGATTGCTTTATGTTAAGGAGATGTTATGGCATGTGATTTTGATATAACCAAAGAGAATATATATGATTACATAATAGAAGATACCCCAGGGGCTGATGAAGCTATTAAGGCATTGTCAGGGATATGTTCGCAGAGAGCTGATTCGCAATGGATTATAGCTCATGGAGAACTGCCTGATAACCGCCAGCTTAATATAAGCTCTCTGGGGTATTTTACTATTCCAAAGTTATATGGACTCATGGAAGGCGATGCGGATATAAGTGCACTTGATGAAATAGGTGCTTTACGTGTACTTGGACAGGATAATCTGCAGGCAGACGGGAGTAATGTTCTCATAGGGTATGTGGATACCGGAATAGATTATCTTAATGATGTTTTCAAGGACAGACTTGGAAATACAAGAATTCAGGCTATATGGGATCAGACAGATAGAACAGAGACTGATGTTGCAAATACATATGCACATTTTGGCAGAGTATATGAAAAGGATGAAATAGACAGGGCAATAGAGGCTGACAATAACGGAGAAAATCCATATTCTTATGTTGCACAAAGAGACACGTCAGGACATGGAACGCTGATGGCTTCAATATCAGCAGGTTCATATACAGACGGATATGTTGGCGTTGCACCAGGAGCAGAGCTTTTAGTGGTTAAATTAAAACAAAGTAAACAGTATCTGAGAGATTTTTTTCTGATAAAGGATGACGTTCCAGCTTTTGAGGAAAGTGATATTATGCTGGCTTTAAGATTTCTTGAAGATTACGCTATACGACTTGGAAAACCATTGATAATAATATTTGGTCTGGGAAGTGCTAATGGTTCAAGAACAGGCGCATCTCCTCTGGCAGAAATGATGGAGAATCTTACTAAAAAACCCAATATATCAGTTATAACATGTATGGGCAATGAAGCTAATAATAAATGTCATTATAAAGGGACAGTAATGTCAGCCCTGGTACCTGATGTTATGGAAATTAATGTTGATGGAACAGGAAAGGGTTTTACGATGGAAATATGGGCGGATAGTCTTGATATATTATCCGTGTCGATTGAATCACCGTCAGGGGAATATGTTCCAAGAATACCTGCAAGAATGGGTGCAAGTATGGAGTATACATTTCTTTATGAGGGAAGTACGGTTACGGTAGATTATCAGATAACTGAAAATGTTGCTGGAATGGAGGTTATATTCGTAAGACTTAAGACACCAGTTGAGGGTACATGGAAATTCTATATATATAGTCTCACTAATATAAAAGGAAGTTATAATGCATGGCTTCCATTAAAGCAGTTTTCCGGACAGGATATATATTTTTTAAAATCCGACCCGGATACAACACTTACAGTTCCAGCGGCAGCTGATGGTGTTATAAGTGTAGGAGCATATAATCATTATACAGGGGCTGCTTATTATGAAAGTGGGCGTGGATATAGCGCTGACGGAAGGATTAAACCTGATTTTGTTGCACCGGGTGCGGGGGTATATGGAATTGCTCCATCTGGAGGTGTTAAGGTTACTGGAACAAGCTATGCAGCGGCTTATGCCGGGGGCTGTGTTGCACTTTTATATTCATATCAGGTAAATGTAAAGAATAGTCAGATGATTAATCATAACGATATTAAAGCACAGCTTATAAGAGGTGCAGTACGCTCAGAATATATGGTATATCCTAACCCTGTAGCTGGTTATGGAAAACTGAATATATATACAACATTTAACATGATGAGAATATCTTAGGTTGAAATCACTGGTGTTATATGCTAAATTGTTCATACATGACGAAAAGAGGAGATAGAGAAGTATGAAATATAAGGCATTGGCACTGGATTTGGACGGAACATTAACTAATAGAGAGAAGAAAGTGCCAGTAGGTAATAAAGAAGCGATTGAGAAAGCGATAGATGCAGGTGTTAAGGTTATTCTTGCATCAGGAAGACCGCTTTTTGGAATAACACCAATAGCCAGAGAGCTTGAGCTTGACAAAAAAGGTGGTTATATACTGGCATATAATGGCGGCTGTATAGTTGACTGCAAGACAGGGAAGCAGATGTCTGCGACAATAATGCCACAGGATTGTATAGCAGATATATGCAGTCTTGCAAGAGCCAACGGTGTGTATGCTCTGACATATGCTGATACGCAGATAGCTGCTGAGAGTGATTCTGATGAATATGTAAAGAAAGAAGCAATATGCAACAGCACTACAATCAAGAAAGTAGATGATTTGTGCAAATTTGTGGATTATCCTGTAGAGAAATTTCTGGTTGTAGGAGAGCATGAAAAGCTTATTCCGGTACAGAAAGCCCTGTTAGATAAGCATGAGGGAGTAATTAATGCATTTTTTTCAGAGAGCTATTTCTTAGAGGTAGTACCTGCAGGAGTTGCAAAGGATGCATCTTTGGATAAGCTGCTCACAATGCTTGATATAACAAGTGAGGAACTCGTTGCATGCGGCGATGGAATGAATGATATTCCAATGTTAAAGTATGCAGGTCTTGCAGCGGTTATGGAGAATGCATATCCTGAAGTTAAGAAATATGCAGATGTCAACGTACCATCTAATGATAACTGTGGTGTGGCATATGTTATAGATAATTATATATTGTAATGATGGATTATAAAAATATAACCCCGGCGGTCTTATGGACTGCCGGGGTTATGTTTTATTGATTAATTAGAATTGTTGTTAAGGCTGTCAACATATTCATCTACATCGAATATATCGCCGTTCTGAATCTTACTCATAAGCTGGATAGCAGTATTGATACTATCCGCATAAGGATATACAACAGAAGCACCTCTAAGGCCGGTTATCTCGAGATAAGCAGGACCCTGTCCAGCAGGTGGCTGGGTTGATCCTTCGATACTATATGTCTGGATATTCCATGCTGTGCTGTCACTTAACTGAAGCTTAACCAGATCAGATATTGTATTTGTTGGTATATTAGTAAGGAACATATCACTGACAGCATCAAGTACGGCTGAGTACTTGGTAAGTATTGCAGGAGAAGTAGCTTTCTGTAAGATACCCTTTATAGCTGCTGTCTGGTTACGTCCACGCTGGAAGTCTCCGGCGGCAAATGCACGTCTTTCTCTTGAGAATGCAACTGCCATCTCGCCATCACATTCATTAGGTCCTTTGACAAAATGATATGGAATAGGAGAAGCATCTTCGCCACAGGTAAATTCTACTTCTGAGTCAATTGTGATTCCACCAAGTGCATCTACAACAGAGACACAGCCTGTGAAATTAATCTTTACATAATAATCAATGTCAATGCCATACAGATTCTGGAGAGTGTCCATAGAAGCTTCTACACCATAGTTTCCAGCATGTGTAAGTTTATCATAACCTTTTCTTCCATCAGGCCCGGTAATCTTGATGTAAGAATCTCTTGGGGTTGTAACAAGAAGAATCTGCTTGGTTTCAGGATTAATAACGGCAACTATATTGACATCACTAAGTGCATTATTAGAGAGTGCTGAATCGGCACCATCTTCACTTGAAATACCGGAAACATATATTATAAATGGTTCTTTCTTTACATTAACATTGGATTTCTGGACAGTAACAAGCTTCTTATATTCGTATTGCTTAATAATCTTAACCTTGGTATCAAAGTCTTCATACTGTGAGGCAACAACCTTAAGCATGGAATCATTCATAACAATTGCCTGAACCTCTGTATTATCATAAAAGGCAGTTACAAGGTCATCCCATGATTTGTATTCTGCAAGTTCCAGGCTGCTCTTGTTAAGCTCTGATTTAACAGAATCAAATGCTGTCTTGACATTAGCGTTGCTTGCAGTTGAATTATAAGCAAACTTGTAATTGGCAAGATCATTTAAAGAGGAAGCCTTGTCATCTGCCAGTACAACTACATCAACGATGTCAGTGTTAATCTCAGGAAGATTAAGTTTATTAAGGACAGAATCAAGCTTAGATGATACAAGGTATATGAAAACAATCACTCCTGACATAAGTACTGCAAGAATCTTACCTATAATATGAGCCTTCGTAAACTGCGATGTGAAATCGTACAGGAATATCAGCAGTAAAAATGCGTTGACCGCAATTAAATACTTCAATGGAAGAATATCTAACTTAAATATATTAAATAAAAGTAATCCCGATACAATAAGCTGTATCAGAACTAATATAAGACCAATAAGTGTACCCCAGCCACGCCTTTTTCTTTTTCGTTCTTTCTTAGAAAGCTCTTCTTTATTCTTAAATAAATATTTCATATCGTCTTTACTTCTTGTAAAAAAATTAGACATAATTCACTCCTTAATTACAATAGGATAATAAAAAAATAACGAATATATTCTACCATGATTTTATCAAAAAGTAAAACTTAATTATCTTAAGCAAGAAAAACAACATACCTTAGATATAGGCTTATTTTAATTAATATTATTACAAATAACTTAAAGTTAATAGGTAAACGCTATAAAAAACTTGCGGAAATTAACCAGAACAGATATAATAACGCTAGAATTGATGTGCAGTAATGTACAATCTTAAATAATAATTTAAAGGAGTGTTTTAAGGTTATGGGGTATGTTGATGAAGTATTAGACATCGTGTCTAAGAAGAATGCAGATCAGCCTGAATTTTTACAGGCAGTAACAGAGGTTCTTGAGTCTTTAAGACCAGTTGTTGAGGCTAACGAGGAAGTTTACAGAAAGAACGCTATTCTTGAAAGAATTACAGAGCCAGATCGTCAGATCATGTTCAGAGTTCCTTGGGTAGATGACAAGGGACAGGTACAGGTAAACAGAGGTTTCCGTGTACAGTTCAATAACGCTATTGGACCATACAAGGGTGGTTTAAGATTACATCCTTCAGTAAACTTAGGCATCATCAAGTTCTTAGGTTTCGAACAGGTATTCAAGAACTCACTTACAACTCTTCCAATCGGTGGTGGTAAGGGTGGTTCTGATTTTGATCCTAAGGGTAAGTCAGACAGAGAAATCATGGCATTCTGCCAGAGCTTTATGACAGAACTTTGCAAATATATCGGTGCTGATGTCGATGTTCCAGCTGGTGATATCGGAACAGGCGCAAGAGAAATCGGATTCATGTTCGGTCAGTATAAGAGAATCCGTGGAATGTTCGAAGGCGTACTTACAGGTAAGGGACTTACATACGGTGGATCACTTGCAAGAACAGAAGCTACAGGTTATGGTTTATTATACCTTACTAATGCTTTATGGAAAGATAATGGAATGTCACTTGAGGGCAAGACAGCAGCTGTATCTGGTTCAGGTAATGTTGCTATCTACGCTATCCAGAAGGCACAGCAGTTAGGTGTTAAGGTTGTTACATGCTCAGACTCAACAGGTTGGATTTATGATCCAGAAGGAATTGATGTTGCACTTCTTAAGGAAGTTAAGGAAGTTAAGAGAGCACGTCTTACAGAATATGCTGCTGCTAAGCCATCAGCTCAGTATTTTGCTAAGCAGAATGGTGAACATGGAGTATGGCAGTACAAGGTAGATCTTGCTCTTCCATGTGCTACACAGAATGAGTTAGACATCGAGGATGCTAAGATGCTTGTTGCTAATGGTGTTGTATCTGTAACAGAGGGTGCTAACATGCCTACAACTCTTGAGGCTACAATGTTACGGAAAGTACCGGAGGAACGGAGCGACGTATGGCGGTTGAGCCAAAGGGAAGACAGTTTCATCGTCCCGTTGAAAACGAGTGTCCCGTTCCATACATCCGTATTGCCGCTATGGGTCATCTCCACGTCCGGCAGCACCAACGTGCCTTCCCCCTGCTTGACCACGCGTGTGGCTCCAGTGAACCCGCTACCTGTCACCGTACAAGTATAATAGTCATAATCGATGGGCACGTCTTTCGTGGTACAATCGCTCGGTGCCGTCCCCTGCACCCATGAAGGCACGTTGAACATGGCCACCCACGGTTCGGCTCCGGGCTCCACCGACACCGCCATGTCCGCATTGTCGAACACAAGCACCTGGCTACCGTTGTGTGCCGTAGTGATACTGCCCCCGTTCGCAATCTGCGTACGCCCTTCCGCGGTAATTGGCGGCGGAGCCACGGTGATGCCCTCCAGTTCGCCCAAGAAATAACTCAAGTGGGGAGGTTGGTTGTAACCGATGGTTTCCCACACCATGCCCTGCCGGTATTGATGGTCGTGCCAAAGGGTAGGGATACGGAATTCCGTCGGGTAGTTGGTCGTATAAACCAACAAGTCTTTCCCGTCCCGCACGAGCAGTTC
>OGIV01000194.1_pt1 | contig 51180 bp, 45 predicted proteins | sample 1571861 | NCBI WGS metagenome assembly OGIV01 (sample SAMEA2582099, study PRJEB24529) | metagenome | biome: Human gut stool | place: China | collected 2011 | reverse complement strand
CAAATCATGCATTTTTAAACCGCCATAAAACGACAATTCAAAACCGCCCTTGACAAATCATTAGTAATTACGAACTTCAATTATAAAATATAAAAAAATATATAAAAGAAAGCTCGCCAAATTTTGACGAGCTTTCTTTTATATAGATATTAGTTTCAGTTACTAGTCGAACTAGAGCTACTTGAAGAAACTACTTGTGCATTGCTTGGCAATGGTCCGCTCCAATCAGCATAAGTTGTTTGACCATTTTTGATTTGACGATCCATACCATCACTATCAACATTGTGAACTACACCATTACTGTCAGTCCAAGTAGCAACATCATTTAAGCCTAGTTGGATATTACTGCTACTTTGAGCTGAACTGCTTGCTGAACTACTATTGCTTTGACTTTCATCAGCTACTACAGAACTACTGCTAGAAGATTCACTGTTAGCCTTGCTAGATGAGGTCTTGCTTTTTGAAGATGAACTTGAAATTTTCTTTGCTTTAGTTGCATTCTTCTTTTTAACTACTTTACTTGAAGTAGTTTCACTCTTAGACGAACTCTGTGAAGATTTAGAACTGTTTCCACATCCTGCCATTAAAAATGTCATACCAAAAATCATGAAAATAGCCATTAAACTATTTTTTACTTTTTTCATTATGTGTATGCTCCTAATTTTTTGTTTCAGTTAACCATATGAGCTATATTATAGCAAATTAGTTCCTTACAAGAAACATATTTACATCTATGATTCTGTATTAAATTTTTGTTTCCTAAACCTAGCATAGACAACATAAATTATTGCCATTAACCATGTTAAAAGACTTAACATGGTTCCTAGCTTATCAATTAGAGATGGAACATATTTAACAATCACGCTGCCATTACTAATTGCCTTAAATGCTACCATATTACGCTTGCTATTTATTAGCTTAACTTCTTTACCACTCTGATAGACATGCAAATTCTTATATAATGCAACCGGTAAGTCCACACTTGCCCCCGCTTTTATCTTTTTATTTACATATACCTGTGCATTTGGTTTAACAGCTATGTGTTTCAATTTTACCTTTTTCCCATCAATAATAGCCACATGACTGCTTAATTGTTTAAAAAACGGCATTGTTTTCATAGGAGTATATTGATCTAGATGCCAAGCATAATAACCATTATATTTCTGGTTACTTGTTAAGTATGGCTTATTTGGAATATCCCAGTCAGGCTGATTAGGCATAGTAGTATTTGATGTGTGTTTAAGTTGAACTATTCCACTATACCAAGGCAGAATTACCAATCCTACACAAACCAACGTCAACAAAAGATTTTTACTACTTGATAATTTTTTGTCAAATAGTTCATGTATTATACAATTAAATTCTTCACCACCAACAAACGATAAACAACAAGAAGTAATTATCAATAATCTAAATGGAAATTGTATTACCGAGAAAAATGTATTTTGAAAAAGATTCCAAGGAAATATATTCGTTGTCATTATAAAAGTAGCCAATCCAATTAGATAAACGATTCGTGTAAGAACTGAAAACTTTTTAAAAAGAATCAAACCGATGAGTAAGATGAACAATAATATAATCCCCATACTATAAGGATACCCATTACCTACTATTGTTCTCTGCATAGAATTGTGAAGAGCAGAAAGAAACATTCCATCCATAGAGTTAGCACTACTAAAAATGTCAATTGTAGAAACATTATTATATTTTTGGAATAATTCTTGTTCTAAAAAAGGAAAAAGGAAAATTGAAGAACTGGTAATAGTGACAATTGCTGTAATTATAAAATATTTAATAGTTTTTGCTTTATCTGAAACATTCCAAATGAAAATCAAAAATAGTATCGATAGACATATAATGATTATAAAAGTGCTTAGAATATGCGAAAGAATAACAAAAGACATTCCAAATGCTAAAAAAGGCCAATCTCTTTTGTTACCAAACATAATTGCATAAAAGCCATACAAACAAAGCGGTAAAAATACCATACCCAAAAATTCACCCAACGCAAATCTTGTAAAAGCATTTATTGTTCTATACGTACAAAAAGCGTAGATAACTGATGTTAAAACTGCTTGCTGCCTACCTTTGTTTAGTTTTCTAATACAAAGGTAAGTAAAGATCAGTGTTAGGAAAGTATAAAATACAAATCCTACATATATTCCTAAAATGTTATTCCCCAACAATATTGAAAATACTATAAATGGAATAAGTGTTAACCACGGATAAAATACGCCTAGAGGAAAACATACCTTATTAAAAGTAGCAGTATAAATATACGGATTAAAATTACCGTTCTTAAAATCAAATACCAATTCTGCAATTCTATTAATATGAAATGCTAAATCATCAGAGCGATAAATAATCCCTTGCTTTTGTAAAGGATATACATATATAACACTTAAAAGAGCAAAGAAAAAAATCACTGCTAATCTTTTTAGTAATACTTTCTCTTTTTTCAAAATACGTCTCCTTAAATTTTCACATAAAGATTAAAAATATATAACGTATCAAAACTGGACCTCCAAATTTTTCTTTTTAAAGTAAACATAGGCAACATAGATCAATGCAACTAACCAAGTTACAAAACTTAGCAAAACTCCTAGTTTATCAATTAATGAAGGGACATATTTAACAACTATTTTTCCACTGCTAACTGCTTTAAATGTAATTGTATTACGCTTACCAGTCATCAGTTTAATCTCTTTCCCATTTTGGTATACATGTAGATTCTTATATAAGGCAATCGGTAAATCTATATAGTCGCCAGATTTTAGATTTCTTATATTATATATTTGTTCATTAGGTTGCGAAGTTATCTTGTGAATTTTTTTCTTTCTACCATTAATTAACGCTATATGATTTTTTAAATCTTTGAAGTAGCGCATGCTTTTTTTAGGAGTATATTGATCTAAATACCACGCCGAATCAACTTTATATTCCTTCATCGAGCCTGTATATACTCTATTAGTTGTAGAATTACTTAATGGATCACTTTTTAGTTGATTTATACTACTAAACCAAGGCATTATTATCAACAATAAAATAGCAGCTTTAAAGAAAAAGCTTTTTGATGTAGTGCTAAAAGTATTTTCTCTATATACTATCTCAGCAACATCTCCACCAGAGTAAGACAATAAGATTGAAGTTATCATCAAAATTCTTATAGGAAATTGAATTAATGAAACTGGTGTATGTTTAAACAATATCCACGGAAAAATTGAACTTGCGCATATGAATGAAAAAACACCTAACAAATATACAATTTTAGAGGTTAAATCAAATTTCTTAAATAATAACAACCCAAATACTATTACTAACAACAGTACAATGCCTATTCCATAAGGTCTGCCAGGAGCATATCTAAGTACACTATTTCTTAATGAAGACATAACTATTTCATCCATATAATTCGCTGTTTGAGAAACATCATATGGAGACGGTGGATTATATTTTTGAAATAATTCTTGTTCCACAAAAGGAAAAAGGAAAATTGCTGAGCTTGAAATTGCTATAATAACTGCTTTTATTATTTGTAATAAACAATCAGCTTTATCTTTTACAAACCAAATACATAAAATAAAAATTATAAGCAAAGTTAAAGCAATAATAAAAGTACTTAAAACATGTGAAAGCAAGGTAAAAGATACACCGAATGCTAAAAAAGGCCAATCCTTCTTATTACCAAACATAACGGCATAAATTCCATAAATACAAAGAGGAAGAAAAACCATCCCTAAAAATTCGCCAAGAGCAAACCTAGAAAAAGCATCAATTGTTCTATAAGCACAAAAAGTATACATAATTGATACAACATTTGCTTGAAATGAGCTTTTATTCATCTTTTTTACACATATATAAGTAAATACTAACGTTAAAAAAGTATAAAAGGCAAAACCTGCATATATTCCATTTACATTACCTAATAATATTGAAAAAAAAGCAAAGGGAGTAATTGTTATCCACGGGTAAAAAATACCTAATGGGTACCCCACTTTATCAAACGTATAAGTATAAATATAGGGCATTAAATTACCATGTTTAAAATTTTTGATTAATTCAATAATTCTATTTACATGGTAATTCATATCATCTCCAAAATAAATTACTCCATTTTTTTGGAGAGGTACTACAAATAATAAACTTAAACTTATGAAAAAAAGTAGTTGTATCCACTTATAATTTCTATTTTTAACCAAAATTCTACACTCCCCTTTTTAGACTATCTCATCTTCTTAGAATAGTTCTCACATTCAATATTGAAACGAGGGCGATGCTTTACCTCTGTAAATACTTTTCCAATATACTCACCAATTACGCTGACAGAGATTAATTGAACTCCTCCTAAAAACCAGATTGAGATCATCAAGGATGACCAGCCTGGTACAATATGACCTTGTATTTTTTCAATAATCGTGTAGATCATAAGGATAATGCTTATTAACATCACAACAATTCCCATTGTCATAATTAAATGAATTGGTGCAATAGAAAATGAAGTAATACCATCCAAAGCAAAATGAATCATTTTCTTCAAAGGATATTTAGAAGTACCAGCATATCTTTCTTTTCTAGGATAGTAAACCTTAGTTGATTTGTAGCCTACTAAAGGTACCATTCCTCTCAAGAAAAGGTTGCGTTCTTTATAATTCAGCAATGCTTCCGTTGCCCGTTTACTCAATAACCGATAGTCAGCTGAATCCGGCACTAGGTTAACACCCATTTTTTTCATTAAACTATAGTACATTAAAGCAGTATGTTTTTTGAAAAATGAATCGGTATCCCTACTATTTCTAACACCATAAACTACATCATATCCTTCAATGAATTTGTCTACCATTTTATAGATAGCATTTACGTCATCTTGTAAATCAGCATCAATGGTAATAATCATATCTGAATACTTTACCGCCAGACTCATACCGGCTAATAATGCGTTTTGATGTCCATAATTACGTGTAAACTTAATGCCAGTAACATAGTCTAATTTTTTGCTGTAGCCACTGATGATCTCCCATGTATTATCTTTACTACCATCATTAACGAACAATATCTTGCTATTAGAAGCTATCTTCTTCTTAGCAATTAAGTTATTTAATATTTGCCCTAGTTCTTTTGTCGTTTCTGGTAATACCTCTTCCTCGTTATAACAGGGTATGACAATTGTTAATATATTTTCACACATAACTATTCTCCATCAACTGAACTAATATTTTACAATCTCCAAAATCTTTTCATTTAAAAATAATGTTATCTTATTAATAAGCTTTTCAAAAAACATTCTCCTAAAAATGATATCCAATAATAAACTAACTATAAAAATAAGTAGTGAGTATCCTATTGCTTCTCCAAAATAGCTCAACCACGATGCAGCAACATCTTTTGAAGAAATGCAGACTTACCATATTAATTTTCTAACAAACGTATTATCTGATATTAAATAAATACCAAACATGGAATTAGCGATATAGTTTATAAACTTATTATAGAATTTTATGTTTTTAAAGAACGCAAAAATGTAAAAAGCCGTCATAATTGTAAGTGGATTATATAATGCATTTACACCTGCTAATATCATATTCATTTGACTTCCTTGCAATGTAAAACAACAAACAAGCAGTGCCAATATTAAACATAATAAAGCCATTATACCCATTTTTCGAAAATCATTTAAAAATGATCCCGCATATTTTTTTAAATAAGCTACCATAAAATAGAATAATATAAAAATAATTCCATGACTGTAACCAAAATCGTCAATAGCCATATCTGGTTTTCCTGGAAATATTTGCATCATTGTTGGTATCAATACCCAGAAAAATATTAACGTGAATATAAGAAATAAAAATTCTCTTTTCTTTAAATATTTAATGGTAGTGTTTAACATAGGCATTAAAAGAAGCAATACTATATACCCACCAACAAACCAATAGCCACTAGGTAATGGAATGGGAAACCAAAAAGCTTTCAGTCCTTCGTTGTTAAAAAGAATATTTAAAGACTTAAAATGTGCAACATGTCTTAGGACAAAGTAAATTAAATAACTGTAAAAACATGTTGTTAAGATTAAATTGATAGGCCTTTTAAAGTTAAAATCTTTATCACATAAAAAGTATGCACCAATCATTACAAAAAGTACTACTCCTAATCTTCCTAAAAAAATAAGATAATCGCATACAATGAATGACTTAGCAAAAGTATCCTTGTAAAGAATTGGATTTAACGTCCCATGCATCGCAAAATGATGAACAACGATTGCAAACATGCTTAAAATTCTTAATAGTTCAAAACTTGAATTTCTCTTGTTTTTCTTTCCCACGTATTTTCTCATATTTTTCCCTAAAATAATCACTATAAAATGCCTAATATGATTTAAAGTAAACATATTAGGCATTTTGTTATTAAATATTAATTACTGTTCTTTGTTTCCTGTCCATTCATTAAAGTAGTATTTCTTACCATTAATCGTCTGCCAGCCATACTGCATCTGACCGTCAGCATTATAGTAAACAATTCGGCCATCTTTTAATAATGTCACAAAACCAGTCTGCATGGCTCCATTATCATCAAAATAGTACCATTTGCCATCAATCTTGTATTCTCCTTGATATGCTGCACCAGTCCAGACATTAAAGTAATATTTCTTACCATTGATCGTCTGCCAGCCATACTGCATCTGACCGTCAGCATTATAGTAGACAAGTCGCTTGTTACCCGTATCAGTAAGCGTTACAAAACCCGTCTGCATCGAACCGTCACTGCCAAAATAGTACCACTTGCCGTTAATTTTTACTTCATAGTTCTTATTAAGGGCTCCAGTCCAATCGTTAAAGTAATATTTCTTACCATTAACAGTTTGAAGGCCATGCAGCATTCCCTGACCATTACCTTTACTATCAACATCATAATATACGGTCCGACCGTCTTCTAATGTATACCATCCCTGTGCAGCATGCCCATCAGTAGTATCGAAGTGATACCATTTACCATTGATCTGCTTTTCTCCATATTGAAGCTGACCGCTGGCATTATAGTAAACAATATGACCATTTGATGACAAAACAACAAAGCCAGTTTTCATTATGCCATCACTACCAAAGTTATACCAGTAGTTTCCAATATGCTGGATTCCAGTCATCATTTGTGGATTAAAGTAGTAGGTCTGGCCGTTTACCTGTTTAAAACCGGTCTCTCTAGCCCCAGTCCAAACATTGAAGTAGTAATTCGTACCATTAACTGCACTCATACCATGCAGCATTCCTTGACCATTATCAACATCATAATATACTGTTCGACCATCACTTAATGTGTACCATCCTTGAGCCATTTGACCATTTTGAATATTAAAGTAGTACCATTTATTATTGATTTTTTGTTCACCATACAGCATCTTGCCTTCCGCATTACAATAAACCGTATAAGTGTTTTTTTCATCTGAAAGTTCCGTAAATCCAGTTTGCATGACTCCAGTACTATCAAAATCATACCAATAGCCATTAATTCGTTTTTGACCAATCGTCATTTTCAAAGTGGTCGGATCGAAGTAGTATTTTTTTCCATTAACCGTTTGCCAACCTGTTAAAAATGCGCCTTGAGATGCATTATAGTAATAAGAATTACCACCAATTTTCTGAATTCCTGTTACTAACTTACTGGTATCAACCGAACCGTCAGAATTTAGCAAAATTGCCGTGTTATTATTGATTACGCTAGCTACGCCAGTTTTTAAGGCACCAGTAGCCGGATCGTAATATTGCAACTTGTTCGCCTTTTTGTTGTAGATCAAGCCAGTTTCTTGGACACCGGTACTATCATCATAGTAATAGTTTCTGCCATTAATCTCAACTTCGCCATAAGTAATTGCACCATTCCACACATTTAAATAATATTTATTATTATCGATGGTTTGATTGCCATACTGCATCTGACCTTGACTATTATAATAAACAGTTCGGCCATCTGAAAGTTTCTGGAAACCAGTTACCATTGCGCCATTGTCTGTTCTAAAGTAATACCAATATCCATTAATTTTTTGCTCGCCATATTGCATTTGGCCTTGACTGTTGTAATAAACAGTTCGGCCACCTGAAAGTTTCTGAAAACCGGTTTGACGAACCCCATTTTTGTATAGGTACCAATAGCCATTTTCTTGCTTTTCACCATTTAAATTCATGTAGGTGCTAAACATTCCCATATCAATGGAGCCATCATAGCCATTAAAACTATCAGTATACTGCCAAGCACCGTAGTCCGAGTTCAACATGGTATTTTTCCAATAATTATAGTAGTAAGCAGCAATCCAAGTTTTGCTATGACCAACTGTCGAACTAACATTGTACGTTTGATCATAGCTATAACTGGCATAAACACCATGGTTGGTGTAACCTCGACGGCTCAATTCATTCCAAAATTCATTTAAGAGTGCAGCAATGTTGGAACGTTTAGTTACATTGTCTTCCATATCAGCAATCATTAACGTACTACCATCTAAGCCATAAGAACTGGCAACATTGGCATAATGATCGGCCTCGGCAATGGCTGACGCTGAATCAGTGAAAACTGCATAGTCATAGGTTGCAACTGCTAAACCTGCTGCTTTAGCATTGTTAATCTGCGTCTGTGCATATGGATTTGTATATGTAGTACCTTGAGTCAGCTTAACGATAACATATTTAACACCAAGGCTCTTAAGCCAGGAGTAAGTTCCCACACTCATGGCACCTTGATATGAAGAAACATCAATTGCATCAGCTGAAGTACTGTATGCAGCCAAAGCTTGTAAGGCAATTTCTTGATCAGTGTTGGCAACAACCACTGCTGTAGAAGATGCTGCCACTGCTGAATGCTCACTATTATCAGTTACTACGTTGTCATTTTGATTTTCATCAGTAGTAGCAGTCGTTGTACTTTCTGAACTGCTCTTACTTAAATCTTGTGATGATGTGGTCTGCTGTACATTGGTATTGTCTTGTGTTGAAAAAGCTATATTAGATGTAGTACTGGTTTGTGTATCAGAAGCTGACGAGGACACATTTCCCCCTGTTGCTGATGTATCATTTTCACTACTGTTGCTTGTAGCCTGTGAAGATAAGGCGTTGTCAGTTGATGCGGAAGTTGAAGTCAGTACTACAGATTCGGTATTAGCTGCAACTTGTGACACGTTACTGCTGTTAGCTGTTGTAGCATCAGCTTGTGCAGTACCAGAATGTAAAATCAATCCAAAACTAAGCGCTGTTAGCGTAATTCCAGAAAAAAGCGTCCATTTTTTCAAAGTTTTCTGTTGTGCACTTTGGTATGCTTGTACCTTTTGGCGTTCGTTATTCAAGTCTTTCCTCCAAATTAAAAATCCACAAAAAATTCAAATTTTCTTAAAAAAAGGGGGCTTCCTTAAAAGCTCCCCTTTTCCTGTTTAGTTACCCAACAAAGTCAATGGATTAATCCAAGTCCCATTATTGTTAAATGAATTTGCCAAGGCAACATTAAAGTTCTTTTGACGAGTAATTCCCAAATGCAGGTGAGCAGTCGTTCGTCCACCAATTACGTCACCAACGTTAACTTGTTGACCAACGCTTACCCAAATATTAGAACGACTGCTGAAAGCTTCTTGGTAAACGGTCAAATATTCGCCAGTATCAATCAATACGTACCAGTCTAGTCCTGAAGCATAACCAATTCCAGTAACCGTACCCTTGTGAACTGCATGAACTTCATAACCTGGGTGGTCGATTGAGCCAAAGTCGAGGCCGTCATGGAAACCGTTCAATCGGAATTCCCCACCAGCATTTACACCAAATAATTGTGCTCCCGTGAAATAGCCGCGACCGTCAGCTGGGAATGGCCAACCCCATGTATCCTCTACACCATCAGAAGCAAAAGTATGCTTAGTCCCATCAATATAGTGAGTGCCAGTGTACATATTACCATCAGCTAAATCAAAGTAGAACGTGTTACCATTAATAGTTTGCCATCCTTTCAACATATGGCCTTGTCCATCATAATACACATTCCGACCATCATTTAACTTAATAAAGGTTGAGATCGCTTCAGCACCAGTCCATTGGTTAAAGTAGTACCAATTGCCATTAATTTGCTTTTCACCATGAACCATGTGACCATGATCATCATAATATACTACGCGACCATCTGAAAGAGAAACAAAGCTTGAAATAGCTTCTGCACCGCTCCATTTATCAAAGTAATACCAGTTGCCATCAATTTGCTTTTCACCATGGACCATAATTGCAGTATCCGGATCGTAATAAACGGTTCGGTTACCTGATACGCTCTGGAAGCCGGTCTTAAGTTTCTTAGCTGATGCATCGTACAAATACCAGTTGCCATTAACTTGGTTTTCGCCATTTGAAAGTGAAATATTGCCATTACTATCTAAGGTATACTTCTCCCCCCCGATAGTAACAGTTCCTTTACTTAAGGAACCATCACTTTCACCATAGTACTGTAACAACTTGGTATTTGCATTGTAAACAACACCGGTTTCTTCTTCTCCAGTCCAAACATTAAAATAGTAAGTTTTGCTATTGATAGTTTGCTGACCGTACTGTAACTGCCCCTGGGTATTGTAGTAAACTATCCGAGTTTTACCGGTATCGGTAAGGGTAACAAAACCAGTTCTCATAACTCCATCGTTACCAAAATAGTACCAATAATTACCAATCTTATTTTCATTTTTGGCCATATCACCAGCCCAGAGATTAAAGTAGTAAGTCTTACCACTAATCGTCTGCCAGCCGTATTGCATTTGACCCTTACTATTGTAGTATACGTTCCGAGTATTACCTGTGTCGTTTAAGGTAACAAAACCAGTCTGCATGGCACCATCATTACCAAAGTAGTACCAAGAACCATCAATTTTTTGTTCTGTGTTTTTGGCAACGTCACCTGTCCAAACGTTAAATGAATAGGTTTTACCGGCAACAGTTTGAAGGCCATGTAGCATTCCTTGACCATTGCCACTAGCATCTACATCATAATAAACCGTTCGACCATCTTCTAAAGAGTACCAGCCTTGAGCAGCATGGCCGTCTACCTTATCAAAATGGTACCATTTACCATTGATTTGCTGTTCGCCATATTGTAATTGACCAGCGTTGTTATAGTAGACAATGTGACCATTTGATGGTAATACAACAATCCCAGTTTTCATAACACCATCGGCACCAAAATAGTACCAATAGTTTCCAATATGCTGGATACCAGTTACCATTTTGGGATTAAAGTAGTATGTTTTTCCATCAACTTGCTTAAAGCCAATTTCTTCAGTACCATTCCAAACATTGAAGTAGTAAGAAACACCACTGATGGTCTGCATACCATAAAGCATGCCCTTTCCACTACCGTTTGCGTCAACATCGTAATAAACAGTCCGACCATCACTCAACGTAGTCCAGCCTTGAGCAACATTTCCATTAGTAGTACTAAAGTAGTACCACTGATTATTAATCTTTTGTTCACCGTTTACGAGTTCACCTTGAGCGTTATAGTAAACAGTTCGCCCACCAGAAAGCTTTTGCCAACCTGTTAAGTTCTTACCATTTTGATCTTTTAAGTACCAATGACCATTTGAGTAAACTTCAGTGGTCTTAGTGACAGAAGTTGACGACTGGTCTGTAGCGGAGGCAGAAGCTGCTGCGGTTGTCATTGAAACCGTATCAGTTTCTGCATTAGAACTAGTTTCAGTTTTATCATTGCTTTGGCTATCTTGAGTTGCCGATGCGGTACTCTGTTCAACATTTTCAGCCGCCTTCGAAGCTTCAGTTGAAGCTTGACTAGCAGAATCGATTGCTTGATCAGTTGATGACGTTGCCTTCTGAGTCGTATTCGTAGCTGAAGTTGATTCATTAGCAGTAGTAGAAACAGCATCCTCAGATGCAGTAGCAACTTGTGAATCATTGGATACTGCAGTCGTAGTGGTCAAAGCAACCGTACTGTTATCATCACTATTATTATCGTTGCTTGTACCAGTATTGGTATTAGCAACAACTGCTTGATCACTATTGCTAGTTGCCGTGCTGTTGTCAGCTTGAGCAACATTACCACCAGCCATCAAACCAGCAGTTGCAGCAGCTGCAACCAACCACAGCTTGCCTTTTTTATACATTTTAAAGCGTGTCTTAACTTCAGGACTAGGTTTCGCCATCATTTTCTCCTCGCTACTAATTACTCGGTTTTTAAATTTTATTTCTTAGTTAATTTCTTGATTCTTAAAACTATTTAAAAGTTTATCATTGCTATCCTTTTCAATCAACGTGATTGAAAATATGATACATAAATGTCATATATTGGTTACATTTTGATAATACAAAAAAACGCTAATCACCACATACTGAGGCAAGATTAGTGTTTTTGATAATTTTTTTTAATATTACAACTATATGTTAACGTTCGTCGTACATTTGAACGTTGTTGGCAACTTGATTTACATAGTCAGTACCATTGTTTTGGTTAGCTGTGTTAACCATGTCGGAAACCTGGTAAGGGTTCCACTGTTGGTTATTGTAAATGTAAACCGTGTCAGCAATTGGCGAACCGTCTACATCTTTACCTTGAGCGTAGTAGTTTACCCATTCACTTTCGTCAGGCTTTGCGCCGTAGATTTGGTAGTAAGTGTTGTTGGTACCATTTGGCAGAGGTGCCAAAACAGAACTTTCGTTCATTGCAGTTACAACCAGTGGACGATTTGCTTGAGGAGCTGCTTCGTTAGTTACGTAGTGGCTCGTGTACCATGCCAACAAACCAGCCTTTTGCTGATCAGTCATCTGATCTTCATTCAGCTGAGCAGCTTGTGTCTCGTTATTTTGAGCAATTGCTGGTTGCTGCGTAGTTGCAGTAGTACCAGAAGCTTGAGCTGTTTGGATAGTTTCAGTGGTTGGTGCTACTGCTTGAGAGTTTGTAGCTGTCTTTGATGATTGCGTTTCAGGCAAGGTAACCATTGCACTGCCGACTTTTAATGTATTAGCAGAGCTTGAAGCTTGGCCAGCCGATGCAGCACTGCTTGAAGCTACGGTTAAAGTTTCATTTGCAGCAGTTTGACTAGCAACGTTTTGTGATTCATTCTTTTGATCAGTAGTCTTCTTTTCACTAGCAGCTGCTTTTGCAGAGGTCTTGTGCTTGTGAGAAGTACTTTGTTCAGTCCGTGTGCTGTCAGCGTTGCTCTTAGTAGATGTGGTCGTTGTCTTGGCCCCACAACCAGCCAACAGACCTGCAATTACCAAGCTGCTAAGCAAGATGTTCATGTTCTTCTTCATAAGCTTATCCCCCTTACTTTTATTTGAATTCTGCCCTGAAGTTTTTTTGCTTATTAACTAAATTAAGTTTGTTACTTAAATATTATTTATGTAACATCCTTGTAACATTATTATAGCATACTCTTTATTTTTTCGTAACCTTTTTGCAAAACAAAATATTTAACAAGTCCACCAGCAAAGCGTTGTAAGCGTTTAACGTTAATTGTCAAAGCTATATTACGATTGTTACAAATAAAGAGGCTTTTGCTGTAAAAACAAAAGCCTCTTTATTATCTATCTGCCAAAATCTGCTTGGCCCGTTCAACGATTGGGGCTCTAAATACAAGAATGCAAAGCAGATAAACTACCGCCCCAATAATTACTTGAGCTGCTAAATTAATAATGTTCATCTTCATAATTTCATCTAGACGTAAAACTACGAAGTACATGATAAGACCGCTCAATAAGTACCGCCAGAGATCTTTAAACAACATTCGCCGACTGATAGTGGTTCGAACAAAGTACAGCTGCACTGCTGTTACCGCAAACTCAGAAATAACGGTTGCTATCGCTGCCCCATTTGCAGAATAAGGTTCAATCAAAAACAGATTTCCAATAATGTTGACCACTGCACCTGCCGTTACCGAAAGCGTATATTCTTTGACTCGATTAACCGGCATTAGGTATTGCGTTCCCGTGACGTTACTCCAGGCAATAAACAGAATTACCGGCGCCTCCAAGAAAATGATTCGGCCAGTATCAACATATTCCGCTCCTAAGAACCAGGGAGCAAATTTAGATGAAATTGCCATTAAGCCAAACATCATTGGAACGGACATTGCCGTTACAAAATCAAATGAAGAATATAAACTTGTTCGAATTCCTTTAACGTCGCCATTAGCATATTTATTGGCGACGTGGGGCAACATAACCGTCCCCGTAGCCGTTACGACTGCTAAGACCAACTTAACGATTTTATCAGCAAAATCGAACTGTCCTAAAGCCGTTGGCTGCCCAATCTTACCAAGCATTAATTTGTTGACAACTAAATAGATCTGCGTGGTAATTGTTGGGATAAACAGCAACAGCGATGGGTAGAAATGCTTAAGCGGATGCCATTCTTTGATTGGTACCCATTGAATACTGTTACGCAGGTAAGGCCATAAAGTAACGTTGCCACCAACCTGCGCCAATCCCAAAAGCAGCACGTACTTCCAAAGATCAGCTTCCGTTCGGACAAGCATAAAGATCAACGCAATTGAAATCAGCTTGACGATCGTATTTCTCGTAACCGTCTTTTTAAAGTCTTCCATTCCCATAAAGTACCAGGAAACATCAAGTCCTGCAGCCACAATCCATAGTGTTTGCAACAGGTAGTATTCCTTAAACGTCGTACTAAAGAGAAAAACAGCTGCCAAATAGGCTATCAAGGCAATGGTAATCGTACCTAATTGAAGAATCTCAATGCCCCAGAAAGTTTGCGAACGCTTATATTTATCATCACGATGATAGGCTACTTCACGGTTACCGTAGAGGGTTATCCCCATTTGACCCATCAAATAAAAGAAAGTAACCCAACCATTTGTATAAGTGTTGATACCATATGCATGTGCTCCCAAAACCCGTGAAACATATGGTGTCGTAATCAAAGGAGCAAACATCAATAAAATTTGGTAGCCCGCATTATACAGATAGTTTTTGATAACCTTCATGATCTACTTGTCAAACTCCTCAGCCACGGTCGTTAAGGCCGCCTTGATTACTTGATCCATGTTGTAGTACTTGTACTGACCCAGACGACCACCAAAAATAACGTTTGGCGCCTTTTGTCCGGCCAATTCCGTGTATTGTTGGTAAAGAGCATTATTACGTTGGTTGTTAACCGGATAGTATGGTTCATCGCCTCGTTTCCAGTCAGCTGGATATTCGCGCGTAATGATAGTCTTGCCTTCATCACCCTTACCGAATTCAAAGTGCTTGTGCTCAATAATCCGCGTATATGGCGTTTCGGCATCGGTGTAGTTAACCACGGCATTGCCTTGGTAGTTGTCTTCGTCAAGCTCTTCAGTCTCAAAGTGTAAACTGCGGTATTCCAACTCACCCAATTCATAGTTGAAGAATTGATCGATCATCCCAGTAAAGACGATCTTAGGGAAGTTTGCCAGATATTCATCTTGTTGATCAAAGAAGTCAACACCCAGTTCAACATCGATCAAATCACTGGCCAGCATCTTTTCAACGATCTGCGTGTAGCCGCCCATTGGAATGCCTTGGTACAGATCATTGAAGTAGTTATTGTCGTAAGTCAATCGAACTGGTAGCCGCCGAATGATAAAGGCCGGCAGCTCAGTTGCCTTTTGCCCCCATTGTTTTTCGGTATAGCCCTTGATCAGTTTTTCATAGATATCGCGACCGATCAGAGAAATAGCCTGTTCTTCTAAGTTCTGAGGCTCTTTGCCATCCATTTCAGCTCGCTGCTCATTGATCTTAGCCATTGCTTCTTTAGGCGTTCGAACTCCCCACATCTTATTAAAGGTGTTCATGTTGAACGGCAGGTTGTACATTTCCCCTTTGTAGTTGGCTACTGGAGAATTCGTGTAGCGGTTGAATTCCGCAAACTGATTAACGTATTCCCAAATTGCCTTATCAGAAGTATGGAAAATATGAGCACCATATTCATGTACCTGGATACCATCAACTTTCTTAGTGTAGATGTTGCCAGCAATATGGCTGCGCTTTTCAATTACCTTAACGCGCTTGCCACTCTTAGCTGCTTCGTAGGCAAAAGTGGCTCCAAATAAGCCGGCACCTACTACTAAATAATCGTAATTATTCATAACGGTCCTCTTTATTTATAAATTAGAATTTGATTTATCTTGAATCATATTAACTGTACTATTTTACTACGGAGATTATTTTTTGAATAATAAAATTTCAATTTTAAGCTTTCTTAAATTTAAAATCCATTTCCCCGTAAACTAAATTTTTTCCAGATCCACGCTAGTAATCCCGGTGCATAAAGGTTCAACATAAAAATAATTTTATCCCGCTTTGGCAAGATTGTATTCTGCATGAAATCATGACGATTTTGCTTAACTATTCCTTTCAGTTTGGCAATCGTGTCAGCTGGCACCTCGTCTCGATTGGGCGCCAGCATAATGTTACGTAAAATCGTCGTAGAGCTCCAACAAAGCTGTGTATTAATCGATTGGTGTACTTTTTGGTACTTAGCAGGAATCAAGCTTTGCAGTCTTGTATAAGTGGTAATGATGTTTAAAGACTTAGGATTATATGGCGCACCATAACGATTCGAATTAATCTGACTATTCTCTTGAACCACGTAATGATAAACCGGCTTCGGATCATAACTCACTTTAGAGCAATGCAGCAAGTACTCGCAGCAGAAATATAGATCTTCAGCTAATACTAAATCGGTATTAAAGCGAATCTGATTATCTTTAATGATACTAGTTTTAAACAGCTTATTCCAAGGATAGCCTTCATAGCCAGTACTTACAAAAATCTGTTCCAAAGCCTGGCGCCGATCCATTACTTGCTTCTGACCAGCAGCCTTAAAACGCAACTCGCCATTTTCATCTTCCTTACGATAGCCACAGATAGCCAGATCACAGTTACTATTATCTTTAAATTGATCGAATAGCAGCTTTAAATAGTCTGCTTCAACAAAGTCATCAGCATCGACAAAAATTAAGTATTCGGAATCCATTTCCGCCATTTCAATCCCGACATTCCGAGTTGCTGAAGCACCAGTATTTTGCTTGGCAACTACCTCAACCAACTGATTATCCTGGTATTTTTCAAGCCTAGCTAACGTATCATCACTGGAACCGTCATCCAAGATTATGATTTGATATGAAAAATTACCAACCTGCTTAAGCAGACTTTCTACACACTTTTCAATCGTGTGCTCAGCATTATAGGTTGGAATAATTATGGTAATATCTGTTTTCATGCTAGCTTACGATCCTTGCTTTTTATTATCCCGTTCTCTTTGATATTCTTCATTTTGTAAAAAGAGCTTACGCCCACGTGCTGAACTGATCTTACCAAAGACAACATCCCCAACTAATCGATGCACCATGTCTTTAATAACATAGTGCGCCTTTGAATAGTCATCATGGCCCCAAGTCTTGGTAAAGAGATGTTCTGAATAGCCCATCGATTTATTAAATGTTGGAAACATAAAATACTCTTTAGGAAAAATTACCGTTCCATCATTTAAAATTTGTTTTTTATCTTCCAAAACAAATTCTGGATAGTAATCAAGTAAGGCCTTGGTGATAATTTCATTGTTGGTCTCCGGCAATCTGCCGTCCAACATCATTTGACGATCAAATCCATCATACTTAGTCAATAATGACTTAATAAAAGGATTACCAGCCTCAGCCCCAAAGATCGAAGTACTAATCGTATTATCAAACTGCATCGCCCAAAATGCTGGCAGATTTAAAAACTTATCAAAGGGCTTCTTCACTAAAATGTCAGTATCAATATAGATTCCACCATATCGATAAAGTACGTCAAGTCTCATAACGTCGGATGGGTAAGCATACTTGCCAGCCTGATAGTTTTCATAGGCAAATTTATTCTGCGTAACATCCCAATTATCTTCGTTCCATTCAATAATCTCATAACCAGCTGGAACTAGAACCTGCTGCCATGAAGCCAGGCATCGTTTCATTTTGGGCGATTTTTTACCATGACCAAGCCAAACATAATGGATCTTTTTAGGTATCATTTACTTCGCCTCCAAATCTACATTTCTTTTTCCAGTTCGTTTAAGGCAGTCTTGATATGTTCCCCATTACGCAATGCATGCGCTGCTTCAATTGCATTTTGCTTCATTACCTTATATTCATCAGAACTAATCTGATTTAGGGTTTCGGGCAGTTTCTTCAGACTGTCGATAGCAATTCCCAACTGATGGTCAACCAAATATTGAGCGACCGCAGCTTCTTTCCAGACAATCACTGGAATACCAGTACTTAAATATAATGATGCCTTATGCGGGCAGTTATATTTCATGTAGTCGCCAAACTGCCCAGTACAAGTTTCCAGACTGTCACCATCCCAGATCAAGCCAAAGTTTGACTTCAAATGTTTAGGCAGCTCTTCTGGAGAAAATTGTCCTTTGTATTCAACGCCTTTTCCAAACGACTTGGGAGCATTGGGACCAAAGACATTTAATTTGGCATCCTTCATATCAATCTTTTGCAAGAAATTAGACTTTCTTAGGTTACCGGCTAGACATACCGACTTATTATATTCAGTTTCCTCATCAATTGGCTGTGGGTTTAAGTAGTCAAACAATCCCAGATTTACGATTGGCGTTTCTACTCCTTGACTGCGAATCCATTTTTCCATGCTCTGATTATGAGAGATGATTCCGTCGGCTTCTTTGAGCCATTGCACTTCTTTTTCTACATAGCTAGGGTCATCCTTAAAGAAACGCAACGATTCGATATCATGAATGATAAAAAACAGCTTACCATTTGAATACTTACGAAAATTTTCAATAAAAGCATCCATCAGCGCCCGTGAGTAGATTGGAAACTGCATTACCAATTCGTCAATTTCTTTGTTCTTAAACAGTCTTGGGATGCTCCAATATTTATATTTAAATTTAGCTATTTTTGATTCCCAGTTATATGGCAACCGCATGTCTTGATAGCCTTCTTGAGCCAGAATCTCTTCAATGTCATTCTTAGCTTTTGGCCCTGCATTATTCGGATTGGGATCAACAACCGTCAACAAAACTCGTTTACTCATTTTTTCACTCCTAAATACAAAATAAGAGATCAATCAGCATTACCAATTAATCTCTAAAATAACTTTATTTACGTTTCTTAACAAGATCCTTCAAGGTAATTACAACAAAGGAAATCAAGATACCGATCAGACCGCCCATTGCAGCGCCAACCATGGCATATTTCTTGGCATGTGGCAAAGTCTCGCTTGTAGTCGACTTAGTAGTAGGCTTAGCCAAAAGCGTTACCGTACCTGCACCTGGTTGTAGTTTAGGCAGATCTTTCTTAACCGCCTTTGCAGTTGCATTGGCAATTTCGACAGCAGCCTTGGCTGAATCAGCTTTAGCCTTAATCGTTAATACTAACGACTGTTGGTGAGCGATGGCCCTTACCGAGTCATTTACATCTTGAACTGAGTAGTGTTTCTTAACCGACTTTGGCAGCATTTTGTGTGCCGTTTCAGAGATTGTCTCATCTTCCGCAATAGCCGCGTAAGTTGGCATCATATTCATATCAGCATTCGTAATCGAATCCTGACCATTATCTGATGACTGATTTTCATTAAGATTATGTGAGATTACGATTTCCTGACTGGCACTATAAGTAGTGTGCTGCTGCTTTTTGGCACGATAACCCATTGCTCCGCCGCCAAGAACTGCCAGTACCAAAATCAAAATTACACTCTTCCAAAACATTTGAATGAGTTCTTTTGCTGAGTAGTTTTTCAAGATATATCCTCCGCTTTATGTTGTGTATAAACATTGGCCAGTAATGCAATTAAAAAGGGATCGTATGCCAGATCCAATAGCCGCTGCTCCACCATTGCACTCACCGATACAATGACAATTATGCTTGCTAATGCGAAGCTTCTTTTTTGGAATGATTCCCATGAAATTTTAGTCATAGCCAATAATATTATAATTGCCATGATTATTCCATATAAAATCGTCATTCGTAAAAATGAAGAATCGACAAAGAAATAATTAGCAGGGGCGTTTTGCGACATTTTCAACCCATTGGCACCACCCCAACCATGCTCAATAATCTGCTTGCCGAACATTGAAAATCCATATTCAGAGATTGCCTTATGTCCTAAAAACAAGCGACCAGAACTTGCATTATTAACCTTAGTCAGGATCTTATTTGACGGTGTGAAAAAATATGAGGCAATAATTACCAAGTATGCCGATAGAATCGGAACCGTCCAATAAAACGATGCGATGAATCGACTTAATAAATGATCTGTCTGAGCTCGTTGCCCGATCCAAAGTACTGGAATCGATAAGATGATGGCATAGGCACTTAAGCGCGCGTCAGAGAATTTTACCAAGAAAACCGCGGTCGCTAAAAATACTGCATAATCATACCATTTGATCTTGCCAAACTTTAAATAGGCATAAGCTAAAATCAAGTATAAGACATGTGCCGCAAAATCAGTTGGGTAGGCAATCCCAAATGACTGCCTAACGATATTGGTCATGTCTCGACGATAGACTAGATTTCTTATCAAGCCACCCATAGCTGAAATCACCACAAAGGCTAGAAGTAACATTCCAACATAAAAGTAAATCTTGATAATTCGCTTAAAATCAACATTTCTTGCACCTAAAACAAAAATCCCCATTGAAAAAAGCGAAAATTCTTTTGACGTTCGCCAAGTTATCAATAGCAATATTAAGACAATTGCATCGATTGCCAGCCATTTTAAATCTAAGTCATCGAATAAAAAAATCTTTAATAAAACCAATGTCAGACCAACAAACATTAATGTATGCAGCAAATGGTTTGAAAAGTAATCGGTATAGGTTGAAGTAATTAAAAACGCAACTACAAATTCAAAAGCAAATGCAACTTCATAGATAATCTGCCCATCAATTCGCCAATTGCCAATTTCATGAAATTTTTTACCGACTAAATTGGCCATGCTCTCTCTCCTGATTATTAGTGTTCACCGTGTCCCATGATTTTACGTTTCAAGAACTTACCGCCTTTTAGCAGCCAGTTCTGCTTTTCCATAAAGACATAGTTAACGTCAACCGTCCGATACTCTGGATGGCATCCCAGCCAGGTGTCCAACAGTAATTCACTCAAAAATCCAAAGACCCGCTGCTCATATGGCGTGTAATTGGAATAGTCGATACGCTTTTCTACTTCTCCTAAGACGTCAAACAGCCAGGTGCAGTACTCATCGAGCGGCTGTTTTTTCATAATCATCATGTTGAAATAGTGTGCTTTGGTGCGCTTCATTACGGTTTCAAATGATTTGGCATAGGCAGGATACTTTTTGTTGATAACCTCGCGCGTAACTTCCAGCGGCTCATGTTCATGAACGTGCAGGTAGTGCGATTCGTTGGTCTCAATAAAGTAGTTGCGCTGCTTTGGCAAAATAATGTCATAATCCTTTAACAGATTCTCCACTTCAGCCGTACTCAAGACCTTGCTTAAATCCTTGTCATGATGCAAAGAGAAGTAGCGACGATAGTGAACCAGGCCCAGTGCATCAACATCTGGCAGGTTTTTCCAGCCCCAGTAAAGCGCGGTCAGTTCGTTATAGTGCGCGTTCTTCTTAGAGATATTGTCACCAGTATTGTCGCCTTGGAAAGTATCGTTAACGTCTGGATGCAGATCCTTGCCGACAAATACCGGCAGATACATTGGATCACTAGGCATTGCGTAGTTTTTGTGCACCGCTACTAAGACTTTAATGTTCACTAATCTTTCCCTCCGACTCAGTAAGCACCAGTATTTTTAAAGATGCTGATAATATTCTTAAACATAATCTTTACATCATACCAATATGACGCATGATCAACATAGCTTAATTCCAGATCACAGCGCTCGGGATAGCCGATATTGCTGCGGCCGCTAGCCTGCCAAAGTCCCATGGCACCTGGCTTGACCGACAGGAACTTATCAACGCGATCGCCATATTCCTTGAGTTCTTCTTTAACGACTGGCCTTGGTCCGACAATGCTCATGTCACCCTTTAAGATGTTGATGAACTGTGGGATCTCGTCAATCGAAGTCCGCCGCAGCCAACGTCCCAGCTTGGTAATGCGTGGGTCCTCATCTGGCTCGAGCTTATAGTTGTTTTCAACGTATTTTTCATAAAGCTCGATGTTGGAATGCAGGATCTCGTCAGCATTAACGATCATTGAGCGAAACTTGTACATTTTAAAAGGCTTACCGTTTTTACCAATCCGAGTCTGCTTAAAAAACAGCGGTCCCTTATTGTCGCCAAAGCGGTTGGCAATCCAAACGCCTAAAAACACTGGACTAAAACAAATCAAAGCGAGCAGCGACAAAACGATGTCGGTCAATCGCTTAAAGAAAAGATAGGTCAGTGATTGTTTTTTTATTTGACTTTTTTCCATGATTTCCGTTGACTCTGTTTCTTCAATTTGATTTTGCATAATATCACTTAAAACTCTAGTTAAGATTTTTGAAAGCAATTCCTTATCAAAACAATACTTTCTACATAATACCAGTAAATTATGAATTTAAAAAGACATTTTAAAACTACTATCGGTCTCAAGCGTTCTCATGCTCATTCAGCCAATGTTCAACCTCATCCAGGTCAAAACCCTTTCGATACAGAGTCTGCTTAACTTTAAGCCGTCTTTCATAATCCGTCGGCGCGCGTTTCTCATAGCGCCGCCAAGCCTTTGCCGCTTCTTTGGCCAACAGTTCGTCTTCCTGCTCAAGATCAGGCTGCGGCGTCACAGTGTCCTTGATCTCATTGAACAGATCAGCCGCATATCCATTCGTTGCCAATCCCTGCCGCACCTTTTCAGCTTGGCGACGCGCCGGCAGCTTGTTATAGCGTTTAAACAGCTTTTTGGCCAGCTTGGTTGCGTTCTCCAGCTGCTGCTCCGAGGTAAACCGCGCCAGGGCACTGTCGATATCCAACTCGCCGATCTGCTTTTGCCGCAGTTTCTGCCGAATCACCTGGGGCCCTTTCAGTTCAGTATTCATCACCGTGCGTACGTAGCTGGCCGCGTACTCGTGATCATCTAAAAGATGGAGCCCGCGCAGTTTTTGCATCACCGGTTCAATATCTTCAGCCGGGGTTTTGAGCTGACGCATCTTCTCATAGACGTCATGTTCCGTTCGCAGCTGGTGAGCCAAATAATCCAACATTTTATTATAGGTCTTGGCAATCTCATCATCATTAGAAATCTGGGCCAGCTGTGCTTGATCGAGTTCCATCCCCTTCATGAGCCGGTACTTGATCAAGACGCTTTCAGCTACGGCAAACGCATACTTGCCATCAAGATAGATATTATAGCGGCCAGGACGTTTTTGTGCTTCAATTTTTGAAATTTTCGCCATTTCTTAAAAACTTCCTCACTTTAACCAAATATAAGTCCAACTGTTCAAAGCGCCAGCAGGTCCTTTCTGCCGGCGTTTTTGCTTTTATTTATGCTCATCATAATGGTAGCGGTCGTTAAACTCGCGATGCCGCATCTTGCGCACGTACTGCCAAAGATGCTTCTTTTCCTTGATCTCGCCGTCATGGGCATCCTGCAGCGTGGCATTGATGGTGGCCCCGATCATGATCACCATCCCGGACAGATCCAGCCAGATCATCAGCACGATAAACGCCCCAATCGTTTTATAAGACGTAATGTTATGGGCAAAAATCATCGTGTAATAGGAAAAGACCCGGGAAAGTCCCATCCATAAAAGATCTGCAATCAAGGCGCCCGGAATCACGTAGCGCAGTTTGACCAAAGCATTGGGAACAAAGTAGTACAGCAGCGTTAAGAGCACAAACAGCGCCCAGAAAGTAACCGGCCACTTGATCGACCTGAAGAACGTGACGTATTTGGTACTAAAACCCAAGATCGGCTGCAGGCTGCTCAAGGTCTGTTCGCCAAGCCCATATAAAATCACCAGCGTCGTCACGATAAGTAAGATAACCAGCATCCAAAGAAACGACACGGAGCGGTTGATGATCGGATTTTGGTTTTCCGCGACCCCATAGGCATGATTGACGCTGCGCTGAAAAGCCGCGATTCCCAGGCTGGTGGACCATAATGCCACGATCGCACCCAGAGTCAACGTACCGCCGTTCCCATGCTGCAGGAAGTCATAGATGATCGGTCTTAAAAAGTCATACACTGATTCTGGAATCGCCGTCTGCAGATAGTCCAAGACGGTTTTGGCATTCAGCCCCATCATTGGCAGCAGGTTACCGACCACGATGATCGCCGGAAAAACCGACAGCAGCGAGTAGTAGGCCAAGACTGCCGCTGACGCTGAAACCTGTGCCATGGTGAAATGCTTAATAAAAATCAGCACGAAATTTTTAATTTTATTCGGCTTTTTGTCCATGGTTAACCTGCCTTATTCAGAAATAATGTTTTTAATTTTATCAGATTATCAGCACGGAGCGACAATGCAATATCAAAAAACATTATATCACGAAATAAAAACGCCCCCCTTATCTTGAGGAGCGTGCGTTCACCCGTTATAAATAAAAGACGTGGTGGAGCTTGGCAGCAAACCAAGGCATCACGTCTTTAGTAACGCGTAATTATCTTATGGACTACTTCATGTACTTTTTGGCAACTTCTTTAGCCAGCTTAGCGTAGTGCGCCAAGTATTCAGCGTAGTTGTCATCATACAGGTAGGCGGCATCGGCTTCTGGATCTTGGGAGGTCAAGATCTTAGGGCCTTTGTCGGTAACTACCAGCGAGTGTTCGTATTGACAGCTCAGGCCACCATCTGCCGTTTTAGCCAGCCAGCCACTTGGATCACTGGTATCAGCTTCCCAGGTACCAGTGTTGATCATGGGCTCTACGGTAATGGTCATTCCATTGCGCAGCCGCGTTCCCTGTCCCGCCTTGCCATAGTGAGGCACCATTGGATCTTCATGCATCGTTGGTCCAATACCGTGGCCAACAAATTCGCGCACGTCGCCATAGCCGTTCTCATCTTCTGTGTAGTGCTGAATGGCCGCGCCAATGTCCCCAATCCGGTTGCCGACCTTACATTGATCAATCCCCAGATATAATGACTTGTAGGTAACGTCCATCAAGCGCTTGACCTCGTCACTGGCCTTGCCGACTACGTATGACCAGCAGGAATCACTGTAGGCGCCATCCAGGTTCACGACCGTATCAACCTTGACCAGATCATTGTCCTTAAAAATCAGCTTCTTGCGGGGGAAACCGTGGCAGATCTCATCGTTAACGCTGATGCAGGTTGCGTACTGGTAGCCTTCAAAACCAATCTGAGCGGCAATTGCATGCGCCTTTTTGAAATATTCACGGGCAAATTCTTCAATTACCCAGCTGGAAATGCCAGGCCGAATGATTTCGCGCACCCCAATGTGCATCCCGGCTAAAACGGCACCGGACTTTTCCATCGCTTCAATTTCGCGTGGTGACTTTAAACTAATCATCCAGAAAGTCTCCTTAGTTTATAAATTTTAATATCTTATTTAGTATATCACTCAAGGCCGTAAAATAATTCTGTGTTATACTATCCGTTGCGAATTTATTTACGAATCTATTTACGTGGAGGGAAAAACAATGGCAAAAGCATTGGTCGTATATGCCACGATTACTGGTAACAATGAAGACGTTGCCGATATTATTACCGAAGCTTTGGAAAACCAAGACGTTGAAGTTGAAGAAACCGAAATGACGATGGCCGACGCGGCTGATTTTGAAGACGTCGACATCTGCGTCGTCTGCCCATACACTTATGACGAAGGTGCCCTGCCCGATGAAGGCCTGGACTTTTTCGATGACTTGAAAGAAGAGAATCTGAGCGGCAAGGTTTATGGCGTGGCCGGCTCAGGCGACACTTTTTATGAAGACTTCTTCTGCCTGGCTGTTGACAAGTTTGGCGAGGCCTTTGAACAAACCGGTGCCGTTAAGGGTGCTGACAACGTTCATATCAACCTGGAACCAGATCAAGACGATATCACCAAGCTGGACGCATTTGCCAAGCAGCTGGTAGAAAAGGCAGCTCAAGACTAATGACTGAATTATGGAATAAATATAAAAGCGTCATTGCCTACCTGTTTTGGGGCGTGGTGACAACCATCGTCAATATCGGCGTGTTCCAATGGCTCAGTTCCGGCATTCACTGGAACTACCAGCTTGCCAACATTATTGCCTGGTTTGTTTCCGTTCTGGTCGCTTATTTAACGAACAAGGTCTGGGTCTTTGGCTCACACTATACGACGTTCCGTGCTTTTATCGTGGAGTTTATCAAGTTCTACTTCTATCGTGCCTTGACGCTTTTGATCGATATCGTCTTTATGTACGTCGGGGTGACGCTTTTAGGCTTTGACTCCGCCATCCAACAGTTGGTCGTTAAGATTTTGGACAATGTCGTCGTCGTGATTGCCAACTATATCTTTTCCAAGTGGCTGATCTTTAAGACCAACGACAAAATCGCCAATCGCTAGCCCCTGCCAACCAGGAGTTAAGATTCGACCCTTAAATCTAACAGCATCGCGTGATCCCAGATTTTACCAGATCTGCTATCACGCTTTTTTATTTACAATGTGCAACGTAATTTCTCATCCATTACACATTTAACCGAAATATAGATAAGGCTTCAAAAATTACCGATATCGTTTCCCTAACTTTTGGCGAAAAATTTAAGTCGTCAACGTAAAACAAGCCGCTACCCAATTAAGGATGGCGACTTGCTGAAGAACTGCATTAAGTTAAATTAAATGATCCCATCCGGATTCGAACCGGAATCGACCGCTTAGGAGGCGGATGCACTATCCAATTATGCTATGGGACCGCAACAAGAAATATTGTCGCACATTTATGTTCAATCGTAAAGTCAACAATATCTCTTTAATATTGAATCTGAATCAAGCATGCCTTGTATTTGAAACGATGCCACCCCTATCAGACAGAGATAGCCAGGCGGAACCGAGATTTCACTTACTTAATCAATATCCATCAGCGCCAAGACTATTGATCAGATTGTTTTTCCGCCATGCGACGGTGCTTGAGACGAATTCCCTTGTTTTTGCGATTCTTCTTGCGGTTTTTGCGCTTAGCCGGCATCGAAAAGCCATCCAGCGTATTGTGAATGCTCTTTTTAACCTCACGCTTGCTTTCACGCTGTTCCTTTTGAATCGCACGGCTAGCTTCTTTACGCACCGGCATTTTGGCTGCTCCATCGGCCGGTTTTTCATCGGTGACAGCTTTTTCACCAACCGTCAATTCCGTAAACTGATAGTCGGTATCGGCCAGCAGCTTTTTCAGATCACGAAAATCATGATCACTGCCCAGGTTGATTACCAAGCCGGGCTCCCCCTGCCGTCCCGTTCGGCCAGTTCGATGCACGTACTGATCGACAGTGGTAGGCAGTTCGAAATTGATCACGGCTGGCAGTTTGGGAATATCCAACCCCCGCGCGGCGACATCAGTGGTCAAAAGCAGCTTTAACTGACGCTTGCGGAATTGACGCAGTGCCGTTTCACGTTCTGTTTGCCGCTGCTTGCCGCCTAGAGTTGCCGAAGCGACGTGCTCATGCTTCAAGCGACTGGCCGCGTAGTGCAGCGTCTTGATACTGTCAAAGAAGACCAACGCCCGAAAATCCTTGGTGTGACTCAACCGATTAAGCATTGCCGTTTTTTGACTCATCGTTCGTGCATAGACCAAGCCATGCCGAACTGGTCCACGGCTTTGATCCGTTTCACGAACGTCATAAGTGATGATGTCGCGGCCAAACATGACGCTGAGCTGATCAAAGGCTGCCGAACTCGTTGCCGAGAAAAAGGCCAATTGCGCGTTGAGCGGTGTAGCGCGTTCAATATCTTCGACCACCGCCTGCGTATCATCGCGCAACAGATCATCGGCTTCATCAATCACCAGCGTCTTCAGCCGGTCAAGCTTCAAATCGCGATTGTCCAGCATATGCAGCACGCGTCCCGGCGTCCCGACTACGACATCTGGGTGCTGTTTTTTAAGCATTGCCACTTGCCGCCGCAGATTGGCACCACCAGTCAGCGAGCGCACCTTGACCCCGATCAGATTGGCCCATTCGCGTAAAACTGCCGTCGTTTGAATTGCCAGTTCCTGCGATGGTTCCAAAATCAAAATCTGAACGCCGGCACCGGGCTCAACTTTAGGCAAAAGCGGCCAGGCAAAGGCCAGCGTCTTACCAGAACCAGTTGGCGCGATTCCTAAGACTGATTTTCCAGAAGCTAGGGTTTCAGCAACCGCGGTCTGAATCTGCGTTGGCTGCTGGAAACCTTTTTCATCAAAAAGTTGTTGAAATTGTTCGATCAACAGATATCCATCCTTTAATTTAGTCAGTTGATGTCTAACGATTATCGTCAGCTGGGAAAGTCAATTCAGCCGAGCGACGCAGATCATACATTACCGTGTTGACCTTGCGCGCCAGATCGAACCAGCGACGATATTTAGCCTGTTGTTCTGGATTTTCCGGATCATTGAACAGATCAGCAAAATCGTTAAGCTCATCAACCATTGAGTTTTCATAAAATTTGGCTTCCAGTGGGTGGGCCTGCTTTTCACTGTCATAGTAGGTTACTTTGGTCGTGTCAAAGATTGAGTCAAAGACCAGCGTATCCTTAAGACCGTACACTTCAGAAACCAGATGCGAGTTGGCCGTCTTACCAAAGTTCAGCGTTACGGCAAACTTGTCATACTTCAAAATGGCGGTGTCCATCCCATCAACACCGCTTGCGACCATCGTTGGGAACAGCACGACACTGTCCGGAACGCCAAACAGAGTAACGGCACCATAAACAGCGTAAACACCCAGGTCCATCAATGCCCCACCGGCAAATTCAGCCGTGAAGATGTTTGGATATGGCTTGTCGCCGGCAATTACCTTGTCATAGCGAGAAGAATACTTCATTACCGTAATGTTGGCACCTTGAATAACCGGCATCTGCTTGAGTTGTTCTTCAGCCGCATGGAAAAGACCCGTGTGAATGTGACGAGCAGCTTCAACGACACGGGCCTTTGGGTGGGCTGCCAAAAGCGATTCAATGCCCTCAAATTCGTTTGGGTTGACAAAGGCAGGCTTTTCAACAATTACGAATTTGTCATTTTCGATTGCTAAGCGAACCTGTTCATAGTGCAGGCTGTTTGGTGAGGCAACGTAGACCACGTCAAAGTCGCCTTCATCAAAGAAATCTTCCAAACTGTCAAAAAACTGCGTGGCTCCATATAGCTTGCCGAACTTTTCGGCGTGTTCCTCAGTTCGCGAGTAAACCGCTGTCAGTTCGTACTTGCCCGTGGTTTTAGCCGCGTCAAGCATTTGATCAGTAATAATGTTAGTTCCAATAATCCCCAATTTTAGCAATTCGATCACTCCTTTACAATTGCTACGTTTCATTCTAACAATTATTTTCAGTTTTTAACAGAAATGAAATCTTTCTATAACACAAAGCTGTGTATAATTAAAATCGTAAATTTATGATCAAATGAAAAATCAAGTTAAATTGAAGGGGATTGAGCAGAATGAAGAAAAAAGGAATGTTACTTTTCGGTGCGGGACTAATGGCTGGAATCACCAGTTCGTTTGGTTTCAGCCGATCTAAGAAACAGAATCATCCCGTCGCGGCCTTGCCCGTTTTCTATGCCGGTACCTGGAAATACTATGATGAAGAGCGTGACCGTTCGCACATTATTACGATCTCACCAGAACTCAAGCTGGGAATCGACAACCAATTGATTCCGGCTACCGTTCAGCAGGTTAGCGCCGAACAGCTCGTCTATTTGGATAAGTTTGGCTATCACATTACGATCCAAGCCAATGAACAGCGCCCCGCCAAGCTGATCGATGAAGCCGATGACCAAGTATACTATATTCAACCGTGCAATAATTAATTCGATTACGTTATGTCTAATTCACGACGTTCCGCGACGGACGCCGTTTTTTTATTGCCTTCAGTCTTAGCGATGGCACTGGTTTGATTAATTGAGATTGTTTTGCGGGTCGCCATTGAAATAAGTTTGGAACGATTTAACTTAAGCTGGTTTGATGGTACAGATGAGTTCGGTGGGCCTCCTGATTTTCCAAAGGCTGTGGCGATTTCAATGGCAAATGTGGCTGACGAGTGTTCGACACATGATAAGGAGTTCTCAAAGCAGTTATTTCCACCAGTGTCTGTTCGTCGACAACCGGTGCGATGCAGTTAAAACTGCTGGCCGATTCTCATCTTTGATAAAACATCAGCCGCAAAGGATCAATCAGTTTACAATTAAGGTAAAACCAAATGGAAAGAAGCGATTTGATGATTAAGAGTTTAGCCGTTTACTGTGGCGCGCATCTAGGCAATGATCCCATCTACCAAGCAAGGGCCGCGGCGTTTGGCAAAAAGATGGCGCAAAATGGCATTGAACTGGTCTATGGCGGTGGCAAATACGGAACCATGGGCGTGATTGCCAATGCCGTACTGGATAATGGCGGCAAAGTCCATGGCGTCATCACCAGACAGCTATACGAACGCCAAACCGCACTGGACCGCGTTGAGGATCTTAAAATCGTTTCTAACATGGACGTGCGCAAAGATTTGATGATGGATCTCGCGGACGGACTGGTGGCGCTGCCCGGTGGAATCGGCACGTTGGAAGAAATCAGCGAGGCCTTTTCATGGATGTCCTTAGGCGATAACGCTAAACCAACCGCGCTTTATAACGTCAACGGTTTTTATGACCCCCTACGTAATATGTTGCGACGCATGCACGACACTGGCTTTTTGGAACAGTCATACCTGGACGCGATCCATTTCGCCCATTCATTTGACGACTTGATGAAGTTTATGAACCATTACCATGCACCAGCCCGCCGACAGTACCGCTAAATTAGACCAGCTTGGGAATCACTCTGGCAAACTCACCTCAAACAACCACGCCAGTATGCGTATTTACTGTCTGCGCCAATCTTCAATTATGCCTGCAAACTAAAAAGATCATCCCGAGTCCTCATACGACCGTGATGATCTTTTTTGATTGATGCGACCAGCTAAAATACTGGATCGACTTTCATCAGCAAAAGCGACAGCCTGACTTTATGCCCGTATTAACGAAACGCCCTAACCTAGTCTTCAGTTGGCAGTTCCAGCAGGACGTTCAGCTGATCTTGAATGTTTTGGGCCGCGACTTTGAGCTGATCTTCCTCCAATGGCCGCAATGGCAAAAGCGTATAGTTGCCAACGCCCTGTCGACCAAGCTGCGCGGCAAAACTCAGATAACTTTGATACTGCGGCTGATAAAGCGCCACGGGAAAACTGACCTGTTCATCTGACAAGACCGCCTGCAAAATTCGCATCGTCCATAATGCCATCCCGCTGACGTCTTGTCCTTGACCTTTGATCGCATACCAGCCATTCAGCTTAGCTTGAATCTCACTTTGGTGTGGGTCGATTTTTTGCCCCATTACCGGCTTTTCCAACGGTTGGCCATTGATGCGAAACGTTGACCAGATTGGCACGGCCTCGCCATCATGCTGACCATAGACAAAACCAGTCACCGCACTGGACGCGACATGGACCTGATCGGCAATGGCTCGATGCAGGCGCGCGGTATCCAGAACCGTTCCCAGCCCGATTACCTTTGGCCGCGGCAGTTCCGTTAGATATTGCAGATAGGCCGTGGCTGCCTCGTTGGGGTTGGCCAGATTAATCAGCACGCCGCTAAAGCCGCTTTGTTTGATCAATGGTGCAATCTGGCGCATCATCTTCCCGACATCGGTCAATTCAGCAAACCGCTGCTCTTTTAACAATTCCGCCTTGCCAATTGCCAAGACAACGGCATCTGCATCCTTGAGTGCCGCGTAATCCTGTACTTTGATCGTTGGCTGAACTGCCAGTGCCGACATACCATCAAGCAGATCATTTTGCAACCCGACTGCCAGATCACTGTTGGTATCAATCAAAACCAGCTCATCAACAATCTGCCGTGCCACCAGCAAATTGGCCAGCAGCGCGCCAACATTGCCAAGTCCAATAATTCCAAGCTTACGCAAAATCCATCGTCCTTTCTTTTGAAAATCAAAGCAGCTAACTATTATGCAAATACGTGTTGAAAATCAATGTGGCCAGCATAAATCGATCATGCCAACACGTGCCACCACGTACCCTGCCACATAAATAACTGGTTCAAGCTAAGCAGCCAGCATGGCATAACCTAATAATCTCATAAGACCGTCGCTGTGCCCTATTAAGCAGACACTTATCAAGCTAGACGATTCTGCAGCATAGATTTGTCAAGCTGAGCACCCATATGACATTAAAAGGCGCTTCCCATACAGGGCGCGCCTCCCAACTGTTTTTTGCTATTCAGCCAAATTGCCTTCTAATTCTGGGAACAGGTTCAACAAGTAATCCAAAGCACCGCGGGAAAGATCAAGATCAGCCTGCGCGTCAAAAGTTTCAACCCGATTACCGACACTGAGCTTTAAGGGATTTTCAAAATCAACGTGGACCCCGCTCATGATAGCAATCTTAATCAATTGCTGAACACTGTCGGAATACTGGCCAGCCAGCGCCTGCAATGGATGTGGCGAGCGTACGAAACTGGTATAGCGGTCATTGGCAATCTTGAGGCCAAAACTCAACAGGTCGCCCTTCGCCAGTTTTTCCGCTACCTGGCCACCGATCGTCAGCGTTGGATCTTCTACCCGCCGCTTAACGAAGCTCAATGCCAGCTTGTATTCGCGCGGTGCATTGAACTGATTGCAGAATTGACTCAAGCGCTCAATCAAATCCATAGCCTCATTGCGCATCCAGTCGGTTTGTTCATCTGGTGCCTGCAAAGCGACCTCATTATTGCGCTCAATTGCCTGGTTTAGTTTTTCACTAAGGTTTTCCGGCATTGGCGAAACCAATGTGTAGATCATTAACAACTCTAAGAAATTCAGCGTATCTTCACTGATCCCGCCTTTAGCAAACGGATCCAGATCAAACGAACGAAAACTGATAAATTGAATCCCATCTTTGACGATCTGGCGCAGACTGTCATCATCATGCTTACCGTGCAGCCGAACCGGACCAAAGAATTCTTGCGGACCATAGTAAGTACCATCCTCCAAAAACTTTGAAATCTGGTCGACAAAGCTTTCCAGACTTTCATAGCTGGGGCGCTCATCAGGCAGGTTATCGTAGCCATAAGTACTGTTACGGAAGCTGCGCACTGGCAGGTTGATGTGTTCTGGCATATCGTGTTCAACGGCTTCTGAAACCGGACTGGCACCGTATAGATAGGTAAACAGCCACCGCCATAGACAGAAACACTGGGCCATCTTGAAGTAGACCGCGTTTTGGAAATCGGCCTGGCTGGCAAAGTCGTCCTTAAAGCTTTGATCGTATAATGCGTCAAGTAGCTCCTGGTCCAGGTTAAAGCCAATGTGCGCGCCTCCCAGCATCATCCGCTTAATGCCATATTTTTCGCGCAGGTAGTTGGTGTATTCCTTGTTCCACGGCTGTGAGCAGTTGTTGCCGACATATTCCAGATCGTGCTGATACTCTGGTGCTGGTGCCAGACTCAATGGCCAGATCCGTTCATCTTCATGCAGCTGACTGTCAACGATCTGCTCTAAGACCTTTAACTGCTGACAGGTGGCCTTGCTCCCTCTGACGATTGGCGTGGTAAATTCCATTAAATTATCGGAAAAGCCGCTCAAAAGATATGGATTGGTTTTGCGTGAGCTGAGGTTCTTGGGATATTCGTAGCGACTGGCCCGGCCATTGGTTAAAATCCGGTGTTCTTCCAGGCGCAGACCAAAGCTGGCATTAAACATCCGCTCGTTTAATGAGCCCTCACTCAGCATTTTCAATAGTTTGGCTTGCTTTTCAGCCATAGTTTTTCCCCCTTCAACCAATGTCTTGCTGCTGGTTCATCGCTTAGACATCGATCGCGTGCTGTCAGCTAATCAAGCTTAAACAGCCCGCAATCAAAAAAGATCAGCCGCCTTTTCAGGAATGCAGATCTCGATGGTTGTTTCTTCAACACCCTATTTTAGCAAAACTTTAAAAAAATGGGGTCGGTTATTAAAAAATTACTGCTGTAAAATCCAAGCAACCAACTTTTTAACCAAATTTACGATTTATCAAGCAAGCCAGGCGACAAAATGCCGGTATCATGTTAGGCTAAAAGCAAACATTTTAAGGAAGGCGCTTTCTTATGACTGAAAAGAAATTAACCAAGATTACCATGACCCCACAAGCCAGCGAATGGTTTCAAAACGAAATGCATCTTAAGCCTGGCAACGGCATCAAACTGTTTGGCAAGGGCTATGGTGAAACCAATGCCCATCAAGGTTTTTCACAAGGCATCGGCCGCTGTGATCATCCCGTTGACCCCGTCGTTGATCAAGTCGTCGATGGCATTCATTACTATATTCAGGCCTTTGACTATTGGTTTTTCAATGGTTTGGACGTCGCGATCGACTATGACGCGCAGATTGATGGCCCATTGATGCACTTTACACCGAATGATGGCTCAAGACTGGACGCGACAACCGGAGCCTCCCAACGCGTCTAGGCAACGATAAAACCGCCTTGGACAGGTGACGCGGATGTAAAACTTCTCAGTGCGGCTAGGCAACGACTGTTTGAAATCGTCCCACAATATTTGCCGTTCAAGATCCGATCAGAGTGTTTGAGCGACGCGTCTAGCAAATCTTTACGAGGTTATTGTCAATCCAGCCAGGCGTTATGTCCCATTCGCTCATAACCTGCTTGGGCAAGACATTTGACCGGTTTGAGCCCTAATTATCATAATTTTTTAATTTACGAAAAATTTTCGAAAGTGGTATAGTTAAGATATAACTTTCGCTTGTATATCCGTAAGTCAGACTGACACTAGGAAAAGCATTTTTGCCTTCCCAGTGTCAGTTTTTTTATTTGAGAAAGGGGAATTTGATTTTTATGGAGCAAACGAACGAACATCAGGTTACCAAGAAAACCAATCTGTCAATCATTGGCATTGCCGGCCTGGCATTTTGCGGTGTCTTGGTTGAAACCTCAATGAATGTTACGTTTCCAACTTTGATGCGTGATTTTCACCAAAGTCTAAATGCCGTTCAATGGGTCACGACCGGCTATCTGCTGACCGTTGCCCTAACCGTTGTCCTGGCAGCCTTTCTGCAGCGTCGCTTTAAACTGCACGGCTTGATTGTTGCATCTAGTCTGGCATTTATCACTGGCGGTCTGCTTTGTGCCCTGGCGCCTCAGCTGTGGATGCTGTTGTTAGGCCGTTTGATTCAAGGGATCAGCACTGGGCTGGCAATGCCGCTGCTGTTTTTCGTCATTATGCAGCAGATTCCATTTGCCATGCAGGGAACCTACGCCGGCTTGGGTGGAATGGTAATCGGGCTGGCACCTTCTTTAGGACCAACTTATGGCGGCCTGGTTAATCAATTCATCAACTGGCGCGTGATTTTTTGGATTGTCCTGCCAGTTGGGATCATTTTTGGCCTAATCGGGATTGCCAACATTCAGCAGATCGATCAACCAACCACCATCCATTTCCAGTTTCTGCAGTATCTGCTGGTTGCTATTGGCTTCATCTGCCTGGAAATGGGGCTGAACAGCGTTGGTACCAGCGGCTTTGGCTCACCGGCCTTTTACGAAAACGTCATTGTCGCACTGGCTGCCTTGATTATGTTCGGCTACCTGACCTCACATCGCGAACACCCGCTGGTCAATACCAATGTCTTTGCTGACCCGATCTATCTGCCATGTCTATTGCTTTATTTCATGGTTCAATTCATTCAAATCGGGATGACGTTCCTTTTGCCAAACTGTGCTCAATTAACGCTGCACCAGAATTCTTTTGTCGCTGGTCTGATGCTCTTGCTCGGGGCACTGATCTCAGCTGTCCTGCTACCGCTGACTGGCCGCCTACTGGATCAATCAGGAATCAAGAAGCCGCTGATCTTTGGCGCACTTTTTACCAACCTGGCCGTGATTTTGATGTATGCATTTAGCAGCCATCTCTCAATGTGGTCGCTGACGATCTTTTACGCAGTCTACATGGTCGGTTTCGGCTTTTTGTTCAACAACGTCATGACCTATGGACTGCAGCATCTAAAACCGCAGCTGGTTGGTGACGGCAATGCCTTGTTCAGTACACTGCAGCAGTATGCCGGCTCAATCGGAACCGCCTGTGTCTCCACGATTCTGGCAATTACTGCTGCGCAGATGCCTCACCAAAGCACCATTGTTCAGACTGCCATGGGGACCAAGTATTCATATGTTTTGTTTATCATTGGCGCCTTGATTATGGACGTTTTGATCGTTGATATCTGGAAGCAGATCGGTAAGGAAAAGCATTCATTCGAGCTGCTTGACCAAGATAAGTAAAATAAGACAAATAGCGCTATAGCAGGTCTTACATCTGCTATAGCGCTATTTTCATATATTATTCTCAGAGCTGACGCACCAACAGCCAATTACTAATCACGATCATCAGCCACCCCACCTGCTTTCATTGGCTGGCGTATTTTTTCAAAGCGGTTGCTGATCTGTTGTCCAGCCAGCCAAATCAGCATGAGCAGAATGGCAACCAGCCACAGATTCATTGGGAAGAACAGCATCATGAAGATTCCGGCCAGCCAGATATTCCCCAGCAAGCTGATCCCAGAAGAAATCCCCACCAGCATCACGATCAAGGTAGTGTCATTTGCTGGCAGCAGCTGGGCAATCGCGAAACCATTCGGCAGCGCGGCAAAAACAATCGGGAAGATATTACCACCCGTCCAGCTGCCCCATAAACAGACGTCCAAAAAGAACAGTTTTAAAGCAGCCAGCCCCAGCAGCATCAATGTTGATTCCCGCAGCCCCAGATTAACGGCCCAATGCAGAGATGCGGCTGCTGTTTAACGACATCAATTTTGGCGAGAAGCCCAATTTTTCGATTAAATCCTAGGTATTCCGCTACTGAAGCCTAATCGGTGGAAGAATCCCCTGGCTTTAATAGCCAAATTTCCCAAGCCAGGCCAACCAAAATCTTAATCGCAATCTAAAAGCGCCACCTCAAGATGCAAGGCTGTTATGACAAGCCCCGTCTGAGATGACGCTTTTATCTATTACGGTAATCTGCTTTATTCACCACTGGCACCATAGTTCTTGAGGACCCGTGCGCTTGGATCGTCAACGTCACAGTTCTCCCATTCCTTGTTTGGCATCCAGAAGTCCTTGATCCATTTTGCTTTTCCCGGGAAATATTCCTCAAAAATATCACGATACAGCAACGACTCTTTGGTAAATGGCGTGCAGTATGGATACTTTTCCTTGGCGTTGGCCACGTCTTCATCAGTGTAGAGCGTTTCGGCGTAGTCCTTCAAGTCGTCAACCAATGAGTGACCAACCGCATCGCTAAAGGCCGCCTTTTCCCGCATGATGATGTCGTCTGGCAGATATCCCTGTCCAGCAAATGCTTGCCGCAGCAGATACTTACCCTTGTGATAGTGGTTCATCTTCAGTTCTGGATCAGTTGACAGCGCATATTCGACAAAGTCAAGGTCCGCAAATGGTACCCGGCCTTCCAAAGAGTTGGAAGAAATGCAGCGGTCAGCCCGCAAAACATCGTACATGTAAAGCTCGTGCACCCGCTTCAATGATTCTTTTTGGAATTCTTCCGCGTTGGGAGCAAAGTCCGTGTACTTGTAGCCAAACAGCTCATCAGAACATTCACCGGTTAAGATTACCTTCAAATCAGTGTTTTCATGAATGTTCTTGCAAAGCAGGTACATCCCGATTGAGGCCCGAATCGTCGTAATGTCCCAGGTTTCCAGCTGGTAGATAACCTCATGCAAGGCGTTGAGCACGTCTTCTCGCGTCATGATAAAATCGGTATGGTCAGTTCCCAGATAGTCAGCAACCTCACGCGCGTACTTAAGGTCGATCGGGTTGCGGTCCATCCCAATTGCAAAGGTCCGAATCGGCTTGCCCAAAAGCTTGGTAGCAATCGAGCAGACCAAGGATGAGTCCAGGCCACCAGACAGCAGGTAGCCAACTGGCGCATCAGAGTTTAGGCGCTTACGAACGGCTTCAACCAATTTTTCGCGCAGCGTGCTGGCTGCCGTGGCAAAATCGTCGGTCCGCATCTTCTGAACCGTCGTAGCGTCATGGTAGCAGACGAACTTTTCGCCATCATAGTAGTATCCTGGCGGGAATGGATAGATCTCATCGCAAAGATCCATCAGCGCCTTGGCAGTTGAGGCAAATGACATCTTATGCTCGCCTTTGGTATAACCATAAAACATTGGTCGAATACCAACTGGGTCGCGGGCAGCAACAACGCGCTTAGTGGTTTGGTCGTATAAGACAAAGGCAAATTCCGCGTCCAGCATCTTGCACATTGTATCCAGGCCATATTTCTTATAGAGTGGAATCAAGACTTCGCAGTCACTGTTGCTGACAAACTCATACTCTGGAGCCAGGTTCTTTTCCAATGCATAATAGTTGTATATTTCGCCATTGCAGACCAAGATGCAGTCATCACTTACGAAAGGCTGCATCCCCCGCTCAGACAGGTCCATGATGGCCAGGCGATTAAAGCCAAAAACCTTATCATCCATTGAAATCGTCCGGGTCATATCAGGTCCACGATCGTTCAGCTTAGCCAAGGCATCCGCAAAAGCCTTGGGTGCAAACTCACTGGAACCAGCGGCTAAAAATCCACACATCTTGTTCTCCTCTTTCCTCTTAAAACATTAAATATTAAAATATAGTATATCGCACAGTTTAATTTTAATAAACTTTTAATTTTAAGAAGAGAACATTCTATCCTAGTTGGTACTTATTATTTAATTGTTTTTGCCGTGCTGTTTGTTAAAGATTATTAAGTCTGATGTTATTTTTTCTAATTAATTGACGTTAAAACCGCTTTCAACAAAAATTATAAATATCCATAAATTTACGGCTGCCGCTACCAATTTTGAAAGGAGCACTCTAAAATGCTGAAGTACGAATATCATTCCCCATTAGGTACCATGACGATGCTAGCCGATGACGCAGCCTTGCATGGTCTCTGGTTCAACGACCAAAAATACTTTGGTGCCGACTACGCATTAGACGAAATTGCCGTTGGTGAAAATTCCATCATTAAACGCACAACGGCTTGGCTCGATCAGTATTTCGCAAAACAGGATCCCGACCCGCATGCCATTCCGCTAGCCTTAGAAACTACCCCTTATCGGCAGCGCATTCTAAGCGGATTGCAGGAGGTCCCCGCTGGCAGCACCATCACCTATCAGGAACTGGGACAAAAAGCCGCGCCAAATCAAAATATTTCAAAAGGAGCCGCGCGGGCAGTCGGTGGCGCCGTTGCCCACAACCCGATTTTGATTTTGGTGCCCTGTCATCGCGTTATTGGCAGTGACGGTCGCCTGACCGGCTATGCTGGCGGCACCGCACGCAAATTAGCTCTGCTGCAATTGGAGGGCGTTGATTGCAAAGAGCAGCACCAACCGCGACGAGACGGTGATTGCAAACAAAAGCGCCACATTGATTGCAAGCCAAAGCATGAATCGGCAGGAAAGGGCGCAATTCAGACCAAATCAATGAATCAATAATTAAGGAAGCCACAATCGCCTAACGCCAAGGAACGATTGCAAATGACCATAATCCCCAAAATCCTTAATCAAAGACACACCCCGCAGTCCAAAGCCGAAACCGCGCTAAATAAAAAAGATCTCACCGAAACTCGCGATGAGATCTTTTTATATGAACTTATTTTAGTGGAACTGCATCCCGCCATCGACTTCCAGAGTTTGACCAGTAATGTAGTCAGAATCTGGACCAGCCAGGAAGGCAACGGCATTAGCAACGTCTTCAGGTTCAGACAGGCGTTTCAGCGCGATGTCCTTAGCAAACGTCTGCATGCCCCATTCATCGCTCTTGCCTGCATTCTTGCCGACTTGGTGAGCAATGTCCATCATCATTGGCGTCTTCACGATCCCAGGTGCGTATGCGTTAACCGTCGTACCTTCTTCAGCCAGTTCACGAGCCGTAACCTGCGTGATCCCACGAATGGCAAACTTGGAGCTGGAGTATACGGTCAGGTTAGGGTTACCAACGACCCCAGCTTGGGAAGTAGCATTGATGATCTTGCCTGGGTGGCCAAGCTTTTTAAATGCGGCATGAGCAGCCTGAACGCCCCAGATCGTACCACCAACGTTGATGCTGTAAACCTTTTGCAGATCTTCAGGCGTTACAGTGTCAATTGGCGTCGTTGGAGCAACCCCGGCATTGTTAACCATAACATTGAAGTCGCCGTAGTGTTCAACAGCTTGGTCAACGGCAGCAAAGACTTCATCGCGCTTGGCAACATCGGCCGTAACGGCAAAAGCTTCACCGCCATTTGCCTTGATGCCTTCAACTACTTTTTGCAGTGCGTCCATGTGGCGAGCAACAACGACGACTGAAAAACCATCTTTAGCCAAACGTTCAGCGATTGCCTTACCAATCCCTTGACCTGCACCGGTAACTAATGCAACTTTTGTCATAATTATTGCCTCCTAAAGATTGTGAATTAACCATCAAATTGTTGAGATAATTCTAAACGAACATCATCGAAAAGTAAATTAATTTCACTAATGTAAACACAATGAAAACGATTTTTGGCTTAACCAACAAAAAAGTTAAATTATGAGCAAGGTTTCCCGAACCAAATCTGTTTACAGCGGATCAGTCAGCAATTGTGCAATCGTTTGCTATTTTAGATTTTCACCCTATTGAAATTCGTGAACGATTTTGCAGACGCGTTGATTTTCATAAAAGCTATTATTATGCTGCTGCAATCATAGAATTTCAAGTTGCGGTTTTGGCAAGCTTTTTATTCAGATATCCGCTTTTAAAAATAAAAACAATCCTCATGATTCATCAACATGAAGATTGCTGAACATATTTACGATTTACGCAGCCAATGCATAGTATCCGCAATTTATATCAGGCAGCGTTACTGCAGCAGAATCTTCAAAAGTCGATTCAACTCGGAATAAGACAGCTGCAGACGTTTTTTTAAGGTTTCCGTCGCGGGCATGGCATCATTATGCAGGTTTAGATAAGTCGAGTATTGATGAAGTCCATTCAGTTCGTGCGCCTTCATATAGTCGATTACCAAAAACTAGTCGATTACCAAAAACGTCAGATCGGCATTGGAATACCGGCTCCAACGACTGGTTTTGCGAATGCTTTCACCGTATTTGGCAGCATAGCGTTTCTTGAGTTCCTCAAAAGAAAAGCCATAGCGCATCAGCGAATCATAGCTGACGCCCAGAACCGGTCGGCAGCGCAGACGAAAATCCTTTACATTATAGAGCTTTTCGCGACGCATAAGTTCTAAGGCTCCATTTACGACCTGCTCACATGTCTGCGGGTCTGCTAAACGAATGGACTGCTTGGCACCTAGATGCTTGCTGGCTCCTTTTTTACCATTTTGCGCAATGTTTTTCTTGGCATCATAACTAAATCCCAGGTCATGCATCAAATCGCTCCAAGACATTTTGGTGATCTGCATGGCACTGTTTGGCGAAGGCGCCTCGCCACGATGATAGCGATCTTGATAAACGGTACGGCTGGGATTATTTTGAATACCCAAACGGATGATTTCTTGCTTCAACAGAACTTTAATGATTTCTGGATCAGCGGCTTTATGCGGCATAACGACAACCTTCTTTCGTAAAAGGCTTTAGTCTAATGATACCGTAATTTAAGCAAAAAATCCCCTAATCTCTTAAACTGATGATCGCCATTGCGTTTGGCTATCTGACATTTCGTTAAATAATTGACAGTAACTGCCAAGCCGCTATGTTCATCCGTGTCATGCCTAATCATAATGGCTCAGATTACCGCACTAAATCTGGTTATTTGAATAAGACCAAACATACCAAGCCGAATCGTTAACCAATACCGTCTTATCATTGCTAAATCTAGATGCCCAAAGCCAGCTTGCCGCAGACGCTAATTCATTCATACCAGACTCGGTTATGATGCTTCTTGATTATTTTGCATTGTTAGATGGCAGCATAAGCGACCCGACAGCCATACTCGGTTAAAAATGCGCTCAATACGTCCGCATCCAGCCAGACGGTCGCCGTATTGGCATTGGCATGAACCCCCATCAAGCCGCCTTGAAAATCTTGGTCCAAGTAAACCTGCACTTGATGTTCAGTATCATTCAGCGCTCCCATCGGCGTCACTGATCCTGGACGTAAAGCCAAATATTTCTCCATGTCTTCAGCTGAAGCAAAACTCAGATGCCGCGCTCCGATTTCTTTACGAAAGGCTTTCAGATCCACACGCTTTTGCGGCATGATTGACACCAAGTAATAGTGTTGATGCTTATCATCGCGCAGGAAAAGATTTTTGGCTGCCGTTTCTGGATGGATCAGATTCAAATCTGCAATCTGGTCAATGCGATCAACTGCCGGATGTCGCTGCATTTCATAGTTGATCTGCTTTTCATCCAGCTTGGCTAATACATCCTGAATTTTCTTTTCGTTTTCTTCCATATCAATTCATCGCCTTTTAAGTTTTAGCATTGATTATAAGGCAGCTAATCGTTTTCAAAAGCTAGAATTTTTATTTTCTCAAAATTGCCAGTTTTTATTGCCGATTTTGGTAATTTCGATTAAAACCAGGCTGACGATTGACTAGTTTCTTTTTAGGATGCAGTTGAAAACCTTGATAAAATCACCCTAGTTACCAACTCGCTTGATTGGGAGCGATTATATTCTGACCGATTTCTCGGCAGCATCGAGCCTGCTACATTAAGCCATAAACCTTATCCAAGCCAGTAAATGTATTTGCGCCATCTGCCTGATAAACGGCTTGGCTTTGTGATTTGATAGAAGCTTCCATGGGGAAAGCCTCCGTATTCTGTTTGGTTTTAGCAGTTCAATCATACGGGGAGGGCTTTCCCTTTTTCAATTCCTCCTTTAAATTTACACAAACAATTTTACACTCCCTTGATATACATTGATTTTTACCTACTATACATCGCTTTTTTGAAAAAAGTAGGTAATGGGATTTTCGTCATATGTTATTACGCAGAATTTTTTGCATAATTCAGTCTAAGCAAGCCTAGCCACGACTTTTTCGATGATCAGCCAGCCCAATTTGCAGAGAAAAGAATTTTCGTCATGTCGGATTGCCCAAATAATTGCCGCACCATGGATGATTACTGATTAATCACTCTTCGCTGCAAGCAACAAAGGCCTTTCCAATTATCGGTAAAGCCCAAAATAGCAAGGATCAGATCTGAGGAGCGACAACAGAATTTATCTCGGATATTATGCTGATTACAATAGGACATCAAAAGACCCCAGAATCACTTTTCACGACTCTGGGGCTAATTCAGTTGACTTAATTACGTGAAATGCGTGATCATGCTTCTTCAATTGTCAAAGCATAGGTTAATGGATTAAAAACAAGCCGAGTATTAAATGGCGCACTGATTTTGTTGAGACGAGTAACAATACGATCCGCAATTGCTGGAGAAGTTGGTACCGGCACGCCATGATTTAAAACGCGTGCATCCTGTTCTCGCAAATCCAGTGGTAAGGCCTTGAATTGAACCTGACCGTCATTAACCAGCAGTTTAACCATCAAACCATCGTTAAAGACGGAATTGGCATTGAACCCGACCCATTCTCCATGCTCCTTGGCTCGTTGACGGTGGAGAACTGATGGCAGCGCGTGTTCATCGTGGTCATAGGCAGCATTCATTTCGGGCGGGATAATCGATTCACCAGCTTCAAACTCCATCAAGAAACTCCCTAGATTTTTGACAAAGACCCTAAAAATCAAAAAAACAGTCATCAGTAAAAACTGATGACTGCTTAGTAAAGATATATAACCGAATATTTAATGCCTCCGGTGGGGGTCGAACCCACACTCCCTCAACGGGAACTGGATTTTGAGTCCAGCGCGTCTGCCAATTCCGCCACAGAGGCATAAGTCTTTACTAAAAGGTGGTAACCGGATTTGAACCGGTGATCGAGGTTTTGCAGACCTGTGCCTTACCACTTGGCTATACCACCAAATAGTGCCTGAACGTTTCGTCCAAACTATCCAACATTTGGTAGACTGTTGGATAAAAGGGCGGTATGTGGGATTCGAACCCACGCATGTCGGACCCACAAACCGATGTGTTAACCAAACTTCACCAATACCGCCAAAATATTCAGTTGAGCAGGGATAGTAGGAATCGAACCCACAATGACGGTTTTGGAGACCGTAGTTATACCGTTTAACTATATCCCTATAATAATGGAGGAGGGTGGATTCGAACCGCCGAACCCGAAGGAACGGTTTTACAGACCGTCGCGTTTAGCCACTTCGCTACTCCTCCATAAGAGCTTAACTGTTATTGAAAACAATCAGTAACAATCAACAATAGATATAATAACTAATTTAGCCAATAAAAGCAAGCCCTTTTTTAATTATTTAACTCAATTATCTTCAAACGATGCTCCCATTGCTCCGCAAACTTATCATACTGCCACTCAGTCCGCTTGGCTTTTTTGACGCCAACAGCCTGATTAAGATAAACCAGCTGGGCTGCTTTTAGTGGATCATGAATACCATGCAGATGACCATAAAAGACGTATTTTACGTGCGGAGCCTTTTCCAGCAGTCTGCCTAAACGCTCACTGCCCATCATTGCATTGATCATCTGGTAGGTTTTCAACTGTCTTTGACTTTGGACAAATGACGGTTTGGGACTCAGCAAAGCCTTTCTTGGTGCGAAGTGAGTTAAAAAAATCACTTTTTTGCCCGCCGCCTGAGCCATTGTCAGCTGCTGTTCAACCTGATTCAGCACCAGTCCCATTCTTTGCGGGTCAGACATGGGCTGTTTGATGGCGGCATCAATCCAGTAGACCTTTTTCCATTGGGCTACTTGCTGCGGCTGCTGAGCGTAGTCAGAAAATGAATAGTCATACCAGCCGTTATTGCCGATTAAGCGCCAGTCCGTCCCCGGCAGATCAACGTATTGATTGTGCAGGTACATTGGATCCGCCAGGTGCTCAACGTCTTGGTATGACGCGTGCGACAGCATATCATGATTTCCCAGGACATAATAGATCTGAACTCGTTCGCCAACCAAGCGCTGTAAAGCAGCAAAATAGCGCCGCGTTCGTCCAAAATTATTGTAAAGATCACCGGCATATAGATAGTAGTCGATATCATGCCTTAACAGCCAGCTTGCTTGAATGTGCAAGGCTCGCGTTGACATGATTCGGTTGACATCCAGGTGATTATCGCTGCTGACTGCCAGCTTAATCATTCTCAATCCCCCCTTGAAAGTAAGGATAACATAATCCCGATGAATTAAAAAACGTCCGCGAAATAAATCACGAACGTTAATTGATTTTATTAGTCAACGCCTTCCATCAAGCCGTGAATTCGCTTAACAAAGAAGCAAAGCACGATCCCAAAGACGATTGCTACACCACCAACGATCAGGAAGTATTGAATTTCCGTACCTGGCGTGTAGAACTTAACGATTTGTGCGTTGACGGCTTGACCGGCAGAATCGGCCAAGAACCACATACTCATCATTTGTGAGCGGAACGCAACTGGTGCCAGCTTAGTCGTGATTGACAGACCAATTGGCGAGATCAGCATTTCGGCGATTTCACAGATAAACCATGAGCCGACCAGCCAGAACGGACTGACCCGTCCAGAAGTCGTGCCGTGAATCAAGCCAGGCAGTGCCATCCAGGCAAATGAAAGACCAACGATTACCAGACCGGCAGCAAACTTACCAGGAGCACTTGGCTGGTTCTTCCAGTGACTCCACAGGTGAACGAAGAATGGCGTCAGAATCATGATAAACAGTGGGTTCAGCGTCTGGAAGTTGGCAGCTGCAAAGTGCCAGCCCCCAATGTGCAGAACCGTCCGTTGAGCAGCAAACAGTGCCAGCACAACCGAACCAGATTCTTCAATTGCCCAGAAGATTGCCGCGGCGATAAACAGCGGAATGTAAGCTACAACCCGTGATTTTTCGACCTTGGTAACCTTCTTGGAGTTGAGCATCATGATAAAGTAGATGATTGGCAAAGCAATCGCAATAACCGTAATCAAATTGATGATGCTGTTAATGTTTAACTGACCCATGGCTCCCATCAGACCGAGAATGATTGCCAAGACAACTACGGCAACGATCGTCCAGTTGATGATTGGCTTAAGATCTTCTTTGTCGATTGGATCGTCTGGGTAGAGGCTGTCTTTTGGCAGATACTTCTTACCATCAATGTAGTATTGCAGCAGGCCAAAGAACATCCCGATCGCAGCCAGTGAGAAACCAGCATGGAAGTTCATTTCATTGCCAAACAGATGCAGACCAAAACCACCAGCAGCCCAAGGAACCGCGATTGGTGAAATGGCTGCCCCAAAGTTGATCCCGAAGACGAACATTGAGAACCCGGCATCCCGGCGCCGGTCTTCTTCACTGTACAGGCCGCCGACCATTTCAGAAACGTTTGGCTTCAAAAGCCCAGTCCCGATAACGATCAAAATAATTGAAGCATAAAGTGCCGTCGTCCCAGCCGGCAATGACAGAGCAATATGACCAAACATGATCAAAACCCCACCAATAAAGACGGTCTTTCTTGGCCCCCAAAGCCGGTCAGAAAGCCAGCCGCCGATCACCCCAGAAAGATATACCAGCGAACCATAGATTGACATGATCGAAGCAGCTGTTGCCTGGTCCATGCCCAAACCGCCTTTGCTGACGGCGTAGTACATGTAGAACAGCAGGATGGCACGCATCCCGTAGTAACTGAACCGTTCCCACATTTCAGTGAAGAACAGCGTAGCCAGTCCTCTTGGCTGCCCGAAGAAGGACGTGTCTAATTGTTTTTGCTTATCCATTCCATTTCCTCCAAATTTTGATTGAATCTAATAAAAGCTCAGTCAAATTATTGAAAAAGTCAAAAGATTAAAGGAAAGTAACAATTTCCTTAAAATAACGTTTACTATTATATACTGTTTATCTTCATTCCGTCAAACCAAGTGCCGGTATTCCAAGAGGTAAATCGTGATATCAAGGCATTTTGGAATCGTTTGCACATCATCTTAAAAAGTAATAAATGTTCACAAAATTTTAAAATTGAATGCTAATCTATACTGTTAGTTAATAAAATTATCATTAAAGACAATTGTAAGCGATAACAATTATCTGTTGAGATTTTAACTAAAAAAAGTGCTTAAAATCATGCACATGCACAATTTCAAGCACCTGTCCCGTTTTATTTTTCGTTGAACGGATCCCACTCATATTTTGCCCGTGGTCCGCCAATATATTTTGGCCGTGTGCGCAGATAAGTCACGTGGGCCTGACCAATCTCCTTAACTGAAGTACGAACTGGCACCTGGACAAACTTAACATGCATACCAATAAACGTATCGCCGATATCCATGCCAGCATTGGCAACGACATGTTCGACCTCAACGGGATCAGTAAAGTTTTCAAAGGCGGCAATCTGACCGGCGCCACCGGCATTGATCTGGGGAAAGACACTGACGATCTCGAGTCCTTTAGCCTTGGCAACCGCTTTTTCAACCACCAGCGCTCGGTTTAAATGCTCGCATCCCTGTACGGCCAAATGAACGCCCAACGGTTTTAAAGTCTCAATAATCGTTTTGACGATCGTCCGGCCAATTTCAATGTTGGAATGCTTGCCGATCATCTTGCCTTGAACCTCACTGGTACTCAAGCCCAGGACGAACAGATCATCCGATTCCAGATGGGCCTGTTCCAGCAGCTCATTGAGTCCTTTTTTCGTTAGCAAGCGAATCTCTTCAATATCCACGTCGCTCATGTTTTTCGCCTCTCTTATGTCTTTTAAGTGATTATATCATCAAATTTTAATTGTGCTTAAGAAAGACCATCAATAATGTTTAAGACATAATCAAGACGGCAAACCAACGACTAATCGATTACCAGCAGCGATTTGATGGCTTGGCGCTGATCCATTGCTGCATAGGCATCAGCAGCGTGATCAAGGTCAAAGCTCTTGGTAAAGACCTTGCCTGGGTTAATCTCCCCATCCAAAACGGCCTTGAGCAGCAGTTCCTTATCCGGCTTGGTAACCGAGGCAATTCCGCCACGCAGACCGATGTTTTTCCAGAACAGCTGGTTGGATTTTGGTTCAGCATGCGGTACGCCGACGCGACCAATCACTGCTCCCGGTCGTGCAATCTGGCCAGCCTGATCAATGGCCCCAGCCGCGCCAACACATTCCAAAACAGCGTCAACACCGGCATTTTCTTTAGTCAGGGCCAATACCTGCTGAACGGCAGCGGCGCCTTTTTGGGCAACAATGTCAGTAGCACCAAATTCTCGGCCTAAAGCTGCTCGATCTTCGTGGTGGCTGAGCAGGATAATCTTTTCTGCGCCCAACAGCTTGGCACCGATTACGCCACACAGGCCAACCGCGCCATCACCAATCACTGCAACCGTATCGCCTGGCTTGACCTCAGCATTTTTGGCGGCATGAAAGCCGGTCGCCATAACGTCAGAAAGCGTCTGCAGAGAGGCCAGCTGCTCATCCGTGTAGTCGGCTGGCGTACCAGGAATCTTTACGAGTCCGGAGTCAGCTGGTTCATATTTCATGAATTCTGCTTGATAGCCGCCGTTAGATCCTGGCTTTTGATTCAGACAGTTGCCTTCAAAGCCGTTCAGACAGGCCACGCAATGTCCACAGCCATGAGTAAACGGTACGATTACAAAGTCGCCCACTTTAATCTGGCTGACGTCTGCACTCACCTGTTCAACAACCCCGATTGCCTCATGACCAACCAGCGTATTGGCTTCTCGTTTGGCAATGCCGCGGTACCACCACAGATCAGAGCCACAGACACTTGCTCGAACGACACGAATAATGGCTTGGTTTTCACCATCGATTTCTGGCTTGGCAGTCTCTTGGACCTCAATCTGTCCTGGAGCGATAAATACTGCTGCTTTCATAAAATTCCTCCTTAAACCGAGTTAGTCGCGTAATGCTTTCAGGCTTTGGCCAAAAATGCTTTCAATTGCGGCTGGATCACGGTGATCAAAAAACTGACTCTCATTTTTGTCCAAACTGCTCATCAGCTGCATGTCGGCCTCACTCAGCTCAAAATCAAAGACATCGATGTTTTCACGCATCCGAGCTTTGTGAACCGACTTAGGAATTACCACGATACCACGCTGCAGCAGCCAGCGTAAAATAATCTGCCCATTGGACTTGCCATACTTTTCACCAATCGACGCAATGGTTTCATTGGAAAAAATGCCATGCTGCCCTTCTGCAAATGGCGCCCAAGCCTCGACTTGAATTCCCTGATCCTGATTAAATTTCACTTCAGCCGTTTCCTGATACCAAGGTGATACTTCAATCTGGTTCAAAGCTGGCTTAACGTTAGCCATCAATTCAAGATTCATCAGCTGATCAGGCGCAAAATTGGAAACCCCGATCGACTTGAGCTTGCCCGCTTTTTGTGCTTCCTCTAAGGCCCGCCATGCACCAGCCGTATCACCATAAGGCTGGTGCAAAAGATACAGATCCAGATAGTCCAGGTTTAGTTTGCGCAGTGATTCGTTAATCCCCTGTTTAGCCTTTTCATATGTGAAATGATCAACCCAGAGCTTAGAGGTAACAAAGATTTCATCACGGTTGATGCTGCTCTTGTTAATGGCTGCGCCAACTGCTTGCTCATTGCCATAGGCGGCTGCCGTATCAATCAGACGGTAGCCAGAATCAAGTGCATCACTGACTGCCTGTTCAGCCTGATTCAGATCAGGAACCTGAAAAACCCCAAAGCCTAACTGCGGCATCTTATTGCCATCATTTAAAGTTACGTATTGCATAATTTTTTCTCCTTGTTCTGTTAGCTTGATTATGTCTATCAGTATAAAGGTCGGGGTAAAAAATAAAAATTACTGATTAAGTATGTTACTATACAGATATAGTATAGCAACGATTGGAGGAATGGCTTTGAAAGTCAATCTTGAACTGCTGGCCGAACTGGTTGCCTTTAAACACTATGGTACGCTTAGCGCCACGGCTGAACATCTGATGATTACGCAGCCAACCGTGACCCGCGGCATGAAACGACTGGAAGAAGAACTGGGCGTCACCCTGTTCGATCGCAGCATCAGCAATCATATCAAGCTCAATGATACCGGCTTATTGGCCGCTAATGAAGCCGCCAAGCTTTTAAAAGAAGTTGATGACTTTACCGACAAGATTCTTAACTTTGATCGTCTAAAAGACAAATTTACCGTTGGCTCAATGATTCCCGGTCCACTAGGCTTTTTGAACGCGCTTAAAGATCAGATTGCCGTTCAGCCAGTGATTAACTGGGAATTGGTTAATCCAGAAAGCGTTGCTGCTGAACTATCGAATCTAAAAGAAAAGGTGATTTTTACTGATCACGAAATCATCAATGAAGAATTCGAATCACTATATCTAGGACGTGAATATCTTAAATTAGAGATTGATCCATTCAATCCGCTGGCACAAAAAGAAGCCGTTACGTTTAAAGATTTAACGGGATTGACTTTCTTGGTACTGCGCGATGTTGGCACCTGGCGTGGAATCGTTGAAGACAACATCCCACAAGCTGATTTTTTATCCCAAAACAGCGTCAACGCTATGACAACCATCAGTCAGTATTCTCGTTTCCCATTTTTCGTTTCCAATCTATCTCAAAACCTGCCAGACACTGTTGAGCGCTTTAAAGGTGGGGATCGCGTTATGGTCAAGATTGACGATCCCAATAATCAAATGGAGATTTATGGTACCTATCTAAAAAGCGAGCGTCGCACCGTCCAGCCACTGTTAAAAGCGATGAGTCAAGCCTGGCCAAAATGAAAAGCTCCGTATCTCGGACATCAGCCCAGTACGGAGCTTTTCAGTTACAACTAGTAGATTCGAGTTTTTCTTGTCAAAACGTGTGCAGCGCCTTTTTGCAACAAACAAAAACAAAGCTTGATATACCGACGAAAAACGTTGATAAATCAAGCTTTGTAACATTTAACGAATGTTTATTATGCCAACTATAGGAGTCGAACCTACGACCTTCTCTTTACGAGGGAGATGCTCTACCAGCTGAGCTAAGTTGGCAAAAGAAATACCGATCAGTATTTCAATGACTCCGGCAGTCAGACTCGAACTGACGACAACCTGATTAACAGTCAGGTGCTCTA
>OGIV01000191.1_pt1 | contig 51290 bp, 78 predicted proteins | sample 1571861 | NCBI WGS metagenome assembly OGIV01 (sample SAMEA2582099, study PRJEB24529) | metagenome | biome: Human gut stool | place: China | collected 2011 | reverse complement strand
AAGGAAGGTAACGAACAGAACTGGTACACTTATCAGTGCTTAAATAGTGGCAGGGAGGAAAGGCAGAAAACCACGAAATCAGCGTTGTTTATGTCATACACTCTAGCGCACGATCCTGGCAATCCGGCATACTCGATCATGAAATCTCGCGAGAAAAGCAAAACACTAATGGGGGCTTACATGCATATCCCGCGAGCAAAGGAGCTTCGTTACTGGTCTGGTGGAGTATCGTTTGATGACGTTCCAAATACAGCAGTGAATGAAATGGAAACCGTAACGTTGCGCATGGCTATTCGTAATGGTTTTAAGTTCTTGCCATCCAGCTAACTAGCGGGCATAATGGCGAGGTTAATCAAACATCATAACAGGAGTATTGAATATGCATTTACCAAATGGTGCTAAAGTCTTCTTTGAGAAGGAACGCGGTGCGGCGGTTCCGTTTACCGCAATGACCAACGACGAACTAAACCCGAAAATCACGGTTGCCGACGAAGCGCTAAAGCCTAACGATATCGTCATTTTCACAGACTGTACCTGGAGCGACTTTGTGAACAAAGTGGCCCGCGTTAAAGCAGTGGCGGCAGGTGTGGCAACGTTGGAAGAATTCGATACTTCTGACGTTAACAAGTATCCAACGGCGGCAACGGGTAGCGTTAGCGTTATCTCTGACTGGATCGAATTGCCTTGCATTCAGGATTTAGGCAAAGACGGCAACGAGCAGCAGTATTATAACTATCAGTGCCTGAGCGACGAGCGCGAACAGTCCGAACCGACTTACAAATCGGCGGTAACGCTTAACTACCAGTTTGCGCATGAGTACGATAACGCGATCTATCCGGTCTTGCGTGCAGCCGATGCCAGTAAGGAAGCAAAGGCAATGTATATGTACGTACCGCGCGCTTCCGAAGTTCGATATTGGTCTGGTGTTGCTTCCTTCGATGATATCCCGGCTACGGCTGTCAACGAAATGGAAACGGTAACTCTTGACATTGCGCTCAAAGGTTCACATGTTTTCTTGCCTGTAACCAACGCGTAATTAACTGGCGGGGCTTGTGCCTCGCCTTTTTTTATGCATAATAACGACTAACACAAACCAATCAGGAGATTAACCAAATGGCTAAATTTAAGGTTCAAATTGGCGGCGAACTTCCATCATTCAAACTTCCAGTAACTTTCACTTGCCCGGATGGTAAAGACGCAACGATCACTATGACGGTGAAACATCGCTCTACTGACGAAATGAAAGAATTTTATGAGAGCGAAGAAAAAGCACCAAAAGGCAACGTCGATTTTATCCGATTTATGGCTGAAGGATGGGATCTGGAAGAAGAATTCACAGATGAAAATATTTCCTGGCTTTGCGCACACTTCCCGGCGTTTGTTATGTCATTGCCTCAATCATATATGGCGGCGCTTGCGGGTCATCGTGCAAAAGCCTAAGGCGGGCTGTTTATCTTACGCTTCAGCCTGAGCTAACCGATCGCCAGCTAGCCGAATATGGCTTAAGGCGCTCGGATTATGAGGCAGATATTGAAACGATTTATTTTGACGAACAGACCGCCCAAAGCTGGCAACTATTCCAGGCTATGCAAACGCAATGGCGAACCGGGATGAATGGCCCTACAGGGCTTGATTATAATACATTGCCTATGTTCTTCGAATTGTATAAAATCGACAATCGAGAAGCGGCATTACTTGACTTGCAGATCCTGGAGGGTGAATACCTGAAGGAGATTTACAAGAAATCCAAATAAGCGCCTACGGGCGCTTTTTTCATATGGGGGCTAAACATGGCTGATAAAGTAGCTGGGTTGACGTTTGGCGTTGACGTATCGCAGGTAGATAAGGCGGTGCGCTCACTCGCGGAACTGAAAAACCAAAGCCAGCAAACAGGAGCGGGGTTGCAGTCATTCGCCGACGCTGAGAAGCGAGCAACGGCACAGACTGAAGAAATGAGCCGCGCACTACAGAGGCAAAAACAAGAGGCTGAAAAATCCAAGTCAAACTTTAACAAGATTGCAAGCGCCATCGATCCCACGATCACAAAAATGGCTAACTTGCGCCGAGCGACAGAGGAACTTGATAAAGCATGGTCTTTAGGTCTTGTCCCGGATAAGGAATTTTTCCGCCTGGGCGCGATCATTGAATCAACCACAAACAAGATCCGACAGCAGCAGGTAGCGCTAACTGAAGAAGGCCGCGCAGCAATTGCAGAAGCAGAGGCAAAACAGAAGGCAACTAACGCCGGACGTGATTTTGTCGCCAGCCTAAAACAGCAAGCAGATTCGATCGGTAAAACTCGCGCCGAGTTGCTGGAGATGAAGGCGGCGCAATTGGGTGTATCAACCGAAGCGGCACCGTTCATTAATTCCCTTAAACAGCAGGAACAAGCGCTAAAGAAACAGCAAAATGCGATGGGCCTTGCTGGAATTTCTGCCGGACAATATAAAATGGCGATGCGCCAGCTACCGATGCAGATCACGGACGTTGTAACATCCCTTGCTTCAGGTATGCCAGTTTGGCTTGTTGCAGTGCAGCAGGGCGGGCAAATCAAAGATAGCTTTGGCGGCGTAAGCAATACTTTTAAAGTGTTGTTGAGCTATATCAATCCGCTAACAGTTGGTGCTGTTTCCCTGGGTGTTGCGCTGGCGGCTATCGCTAAAGCTGGTTATGACTCCTGGAAATCTCAACGAGATTTGGCTAATGCGCTGGCCCTGACTGGTGGCTATGCTGCAACTACTACCGGACAAATCACAGCCTTAACCGATGAAATTAACAAAACATCATCGGCTACCGTTGGAAGTATTCAGGCGATCGCCACATCGCTAGCCAAATCCGGCAAGTACAGCATTACCCAAATCAAGGCCATCACGCAAACTACGGCAGAATGGGCGGCGCAGACAGGGGAAAGCGAAAAGACGATCACTGGTTATTTCGATTCTATCGCAAAAGATCCGGTTAAAGGTCTTGCTGATCTTAATGAGCAGTTTAATTTCCTGAAGGAAGGGCAGCTAACCTACATCGAATCTTTGCGCAAAACCAAAGGCGAGACGGCAGCAGCAGACGCGGCAACGAAACTTTTTGCTGATACGATGGATAAGCGCCTTAAAGATATCGCCGACAGCGCAACGCCGCTCGAAACGATGTGGACGGATATTAAAAAATGGGCGGCTGATTCCTGGAAGTGGGTAGGGGATCACACGGTTGGCGCGTTAAACCTTATCGTTGATACGGTGTCATCAATCATCAACGTGATCAGAAAGTTGATTGCTGACGGTGACGCCATGATCGCGCAATTCATCGTTGACGCTGGTCGCAAGTTGCAGAAGATCCCAGGTATGGGCGATTTTGGCAATGAATTCCTAGCGCAGCAAGATCAGCTAATCAAGGATTCAAAAGCCAAATCCGCAGAGCTTGCAAAGACCATCGCGGAGCAGCAAGCAAGGATTGCAAAAGGCGAAATGGGTTACATTGACGCCGCGAAGAATAAAGATGTTTCAGGGGGCTACAGCAGCAAGACGAAGGATCGCGTAAACAAGGAAGAAAAGGATATCCTGAAAAACCGAAACGCCAGAAAACAGCAAGCAGACGCGGGCGTTAAAATTGATGAACAATACCAAGCTGAATTGCTATCGCTACAGGCGCAGCTAAGAGTTTTGCAGCAGCACAAAGGGCTTGACGCAAAGATTAGCCAGCAGCGAAAGGATTATTTCGAGACGGTAGCAAAATTCCAGGTGCTGGAAGAAGCAAGCCAGAAACGAAAACTTACGCAAAGCGAAAAGCAAATGCTAGCCAACAAACAGAATATTCTGTATATGGCGGAGCAAAAAGCTATTGTAGGCGATCAGATTGTTCAGCAGCAGCGCCTAAACGCCTTGCTTGATAAGTCTGTTAAGTATCAAAACCAAATGGCGGAGAAGACTAAAGCGCTTCAGGATACCGCAGGAATGGGGAGCAAGGAGCAAGAGCGATACAGAGCCAATGCACAAATGGCGGCAGACTGGAAAAACAACGGCGGATCTTTAAGTGATGCAGGTTTTAAAGCTATGCAGGATGCAAGCGATAAATTCTACGCACAGCAAGACGCTCAAATGTTGAACTGGAAAGCCGGGTTTACTCATGCGTGGGCTGACATTGGCAATGAAGTTAATGATGTGTATAGCAATATCGGAGATATCACTAAAAGCACATTTAACGGAATGGCTAACGTGCTAACTGAATTCGTTATGACTGGTAAAGCCAGCTTTAGCGATTTTGCAAAAAGCGTAATTAGTGACATTACCAACATGCTGATCAAAATGGCGCTGTTTAATGCCATGTCGGCGGCGTTCGGCGGTGGTGGAACGTTCAGCTTTGCCAGCATGTTTAGCAAGGGTTATTCAGGTGGCGGATACACTGGTGACGGCGGGAAGTATGAGCCAAAAGGTGTTGTGCATGGTGGCGAGTTTGTATTCACTAAGGAGGCGACAAACAGGTTAGGCCCGGAAAACTTATACCGACTCATGCGCGGATATGCTAGCGGCGGGTTGGTTGGTGGCAGCGGCAATTCTGGATCTGGAGTCACTAACGGTGGTAATGTTGCGGCATCGGCGGCGATGGTGTTCACTTTGGGTGATATTAATATCACTATGGGTTCCGGTCAGGATAGCAAGGGCTTAGAGCAGGGCGTTAGGCAGATCGTTAACGATATGTTTACCGAGGCACTTAGCCAGAACGGGAAAATTGCGAAATACGTAAACGAGAAAACAAGAGGCGGTTAACAGTGGATTCTTTTACTTGGTGTACTCAAATTCAAGGAGGGGCGGCGAAAGTCGCCGTATCCAACAACGTGCGATCGGTTAGTTTCGGGAATGGATACATTCAAACCGCATCGAGTGGCATTAATACAAAGCGCCGGACGGTTCCGATCGTTTATGGCGGCGTAGATTGGAAGGAAGTTTACGACTTCTGTCAAGATCACGTAGTCAAGCCTTTTATCTGGACGGCACCAGATGGAAGAATGGGTGTATTCGCAGTAACAGCCGATTCTGTAACACTCGCCCCGCTGGGCGGTGGATTGTATGAGGTAACGGCGGAGTTTGCCGAACGGTTCACTTCAGCCGGATAATCACAAAGCGCCCTTTACGGGTGCTTTTTTTTGGCCTATGATCTGGAGTCAACAAAAGGAGGATTTACGATGACAACCAACGTTTCAAAAGAGTTTGCGAACTGTTTACAGAAACTTTTCCCCGGCGAGATTCTAACGCTAATCGACATTGACGCTACAAAGTTCGGCGGGCAGGTATACCGATTCCATAATGAGAACGTCGCCTATACAACCGAGGAACTACTAGCGGCGGTAAACGGCGGAAAGCTGGAGCCGAAAATGATCACGTTTCGCGGTGAGCAATACGGCCCGCGCCCGTTCGGGATCGGCGGAATTGCAATGTCAAGCGACGGCACAGTAGAAAAGCCAACGCTAACAGTTAGCAATATTGACGCGCAAGCGAGCGCTCTTATCCGCTCCTACAACGGCCTCATGCAAGCGAAAGTTACGGTATGGGTTTTGGTCAAGGATTTACTAAAAGATGACGGTAGCGTCGCTGAGGGAGATTTTAGGCGATTCGTGTACTACATCGAGCGCCCAAAACAAGTTGACCCGCAAAAGGCTACTTTTGAATTAACATCCGTTTTTGATATGGATGGATTAATGATCCCAGCCCGCCAAACTCAAACGGTTTGCTATTGGGCGCAACGCGGATGGTACAAAACCGGGAAAGGTTGCGACTACAACGGGCAAAACGGCTACTTTGACAAGTTCGGAAATAAGGTTGACGATCCGGCGCAAGATGTTTGCGGCGGTCTGGTTTCGTCGTGTAAACTACGCTATGGCAATGAGGCGTTAAGTTTTGGCGGTTGCGCCACTGCAACCTTGAAAAGTGGAAGGTAATATGTTAACTCCAAAAATCAAAATGCAGATCATGCAGCATGCGAAAGAAGTTTACCCGCATGAGTGCGCAGGTCTGGTAACGCAGAAGTCACGCGTTCAAAAATATCACCGCATCGACAACGTTTCGCCAGATCCTGAAAACGAGTCAATGCCTGACGAAACGCAATATGCGCTGGCGTCACTGGAAGGCGAACCGATCGCCTTCGTTCACTCTCACACTGGAGAGGGTGCAACCACAGCGCCAAGCGCCACAGATTTATGCTTTTGTGATGAATCTGGCTTGTCGTGGGTTATTGTGTCTATTCCAGAAGGTGACATGCGAATCATTGAACCGAAGCGCCGCCCGCTGATTGGTCGCCCCTGGGCTTTGGGTGCTTATGATTGCTATGGTCTGGTTATGGACTTTCACAAACGCCACGGCATCACGCTAACCGATCGCCGCTTGCCGTTCGAATGGTGGAAGCCTGAACACAAAGAAGACCTGTATCGCGATTACTGGCGCGAAGATGGATTCATCGAAAATACTGGTGATCCTGAAGTTGGCGACATGATCGTTTTTCAGCTTCAGGCGGAGAAGTGGAACCACGCAGGGATTTACGTTGGAAATAACAACATCTTGCATCATGCGTTCGGTAAGCTATCGCGCCGGGATATTTATTCAGGATGGTACGAACAGCACAAAGTTTTGATTTGCAGACATAAGGATCTTAAACATGGCATCACTTACAAAGACGATTAAACTTTCCGGTTCCCTGGGGCGTCGATTCGGCGTATTCCATAACCTTGCGGTTGATTCAGTTGGCGAATGCATCCGGGCGTTATCTTACCAGGTGGAAGGATTCAAGCCATTTATGCAAAGCAAAGTTGGCTCGAATATGCGCTTTGGTATCGTCGCAGACGGTAAGCCAATCAGTACGAACGACTTTGCGACTTTTGCCGTGGCGAAGGAGATTCGAATCATCCCGATCCCAAGAGCTAGAAAGAATGGCGGGTTAATGCAGATCGTTATCGGTGCGGCGATTATGGTTGCGGCGTTCTTTACTGGTGGCGGTTCGCTGGCGGCTATGGGCGCTTTTTCGTCGGCGGCTTTTATGGCTGGTGGCTCAATGGTTTTGGGTGGCGTAATGCAGATGATCGCCCCGCAGATGGGCGGCAACATGCGGGCAAGCGAATCACCTGAGAATAAACCATCCTATGCGTTCGGCGGGCCGATTAACACCACGGCGGCAGGGTATCCAATCCAATTGCCATACGGTTACAGATTGGCTGGCGGCGCGTTGTTCGGTTCTGGATCTTACGCAGAAGACAACAACTAATTAAGCCATTCGCTTTTTAGCCTGGGGGCATAGCCTCCGGGCCTTTTGTCGTGTACAATTGCGAGACTATTAACAGGAGGCTAAAAGATGACTAATATCAAGGCCCGCAAGGGTGGCTCAAGCCAGCCGCGCACACCAGTAGAAATGCCCGATAACCTGATCTCGAAAGACAAGATTAAGTTATTGCTGGCTGTTTCTGACGGTGAAGTAGTGGACGACTTCAGCCTAAAGCAATTGCATTTCGGCGGCGTACCAGTGCAGAACGAAGACGGGAGCTATAACTACGAAGGTGTGATTGCCGAGTTTCGCCCCGGCACGCAAACGCAGGATTATATCCAGGGATTCAGCGAATCAAGCGCGGAATTTCAGGTTGCACGCGATGTGACTTTTAACACTCCGTACACTTTGACCGTATCGAATAAAAATCTTTCTGCTATCCGCTTCCGCCTGTTATGGCCCCGCGTGCTGACGCAAAAAGATAATGGCGATATGGTTGGTTCGGTTGTTGAGTACAAGATCGAAATGGCGGTTGACGGCGCGAGCTATACAACCTACTTAACTGACAAGATCGACGGGAAGAATACCACTGGCGGTTATGACCGCAGCATTCGCGTTAACTTGCCGCAAGATTTTGCGTCACAGGTTCTTATCCGCGTGAGTCGAATCACGCCGGACGCTGACGGGGTGAAGGTTGTCGATGCGTTCCAGGTTCAATCCTACGCTGAAGTTATTGATGCAAAATTCAGATACCCGTTAACCGCTATGCTTTACGTTGAGTTTGACAGTGATTTGTTCCAAAACCAGATCCCTACAATCTCACTCAAGAAGAAATGGAAAATCATTCAGGTTCCGAGCAACTACGATCCAGTTAACCGCACATACTCCGGCACGTGGGACGGTACTTTTAAATGGGCCTGGAGCAACAACCCGGCGTGGGTGCTTTACGATCTGATCATGAATCAGCGCTATGGATTAGATCAGCGTGAATTGGGAATCCCGATTGATAAGTGGTCACTCTATGAGGTGGCGCAATATTGCGATGAACTTGTACCGGACAATCGCGGCGGAATGGAGCCACGCTATTTAATGGATATGATTGTTCAATCGCAAGTTGAAGCGTTCCAGTTGGTAAGGGATGTTTGTTCCGCGTTCCGTGGCATGACGTTCTACAATGGGGAAAGCCTTTCGATTATCGTCGATAAGCCACGCGATCCGGTCTACTTGTTCACGGCTGATAACGTCATTGATGGCGTATTCGTGCGAACTTTTCCAAGTGAAAAAACGATGTACACATCGTGCAACGTTATGTTCGACGACGAAGAAAATCAGTACGAACAAGATATTGAACCAGTGTTTAACCCTGAAGCGGCTATGCGGTTCGGTCATAACCCGACAAGCATTACAGCGATCGGTTGCACCAGAAGAACGGAAGCGAACCGCCGCGGGCGCTGGATTCTGCAAACGAACCTAAGCGCAACTACAGTTTCGTTTTCTACTGGTCTGGAAGGCATGATCCCTTCGTGTGGAGACGTTATTTACGTAGCCGATCCGCATTGGCAATCTGCCTTTAACCTGGTGCTGTCAGGTCGCATTATGGAAGTGTCAGGCGTGCAAGTATTCCTGGCTTACCGTTGTGACGCGAAAGCGGGTGACACTCTGATCCTGAATACTGACGATGGAAAGCCATTGCGCCGCACCATTGCCAGCGTATCGGCAGACGGTAAGACAATCACGCTAAACATCGGATATGATTTTGATGTTGCACCAGATAGCGTATTTTTGATTGAAAGCGATCAGCTTGCAGCGGAGCAATATGTTGTTACCAGGATTGAAAAGGGCAGTGATGATGATGAATTCACTTTCGCGATCACAGCCACACAATACAATCCAAACAAGTATGACGCGATCGATAACGGAGTTATCACGGATGATCGCCCAACTTCGGTTGTTGACCCTGATTCAATGGGAGCGCCGGAAAGCGTAACGATCGATTCCTTCTCACGCATCGTGCAGGGAATGAGCGTTGAAACTATGGTAATCGGTTGGTCTGCCGTGCAATATGCGAAACTGTATGAGGTTCAATGGCGCAAGGATGGCGGTAACTGGAATAACGTGCCTCGCACAGCAACAACGCAGGTTGATATCGAAGGCATTTACGCTGGTGAATATCAGGCTCGCGTAAGATGCATTAGCGGCGGTAATATCGCGTCTCCGTGGTCTGCGTTGGCTACTGCGTCACTGACCGGGAAAGTTGGAGCACCGAAAGGCCCAATTAACCTTTTTGCTTCAGACGATGAAATTTTCGGGATTCGTGTTAAGTGGGCCATGCCTGAAGGATCAGAGGACACGGCATACATTGAGCTTTACCAGTCGCAAAGCGGAACCGATCAGGATGCTAGCTTGCTTACTCTGATTCCTTATCCGGCCTCAGAATACTGGCATTCAATCTTGCCCGCTGGTTATGTGAACTGGTACAAGGCGCGAAGCGTAGACCGCATCGGAAACGTTTCAGAGTGGACGGCTTACGCTCGCGGCATGTCCTCGACTGACGTTAGCGCGATCACTGACGATATTCTTGATGATATCTTAGACAGTGACGCAATGAAGGAGCTACAGGAAAGCGCACAAGATAGCGCGTCAAAACTCAACGACTATGCAAACAGTATCATTCACAACGCATTAGCCAATGACGCAGACGTTAGACGAATGACGAAGGAGAACGGTAAACGAAAAGCAGAGATCACGCATACAACGGTACTTATCGCTAACGAGTCTGAAGCGCGAGCAGCAGAAATTGCAGAACTTAAGGCGCAGATTGATGATGACATTACGTCACAGATCACGATCCTGAATGAAGCAATTGCAACCGAAAGCGAAACACGAGCAACGCAGATTAACGATCTGCAAACTCAATTCGGTGAGGATATGGCGGCAGGGTTTACGCAGGTAAACGAAGCAATCTCAAACGAAACTGAAGCGCGAGCAAAATCCGAGGCGGCACTAGAGGCTAAGATCGGCGAAAACTCCGCAGCGTTAGATCAGAAACTTGACTCATGGGCCAATGTTGATGGCGTTGGTTCTATGTACACAATGAAACTAGGATTGACGTACAACGGGCAGGAATACAATTCAGGAATGGCGCTACAGCTTACCGCACAAGGAAACAACGTTGTTTCGCAAGTGCTGTTTATCGCTGATAGATTTGCTATCATGCGTAATGCCGAATCAGGAGCTTACACGCTTCCGTTTGTTGTGCAGAATGACCAAGTTTTCATGAATAACGCGCTTATTCAGGATGGTTCGATTACAAACGCCAAGATCGGGCAGTATATTAGCTCAACAAACTATGTTCCAGGGCAAGCAGGTTGGACTATCAACAAAAACGGCGGTGCTGAATTCCAGAATGCTACGGTTCGCGGGGCGTTGTTCGCATCTTCCGGCAACTTCGGTTTCGATGGTGGCAACGGTGTAGTAATCAATGGTAACGGAGTTACCGTCAATTTAGACGGCGGCGGGCGGATTGTTTTAGGGAGGTTCTAATATGGCAAGCGGTTTACTAATCGATCTTAATGATGGTAATCCGGCGATGCAAATCACGGCGGGCATGCGTTGCCCGTCTTTTTGCAACCTGGTTAACAACACATGGGATCAGAAGGTTGTAAATATGGATGGTTATATTCCGGGGTCGCAAGTTATCGTTATCCCGCGAGATCCGGTATCAATCCAGAACAGGGGGACAAACCTTGTGCCAACTATCGGCATGCAAAGCGGATACACACAAAACGGATCGCAACTTACTTTCTCTACGTGGTGGTCTGATAATTGGGGGCGCGATCGACTTTATGATCTGACAATTTGTCAGATTTTCCCTTCTGCCAGTGGTCAAGGATTGTACATTGCAGATTCTACAGACTTCACCGCGATCCCGGACACAACGCGGGCCGGGTTTTGTGTGTGGGCCGGAACCATCACATTCACTGGTCAATGGCGTACGCCGGACACTGGATATGATCGCAATAAATATATGGTGTTTGGTAGGTGGAGCGCAGACGGCGTAACGGTTGAATATGATGGAAATAACATCTACGCCAGAAATGAAACGAACGGAGCGGAGAATGATGCAACGGTTACAATGAGAGTTGCAATTTTCGCTAGCGGAGTTGCACCACAGGCGGGAACTGGATTGAACTTCTTTAACGCGGCTGGTCAATGCACATTCTCAACGGTTAGGCGTCCTTTCATCTTCAGAAACAGATTCTATAACCCATCGTGGAATTATCAGGACGTTGGCGAGGGAATGATTTTATTGGGGAGATATGGATTTAGAAGCCGAGTTAGCGGTGATAGGTGTAGGGCTAAATTTGCCGGATTAATGATGAGCGGAAACAGCGTAAGGTGCGCAAGCGGAATCACAAAATCAAACTGGACGGCAAACTATAGCGTAGTTCAAGATCGGTTAGTTGGCATGAGCGTTCCAATTATTGAAAATATGTACTAAAAAGAAAGGGGCCAATTGGCCCCTTTTTATTTGCGTTTAAGTTCTTCAATCTCATCCTTTAACGACTGTACGGTTGAAACGAGATCGGCAATAATTGCCATGTGGTCAACGTTTAAGATCTCGAACCTCTCTCCGTTTACGTCTTCCGTATCGCCGCCATAAAACGTATAGATTGGATCGATGGTGTTTAGTTGCTGGGCGATAAAACCACGCTGCCTGTAATCCTTAGATAACATTCTGAATTCTACAGCGCCGATTTTCATGATCCTATCCATAGCGCCCTTCTTAGATTCTAAAACTTCAGTTTTAAGCCTGATATCAGAACCTGCAATGGCAACCATGCCAACTGGCGTATAAATATTTCCATCCTCTCTAAAATTCCATGTTTTTCTTGATCCGTATGCGTTTAATTCAAAGTTAACCTGGCAATAATTCCCTAAGTTTTCTTGAGAGCTAAAGAATGCTTCCACACTGGTTCCGTTAAGTCTTGAAACGAACCTACCCCCTGTTCTATTTGTTCCTGAAGGTGCATTTGGGTCGCCAACTGACTCAGCGACAAAACCATAAGCGCCATATTCAGTAGGCCCGCCAGTCCTCTTTACATATCCGCCAGAGAATGTGTTGATACCAGAACCGAGAATTGGAACAACGTTCCCCTCTGTACCAGTGTTCATCGTTGCAGCGCTACCCAAACCAAGCTCAGATCTGCATCCTGCCTTCGCAGCAGATGAAATAGTGAATGCTTGAGCAAATGAAACGATACCTTTTGAATCAACATCTCCTGTTAGTGTTGTTTTCCCTGCTACAGACAATGTTCCAGTGGCGCTAATATTTTTTAATGTTGAATCTCCTGTTACAGATAACGATCCAGATAACTTAGCGCTACTCATTGTTGATTCACCAGTTACAGAAAGGGATCCAGATGCGGAAACGTTGCTAAACTTTGAGCTTCCAGTAACTGTAAGATCCTTGCCAAAAATAGCGTTAAGACCTGCAATTGTAAACTGAGTAGCATTAAATGAAACCTGTTTTGTGTCGTTTGTATCACCATCAGTACGAAAATACATACCTTGCGCACCGGATGGGATTGAGTAAACGATAGCGTTATTATTGTTAGCGCGAATAATGGCACCGTTAAGGGTTAACGTAGCGTTTCCACCAGGTACGCTAATCGCTTGCGGATGGCTAAACGTGTTTGCTACGTTTGTGCGGGCAACCGTATTGTCATTCGATGCAATATAGCCAACCGGAGAGTTATATACAATTCCTGTCGGTTCGGTGGTAATCCATGAATAGCCAGTGCGATCGATAATCGGCCCGGTAATCAACCCGTTGTTAGCCTGTACATTTACGCGATTCAACCAAAGATTAGGAATGTAACCCGCTGGCGCATGAAGGTAAACATCACAAGATCCGTTTGTATTTTTTACCACGCCAAGATTGATGCGCTGAGAACCGGGGCGACTATTAACCAGAACCCTTTGCGTAAACCAAATGTCAATGTTATCGCTTGTTAAAGTCGATGGTAGGTTCCTTCCAGATAGAGAAAAAATATCTACCGGAACGTTTGCCGCGCCATATCCAGAACCTCCTCCGATGATAAATTGAACAAAGCAATAAGATTGACCAGCATTTTTAATGTTGGCGATCTTCATCCATACTCTTTCGCTACCATTACTTAGCGTCAATTTATCCGGCGCTTGTACCCCAGCTACAAGATCGGCAGTCTGGTTGTATAGCTCTTGCGTCTGGTTCTTTGCCGTTTGCGCATCGGTTTTAGATGCGTTAGCCGCAGTTTCTGAAGCCTTAGAATTAGATTCTGAAGTCTTAGCAGCTTCTTGTGACGCAGCCGCAGCAGCAGCGTTTGTTGCTGAAGATTCAGCGTCTGCTTTAACCTGATCAGCAAGCGTTTTCAATGCTTCAAAATCAAACTCCTTAAAGAATTCGATTGCTTCTGCAATGATTGTTTCTTGTGATTGGTAATAACGCAGAGTTTCCGCAACGTCTTGCGCCAGTCCGTCAACTGTTAGCGAGTCGCTCAATAGGATCGCGTAGTCGCTTGATGGAACTACAGCGCCGTTTGTGGTAATGGCTTTAATTTCCGTGTCGCTGACAACCTTGTTAACTACCGCCATTTGCATTGGCGAAGATAGAAACATGATCGTAGCGCCTGGGCGAATCAGTGATAGCGATGATTGCCATTTTGTGTTAGTGCCTGTTACGGTTCCGTTTGCAGCCAATGACGCTTTACCGTCTCTGTATAGTGCCATGTTGAAATCCTCATAGGTTGATTGAGTAACGCAGATAATAGCATTAATGCAGAAATAAAAAAAGGAGCCTTTCGGCCCCTTTAATTGTTAAATCAGAATGGGATGTCATCATCAAAATCCATCACCTGATTGCCGCCGTTATTTTGCGGCGCTTGTTGTTGCGGCTTAGGTTGCTGAGGTTGACCCCAACCGCCTTGCTGATTACCGCCTCCGCTTTGCGCTGGTTCGCGCTGGCTGAATTCGAGTTGCGGCATAATCATTTCGTTGTGGCTATACGTTGAGCCGTTGTGCTCGCGGTTTACGATCTGAAGCGTTCGGCAGGTTACGCTAATCACCTTACCTTCATGCAACGCTTCATCGTACCACTGAATCATGCTTTCTTTAGCGAAGAAAACAGCGCGGTAGTTTGTGTAAACCGTTTCGTCTTGACCATCGCGATTGCGGATCTTCATTCGCTCTGACAGGTCAACCGCATACATTTTCCACGGCCCGTTGTTATTGCTTCCTTCCTTGATGTACGGTGCCTTTCGGATTACCCCTGTTACAACATGCATTGTTATTCCTATGGGGCGGTTTCCCGCCCGGTTAAATTAGTTGAAAGATGAAATATCTTGTGCCTCTGGTTCAGGTTTTGATTCTACCTTTTCCGGTTCCTGTTTCGCAACCTTTTGCGGTTTCCCTGGGTTAAATCCATTTGCCGGGGTAACTGTTAATTCTGCTTGACGCTTCGTGATATCATCTTCCGTGATTTTCCATTCGGCAGGGGTTAGCGTTTGTTTTGCCAGCTTGTAGATCTCGCGAAGTGCTTCGAGATCATTACATGCATCAATGCGTTTTTTGAAGTCTTGCGGCTTCATCTTCGTGATCTCTGCATCATCGTCTGCCTGTTTAATGCCAAGTGCGGCAGCTAATGCATAGCGGCGGGCGTAAGACGTTGTAGACCCGTATGCTTGCTCAACTGTTTTGCTGATCGGCATATTGTACTGAAACGCCATAAATTCACCTGATTCATGCAGAAACATTGTTTCAAGGTGCATAACCTTTTCTGTACTGGTATCCATCATTGATTGAATGGCAATAATTCTATTTTCACTTAGCGCCGGGGTAATTGCGTCGAGGATATCGCCTAGATTAGCGTAAGTGTTTCCGAGGTGGTTATTCTTACCGCTTTTCTTTGCGGCTACAAATTTTGATTTTGCCTTGATTAATGCGGCTGCAACGGTTGTGAATTTTTCAGATGTACGCATGATAAACTTTCCTTTTCGTGATTGGTGAAGCGCACTATATCACAAGTGCGCAACGGTGTTTAGCTATTTGTGCCGTATACTTCAGGGAACATGTATTTTACAAATTGCGGAGTTGGCAAGCTAACTTCAGCGGCGTTTGATTCATAGGAAGGCCATGAATCATGCTTAACGCATTCCGCATACTGGTGAATCACGCTTTGATATTGCTTGCGCCCGATATCAATTTGCCGATCTGTCATTGTGAAGGCCAGCGGCGCAAACGGTGATTTTTTCTCTTGCGTAAGCAGTCGAACAACTACCGGGCGTTTTTCGTTGTAGGTCTTTACGAACAGATCTCGCTGCAAGGCCATCTTGAGATAGTATCCCAGATTGAAAGCCAGCCGCCCGAAATCTTCCGGCTTAGACGATTGCGTAGTTTTGTAGTCGGTAATCACTACCACTTCGAAAACTTCATCCGGGTTAAATCCCCACTCCTTGATAAGAATAGGATCTGTAACAACGTCAACGTGATCTAATCGCACTTTCACTTTAACGCCGAAGATCTCGCCGAAAATTGATAATTCACGTTGTGCGGTAGTCGATTCGATGCACGCGGCGTGCCGTGGGTTAGCAATCATCACATTTCGCATTTGTACGACTGCATCAAAATCAACATCCTTAACCAGTTTGCGTCCTGAGTTAATCGCGGCGCTTTCGTCGCAAAGTTCGATCGCCCACCATACGTTTACATCAATCCCGGCGCGGTATGCCATTTCCAACAATTCAGGGTAATCCTTGTTGGATGTTCCAATCAGGCCGCACGCTTTCAACTTCGAAGACAATGCCGACTTCGACGTGATCAGATCCTTCACTTCGCCGGGTGCCGTTGCTCGAAGGTACTCGCCATTAAACTTAGACGTTTCCAGCATGCAAGTATGTGAACAAGTGCCGAATGCAAGCGCAGCTGTTTCTTCGCGCACTTTGTACTTCCAGTGGGCCGGGGATGTTGCGTAAATCTCGCCGAGGCTTGAACCGCTAACGTATTCAGCGCACCAGGATTTAGGATCGTGATACTGATCGTTAGTTAATTCAGCGTTTGTGTATGCTCTGAAAATTGCTTCAGCCATTGCTATTGCTCCGTTTGTGTTTTCGTTGCGTTAAGTATACGCATGACGATTCCCGGCGCAAGTCAAAAAGTGCTATCCGCAATTGGTTAAAAAGTAGGCTAAATTTACGTAAGATTTAGTAAGATGCATCTTACGTGATTTTCTCTATATATTTCATTGAGTTAAGTTAAATCGGTAAGATGGTAAGATCCATATAGGTAAATATTCATGGAAAAGTAGACGCGGAATCGCACAGCAAAAGATATGTACCCGGAAGAAATCTTACTAAGATATATATAGATAGAGAGAGTAATAACAATAATATAGTTATATATCATATACTTACTGTATATCTATGATGATAAATTGGTTAAATTTTGCGCGGAATTTACGTAAGATGAATCTTACCTAATCTTACTTAAAGTGGTTGACCAGTTGGCAAGTTGCTGAATTTAAGGCATAAAAAAAGGTAAGACTGAATTCATCAATCTTACCTAATTATTGATTATATTTTAATCAGAGAAGCGATGATGCAACGTAAAGTTTGCGCTCAAATCCTCCATTGAAGTTGTCATTGTTCGGCACGATAACTTTCATATCCCGTTCTTCAGCCGCCGCCAGCATATCCAGATCGCCACGACGACAAACAACTCGCAATTCTCGCTTACCTTCACCGCCGCCCTTGCCTTTATACCTGTACGCCACGATCTCAACGTTTGAAGGAATGATGCAAGCCCACACGTCACACTTAAACGAGCTTGCAATATTGAAGTGCATCGCCTCAACCCATGAGCGAGCCAGGTAAATTGGCCCGTCGCCGCCTTCGCTCTGATTGGTTACGACCACCGATCCGAAGGTGAGATCGCCAGCTAACATCTTCTCGCGGCCTTCTTCGTCAATGAACAAGATATTGCAATATTCATCATCCGGCCCATCCTCATGAACAAGCTGCATCGGAAGCGTGTGAAATAGCTCTTGTCTGCCGTTATGGTGAGTTTTAACACCTACTTGATAAGATTTTACGTACTCGTTTTCTATGCCCTCATAGAGCGTTACAGGCGTGCTATCTACTGCCTCAGTTCTATTTAAAATCGCCACTACACGATCATGATCTGTCATCTTCCCGTAATCGTAACCATTATCGCGAGTTACCTGCTTATTGCGCTTGACTACATACTCTTGCGGAACCTTCCCAAGATAACGCCCCAGGATGTTGATACATTCGCTGTACGGTTCGCCGCTTAACTTCATCAACCATCCGATCCCCTTGTCGGCACCGCATCCGCTACAGTACGCGCCGCCGTCGCCGCGATTCTCTAATTTATCAGTCCAACGAAAGCGATCCTTGCCTCCACAATTCGGGCAATCCTGGTGCTTGCCGTTGAAGTATCGCGAGTGAATGCCGCAAATGTTCTGTAACGCTTCTCGCCACATCCCCGGCATATATGGCAAAACTTCTTTTTCGTCGTAAAAATCCACTTCATAATCTCCAAATAAAAAACGCCCACGCGAGAATAATAACCCGGTAGGCGTTTAGTAGTTAGTCAAATTGTGCTATCTGACTACGCGAAGCATTTCGCGGCGGTCGCATCGGCGGGTTACTGGTTTGCCGTTGCTGTCGAATCTGAGATCCGGGCGGCAGAATGAAGCGCGAAAGCCTTTGCAATCATTGCGGCGGTAACTCTTTTGCACCAGGTAAGCGCCATCGGCTGAAATCATACCACGCTTGCGCCATTGTTGAACAACCTGGATGCTAACGCCTAACTCTTTTGCGGTTTTAGCAATTCCGCCAAAAGCATCAATCACCAATTCCATGCGGGCGGTCAATCCGGCGCGTACTTCTTCCTTAAGCACGTAGTAACCCGTTGGGCGCTTGCGCTTCTTCTTGTCTTTCCCGCGTGATGTTCCGTTGTTGCCGTTCAAAGTTCGCTTGTCTACCTTTACCAATTGTTCCATAATTTAACCCCATAGCACTTTTTGTTAAACGTGATAAAATATGCTCTGTATTATACACGCAACTATGCGAATGACAAATTAGGATTACTCATGCTCACAATTGAACAACAAATTGAAGCCTACGCAGACAAGATCCCATCCATACAAAAGCGATTCACGGTTGGCAAGATCGTGCCTTATCCTTACCAGGCGGTTGCGTACATTGAGACGGCGAAGCGGATCGCCAATTATGAGCATCCGTTTTACGTTAAGGCGTCGGTATCGGCTGGTAAAACAATCATGATCGCCATGCTTGCGGCACAGTGCAAAGCAATGAATTTGCCTATGATGGTGCTTGCTCGCCAGGCGGAGATCGTGAAGCAGGATTCAGAGGAGATCAGTAATCTTGATGTTCCTAACTCTGTTTATTGCGCCGGGTTAGGCACAAAAGCGGCTTACTTCCCGATCGTGGTTGGTTCTGAGGGTACTGTCGTTAACGGCCTGTTTAAAATGCTGGGTGATTATGTTCCTTCAGTTCTGGCAATCGACGAATGTCACCAGGTTGATTGGCAAGATTTAGCGGAAGCGATCGCCAACAATGAATCGTTCGAGTACATGAGCCGCGCGAAAGATAAGCCGTACCGCGTGGATGGTGAAAAGGTTGATGCCGATTACCCATACAACGAAAAATTCGAAACGGTAGAGTTTGGCGGTGGGCGCACTCAGTACACAATTGTTATTCGTGAATTAATGCGCCGTTGCCTTGAGAAAACCGGGCGAGAACTTCGAATTGTTGGTTATACCGGATCTGAGTTTCGCGGAGTGATTCCGATCTTGCAGGAGGACAAGACGCAGCCTGGTTTCTGGCGTGAGCAGATCACGGACATTAACACAAACTATCTTGTTGAGTTCGGATCGGTTGTTCCGACAATTTTTGGTGATACTGAGGCCGAAGGTTTAGGGTATGACCTTTCAGAATTTCACGGTTCCAGTCAGGACGGCACGCAAGATTTCAGCGCGGAAGACTTGCGCAAGATGGAAAAGAAAATTCATGATTCCGGCGAAATGACAAAGCTAATCATGCAAAAGGTTGTAGAGCGTGCGCAAACTCGAAACGGCGTGTTAATTACGTGCGCGGGCCAACGGCATTGCAAGGAGGCGGCAAGTTATCTTCCAGCCGATGCCACATACGCGATCATCACTGAGAAGACCAACTCAAAGAAACGAGGTGAAATTTTGGACAAAGCGAACCGTGGGGAGATTAAATACATCTTCCAGGTTATGGCCCTAACCACTGGCGTTAACGTGCCGTTTTGGGATTTCTCTGTAATCCTCCGCAAGATCGGATCGCTCACATTGCTGATTCAGCTTTTAGGGCGCGGGATGCGATTGCTAAAAGACTGGCAAAAGGAAGCGCCGTATTCCTGGGTTAAAGAAGACCATTTAGTTTGGGACTTCGCCGGGACGATGGATGATTTAGGCCAACTCTATTTCGATCCGATTCTTGAACAGGCTCAATATCAGAAACGCAAGAGCAGCAAGAATGGCCCGAAAATTTGCCCTGTATGTAAGGGAGAAAATAGCGAGTACGCCCGCCGATGCATCCACAAAGATAGCAATGGCAATCGGTGTGAATATTTTTGGACGTCGCAACGATGCGAAGATCAGAAAGACCAACGAACAGGACGAATTAAGGTTCACGGATGCGGCGCTCAAAACGACATTGTAGCGCGTCAGTGCAGGTGTTGCGGCGTTCAGCTAAAAGATCCTAATGACAACCTTACCGGGAAGCATTACACGCAAAATGACTGGTATCAGGTTGTTGGTTTCGATTTGGGATTGACACGGAACCAAAGCGGGATCATCTTTAATTACGTGTTGCTCAACCATGACGGCGAACGGTTTACGGCAAGGGAAAAATTCTTCCCTGAGTCTGATAATCAGATTTGCGGTAAGATGTGGAGACAAAAGGCAGTCTTTCAACATGTGGATGATGCGGTAATGCGTGGCAAGCTGGGAGGGATGAAAAACGCGCTCAAAATCATTGAGAATGCGCACTACTTCAGAGCGCCGAAGCGCGTAACGCATCGCATCAACGGAAAGAAAGAAGATATTATTTCCCGTAAAGACTTTGGAGACGCAGAGTGATTACAGATAAAGGTGATTACCTTGAATACTACGGCGGGCCTGTAAAGGCTTGCCCCCTTGAGAAAATAGATCAGATGAATAGCGTTTCGTGGTTGCGGTACGAATATCCTGATTATCTGTTTTGGCATACAGTTAACGAAGGAAGTAAGCACAAAGCAAGCGCGGTGATTGATTCGCAAATGGGATTGTTGAAGGGTGTTAGCGACATTCTGATCCTGATCGGGTTAGGTGGAAAATACCCATTCGCCGCTATTGAGCTAAAGCGCCAGGGTAAGGCGCAAGCCTCGCCAGTAAGCAAAGAGCAAAAGGAATTCCTTTCCGCCGTTCGTAGCCGTGGTGGATTCGCCGCCGTCGCTTATGGCTTTGAGCAATTCAAGATCGCTTTTGAAGATGCAATCAAATAGCACTTTTTGTTAAAACTACCCGGCGCAAGTCGGGTAATATTCTCCCATCGAAACGAATCACGGAGAAACATTATGAAAACTTTATTAGTCGCAATTGTAGCCGTAATCACCTTATCCGGTTGCACTTCATCGCCGCGCCCTAATGGTTGGTGCGCAACCTCAACACATGGAATTTGTGTTGCCAAATGGGAAAACGGCGTTGTTGTTCCGGCTGGTGAAGTTGATGTGCGTTTCTCCGGTCTTGAAATGAGCGGTAAAGAGATTCACGGAACCGTAACCACTACAGGTAAGGAATGGTAAAAATGGCAAAAGATATCGCAGACAAAGACACTCACGACGCATTCACCACGTTTGAGCAGTTGGAGCGCGAAACGTTTATTGGTAACGCGCTGGTAACTGGTGGACACTATCAAGCTGTCAAGCCTGATACATTCTACCAGGTAACAGGGAACCGATATGCAGGAAGCAAAACGCCGGATATCGTGCGGGATAAATGGTCAACCGATCGCAGCCTGATCGCATACATGGAGGAGCGTTACGGGCCTTACGATCTCGACGCTGCCGCCGATGAAAGCAACGCAGTTTGCCCGAAGTTTTACGACGAAAAAACCGATTGCCTTAAACGTTGGTGGGGTAAAAACAAGCATGTTTGGCTTAACCCGCCTTACTCGTTTCCAGATCCGTTTGTGTTGAAATCCATTGAACAAATGGAACACGATAACCAGATCGATATTCTGTTACCCGGAGATAACTCAACGGCCTGGTTTCGCGATGCACAAAAGATGGCTGCCGAAATTATCTGGATTGTTGCAGACGTTGACGAAGACGAAAACGGCAAACAACTTAGCCGATCTGGTCGTCTGGCGTTCATCAACGGCCTAAGCGGAAAGCCAGTTGATAACAACAACAAAGGAAGCGTGATTTTCATCATGCGCAAACTCAAACCGGGTGAGGAACAGAAAACTTTTTACATTCCGGTAAGCGAGATTTGCCCGTCATTAACTAAAAAGCGCATGCGCAAACGTGGGATCTGAAAATGGAACAGCTTGAATCTTTCACCGAATACCTTCGCATCATCGTTACCCTTCTGGATAAATACGGCTTTATCGGCACAAATGAGGACAAGTTAGCCTTTGCTGATAGCATCGACGGGACTTATCAAGAGTTCATGGATAACGGCACGCCGCGTTCTGATTGGCCCGCTATCCTTGAGCGAGAATTGCTGGAGTTCAGAGCGCGTGAGGGTGCGGAATATTTTGCAAAACAGCACTAATTGCTAAACAATGCCCGCCGCGTGCGGGTATTATTGTTTCATCAACCAATCAGGAGCTACAGCCATGAAAAAGAAAACCATTACCGACACTATCAAGATCGTACCAGCTAAAGCGCACGTAGTATCGCGCCACCTGATTAACCTTTCTCGCTTATGCATGGCTGACTACGTGGCGAATCCTTCAGAGAATGGCCTTGATGGTGTAATTGGTGAAATCTACTTCCGCGCCTCACACGGCATCGAAGAAATTCACATGTATGAGCAGATGGCGGAATGTTTTTGCATTTACGGTGACGAATAATGATTGTCGAATCAGGCCGCGCCGCCGTTTGGCAACACGCTAAAGAGGCTGGCATTAGTGACGATATCGTTATGATCTCTAAGTATTTCGATATCAAGGATATCTCCATTGTGTTCAACGGAAAGTTTACGTATCTTCATGATCGCCCACTGAAACGAACGCGCATAGCAGTAGCAACGCGGGCGGAGGCCGACGCGCTGAAGATGTTCATTAATGAATCAAAGCAAGAGAAAAAATATTACAAGTAGCGGGAGTGTTAAGAATGCGATATATTGCGATCTTCTTTACGGCGATTCTGTTTACGATCGCGTTCATGAACTATGCAATTCAATTAGGATAAATTATGTTACCGAAAATCACAGACGAGGAATTTTTAGCCGCCCGCGCCGAGGGTAAGACCTATCGCGAGATCGCTACAGAGTTCGAAATGAACATCCGAAGCGTTGAGCGTCGAGGTGTTCGACTTGCCCGCCAGGGCCACCTACACGGAAACGAACACGTTTCAAAACATATCCCGGATGGATTCGGCGTCAAAGGCACATCAACCATGATTCGTGCCAATGGTGAAGAAGTTGTGCGCTGGGTTAAGTCTGAAGTAGACCGCGATCGAATGGTTGCATTGATGGAGGCGGCGCAAGCGTCATTTTGTGAAGACCTACCGCGAGCGGAACCACAGCCAAAGGATGAATCGAAATTTTTCATTGAAGATCAGTTAGCACTGTATCCGATCTTTGATTTGCATATTGGCGCTATGGCCCATAAGCACGAATGCGGCGAGAACTACGATACCAGCACCGCCGAAAAGGTTCTAAATCGCTTCTTTGATTATTCTGTTTCGGTTGCTCCGCAATCACACAAAGCGGTGTTATTGGTTGGCGGTGACTTCCTTCACAGTGATGGCCTGGACGCAGTTACCCCAGCAAGCGGGCACGTTTTAGATCAGGATAGCCGTTACGCAAAACTGGTTTATGTGGCGATCCGTTCCTTGCGCCGCGCCGTTTCGTTACTGCTTAGTAATCACGCAGAAGTTGAAGTGCAGGTGATCGAAGGCAACCATGACCAAGCCGGGATGATTTGGCTACGTGCAGCGCTCGCGGCGTTCTATGAGAATGAGCCTCGCGTATTCGTTGATGTTAGTCCGTCAATCCTTCATCGCACAGTGTGGGGGAAAACAATGCTTGGCTATACGCATGGTCACACGATGAAGAAGGCAGAAACTCGCCTTGCGGCAATGGCTACAGACTTCCGCAAGGAATTTGGGCAATGCGACTATATTTATACGCATTCGGGCCATTGGCATCACCAGACCGTAACAGAGCATTCGTTAGGGATTGACGAAGTGCACGGGCAGTTAGGCGCAAAAGATGCTTACGCCGCTCGCGGTGGCTGGCGCTCATATCGTCAGGCGGCGGTAATTCTGTATAGTAAAGATTATGGCGAAGTAGGCCGATTTATCTACCGCCCGAACATGTAACCACAACGGCCCCGCAAGGGGCCAATAAGGAAAACCAATGAATAGAAAGTACATCTACATCTTCGATCTTGACGGCACGTTATCCGATGGCACGCACCGATTGCACCTGCTGCCGAAAAAAGATCTGCATCTAACAGAAAGTTGGACGGCGTTCAATATGGCGGCTGGCGATGATGCGCCGATTGAAGACACGATCGCGGTGTTGAATGCGCTGTCAAGCCGCAAGGCGGTGATTATCATCCTGACCGGGCGAAGCGATGAAGCGCGTTCCATTACTCAAAAGTGGTTATCAGATCACGGCGTAAAATATGATTACCTGATTATGCGGGCATCGCATGACAACCGCAAAGACACGGTAATCAAAGAGGAAGAATTGCGCAAAATCGGACTTGATCGCATCATTGCGGCGTGGGATGATTCCCCTACAGTTATTGCGCACTTACGTAGCTTAGGCATCACCACTTACCAGGTATGCGACTACGGCGAAAACCTTCACGATCACTTAAAATCACACGGAGTAGAAAAATGAAAAATGTAATCATCCTCAACGGAGCGCCGGGAATTGGAAAGGATACCATCGCGGAAATTATCGCGCGTAAGTGGGAATATAAGATCCTTAGCTTCAAATCGCCAATGTTTAACATTGCGCGTGCCATGCTTGGCGCTACTGATTTTGCGCGTTTCGTCGTTCGATATTACGACCGCAAGCGAAAAGAGGTGAAGTGTGATTTTTTAGGCGATCGCTCGCCGCGTGAATTCATGATTCACATTAGCGAAAATTTCGTAAAGCCAACGTTAGGCAAAAAACAGTTTGGAAAATTGCTTTGCGATTCCGTCTTAACGTCTCCGGTAAGTTGCGTTGTCAGTGATGGCGGATTTGACGAAGAAGTAGAACACATCGCGGCGCACAATCTCGTTAACGTGTTTATCGTTCGCCTTCATCGTGACGGCATGACTTTTGAAGGCGATAGCCGCAAGCATATTAGCCGCCCGGATCTGATTTGTGACACGTATCATGAATTTGATTTTGATATGACTACAGGCGAGCCGGAAGACGACGCGCAAAAAATCCTTGATATGGTTTTTGAAGGGTATTAAAATTATTCACTTAATGCCTTTATTATCACTGCTTTAAAGTTTGGGAGCCTTAACGGGTTCCCTTTTTTTTGTTCTTAATTTGTCCTAATGCATATATCATCGCCTTACTACTTAACTAACAGAGGTTGCATATCATGCGGGAATTCATCAACGCGGCAACCAATGGAAGCGGCGGTGTTGCATTCACCGGAACCGCAACCGGGCAACTAATCATTGCCGCCATTGGTTTATTTTTCATGATCTTATTTGGTTCTATCGGTACATGGCTAAAATGGAAAGATTCTAAAGCCATTCGTGATGCATTGGAGGCCGGGGATATTCGTACGGCAATCAAGATCAGGAGTAAGTAACATGGGATTGAAAACGAGAGTTACATTTGCGGCAGCGATGGCGATCGCTGTCGCTTTCCTCCCTAAAGTTGAGGACACGAAATACAAAGTTTACATTGATATTGCTGGCGTACCAACGGTATGCGAAGGCATCACAGGCCAGGACGTTATCAAGGGGAAAACTTATACCCGGTCAGAGTGCGACGTGCTTTTAACGAAGCATATCCAGGTGGCGAAACGAACCGTTGACAGCAAAATCAAAGTTGCGGTGCCGGATACATTCAGAGCGTCGATGTATAGCTTCACTTTCAACGCTGGCGGCGGTGCTTACTCTGGTAGCACCATGCTAAAATTGACGAACCAGGGGCGACTATATGAGGCGTGCGAACAGCTATACCGTTGGATTTACTATCGCAACCCGAAAACGGGAAAGATGGAAAAATCAAAGGGATTGCACAATCGGCGCGATCTGGAATTCAAACTATGCACTAAGGATCTGTAAAATGAGCACATTAAACTTTCAGAGAGCGTTGGTAATCGGCTTTATCGTTTGGGCGGTTGTAATGGTTTCAGGTTGCGCGTCAAGCGTCCCGATCCTTTCCGATCTGGTAGGCAGTAAGCCAGAAGTGACGGCGCAAGTTGGCGCTGAGAACGTGAAACAGGCGGTTGGCGTGACGAACAAAACGGACACGTCAAGCAAACAGGAAACTACATTCAAAGAATCGGCAGTTGGTAAGGTTGACACGTCGAACAAGAAAGCCGTAACGACTTCCAGCATTCACGCTAACCAGATCACGGCAGAACGGATCGAGATTCGCAACGATGGAAGCGGAAGTGTGATTCCGTGGCTGATTGGTGCAGTTGGGGTAATCATGCTGGCGGTTGGATTGTTTGGAATGTGGAACGAACGAAAAAACAAAGGGGCTTAATGCCCCTTTTTCTATATGTACCGTTTGACGTGTAACAGCGCTACGCCGTCTTCATCATTAAGCCCATGCTCAACCGTATTAGTTGCCGACATTCCTTGATATAGCAACATGAGCGCGGCACGCAAGTAATTTTCTGGTGTGATCTGATTCACGCAAACAATCTTGTGAATCTCCGTTATCAGATCTTCGACCTGCTTTCCAGAATATGGTTTCATCACTGAGTTGGTCAATGTGCATCATCTCCCACATGTATTTATTCTCCATCCCTTCAAACGACCGGAAGTTAAATCCTATCTCCCTGTTATCCGGGCCTGTACACCACACAACGCCGTTTTTGCCGTCAAGGTATCCATTTGTATAGCTTCGTGCCAAAAACTCCTTAGAGACCATTGAGGCGAACATACGATGCGACACGTTGGCGGCTTTTGCCATGCGTGGCGATTCGCGGTGCATGTAAACGAACTTTGCGAAATCCTGCCGGGTAAACTCCCGGCGAGATTCACAGAATCGGTAAATGTCAAGTATGAACATGATTACCTCATGAACGAAGGATTGATAAACACTTCTGAATCAATCACACAAATGAAGCCTAATTCTTCCATTTTCGGTAATAGACGTTCCTTAATCTTTTTGCTTACCCCGGCCTGACCTTTGAAGATCTTCAGGTTGCGGCAAGCGTTATAGATGCTTTGAACCGTCATCACACCTTTAGCCTGTTTCCCACGGCTGGCGAGAACATCATACAGCGCTTTAATCTCCGCACCTTCACCAGCAAAGCCTGACGAATCAGCCGATGACAAATACGTTTTGCTCAACTCATGGAACATGATGATCGCTTCGTCAATGGTTGCCGTGTCGATCTTCTTCGAGCGCTTGCCGCCAGGTTGCCAGTTGCGAATTGTGTGAAGTACGGATGCCAGGCGCATAACCTGCTTATCAAATTTACCCATCGCACCACGTAACATTGTATGCGAATACTTGCCGCCGTCGCCTAACTCCGGCTCTAACTCCTGGCGTGCTTTGTTCAATCGACGCATACCCGCTTCGGTCACTTCCAGCTTGATATTAGATTCACTCATAATGTCATGGATCAGACGGAAGTAATCGGCTTTTAGTGATTGCTCGATCGGTTCATAGGTTGAGTTTCCATTTTCATCAATGAAAACACGTTCGCCTAATCTCGTTTGTTCGCGCACCAAAAGGAAACGCTCAGATACACCGATACCGCGCGAGCCAGCTTGCATAATGGCATCGATCGTTTCATCCTGGGCGATTACGCAAATGCAACCCAAAGCGACGAATGACATATTGTTACTAACATCGGAGCGGGCGATCGACACGTGGCCTTTATCCCATGCTTTGAGCACCAATTCGCTGTTAGTCTTCTTGCCGCCGTCATTGCCATACGTGATCCCTAACAGGCTGTTAACCGCCGTCGCTTCATCCGAGATAACCGCGAAGTTTCCTTGACGGTTGTTAATCTTCGCCAGGCCTTCGGGTGTTGTGTCGGATACCGGGAAAGTTAGATCGCACATCTTCTCTAACTTTTCCTCTAATTCGTCTTTGTCTTCGAATAGTTGCGCCATATCAGATTGTGACAATTCGCCCTTCATCGCTTGCTTGTTGGCTGATAGTTTCGCCATGATCTTTTTACGTTCCTTCTTGCGCATATCGTTAAGGCGCTCGACTTCTGCAACGATAGGATCGATGGCTAGCGAGTTAATCGCAGACTTACCAGCCGATGGCGGTTGCGACGTGATGACGTAAAGCGTTGTTGGTTGTTCGCTTCCGTGGTACTCGACCCAAAAGCGGCCCATCATCGCGGCGGATACGGTGCCGAGGAAATGCATATAAGCAGATGACTCCGGGAATTGAACGGAGCGTGCAGCATTGAGCGCCAGCTTGCCTACAACATCGTAATCGTTAGCGATCGAGATCGTAGGGTACTTATCCGCGTTAACGTCAATATCTTTAGGCTTAGGCCAGAAAGAAACGGAGTCGCGATACCCGTTCGCACGAATCGCAACGCGCAATGGGCTAATGCCTTCCTTGTCTGCGATAGCGATAATATCTTGCGGTGATACGCGGTCATTTAAAAACATGCCTTGCTCCTGATTGGTTAATCGTGCGGCTAATCATAAGCCGTCTTAAATCTGAGATCCAGTGATAATCTAAACGCACTTGCGAAATGTGCTTAGGTTATCGGGGCGCATGGCCCCGAATCTGCTATAGATATTTAGCCTCGAACGTTGTTCCGTCCGACACGCTGAAGCCTACTTCCTCGCGGTAAAGCGTCCAACGGCAACCGTCACGATCGAAGATATAACCAGCAACACCACCGATCGCACGACCGCTTTCAACCTGGTAACGCTTGCCAACGGTAAAGGACTTTTTCACCGGGTTACTATGGTCAAGGCCAACGCATTTAAGCGTTTTGGTTTTGAGTTCGATAAACGTCGCAACAACCACGCCACCAACGCCAGCAATGAATAATTCGCCGCTAATGCCAACCGATAAAATAACGCGCTTTTTCTTGAGTTCGGCGCTGTTATATACCTGCATCGACACGTTGCCTTCATCATCAACGCGGGCACAATAAAGGTTGTTTTCGTGAATATTAACAGCCTTGCTTGACGTGCATTTAATTTTGATTGATTTAGCCATTTTAATTTCTCTCTCCCATTTCAATATAAAGATTTACCAGATTCAGAAAGTCAGCCTTATTTCTGCAACTAAGTTTAAAGCCAACGTGCGATTCAATTTCATTTTGCATCGCCGCCAGTGTTGCGCCGCCGTTATTCATCTTAAGAACTTCGCGGCATACGTCAGCAAGTTTTTTGGATATCATTTTTTAACCACCGTTATTTTTATGCCTTCGCAAGCGTTTTCAATATCATTAATCAGGCGCTTGATTCTTAATTCCACAATTGTTTGATGATGGAGGATATCAATAACACCAACAACCGTTAAGAGCATGACGGCAAAGATAAAACCGCCCATTCCAGACATACACAAGCCAGTTAACAGCATTGCAAGAATAAATTTCATTTCCGTTGTCTCCGTTGCGTTTCGATGGAATAACTATACCCGCAATTAAGCGGGTAAGTTTAGCAAAAAGTGCTATTCATGATAATTAGCCTGGAACACTGCGCGGGCAAAACCTCGCGGAGTGATTGAGCGTAGCATCTTCGTCCTTTCAGACTTCCCGCCGAGGAACTTCCAGGCCCAAAAGAAGTTTACGCCCTCCACACCTTCAGGCGGTGCAAGTCGCTTAGGTTCCTTAAAGCCGTTGCCATGCCAAATGCATGTTTTCTTAGTGTAATTATCACATTTCGGCATTTTTGGATGCCAAACAGGCTCAATCGGAGAAACATACCCGCCGAAGTCACGAGGATGGAAATAGAAATCAGGCTTGCGCCATAGCGAAGATAATTTGCCAACCGGATTTTCAACCATCCAGGGGCAACCGTAATCTTTGCCTAATTTCTCGATCATCTTCGCATCATCGGCGGCGGATAATACTTCCTGAGTTTGTCGCAAATGCTTTCCGCCACTATGCGCTAACAACGTGCAGGACGGAAACGCGAAAATGAAATCAGGATCAGGAATTCCGAGAATGGAACGTTTAACATCAAAATCCTTATCAATCCACATATTCACATATTGGATATTGGGATGTGCCATTCGGATCTTGTATTCTCCGTGATCTCCTGAATCAGCATTGAAACAATATACCTTGCATCCCTTAATGGCCCACGGCAAGCCCATAATGCCGGAACCGTCGAACATGCAATAAATCACTTTCTGTTTCATTTTGTCACCTTACCAGAACGGGATACACTCGCGGCAACCTTCCTCGCCGGAACAGCCGCACGTATTTTCTTCTTCTTCCGTCAAATCATCGCACATAGGCAAACTTTCGGAATCCATATCCATATCACCTAAAGCATCGGCGAGCGTCATTTCCTGATTGGCTACCATGATGCATGCCTCGCGGTTCAACCCAGCATCTTGCGCGGTAAGAAAGCGATTCCAATACGAATCATCGTAATTATCAGACATTTATTTTACTCCGGTTAAATTCCCGTAACTTAGCGGCGCATGACTTCGAGCAGGTTTTGCCCCAGCCGCGCTTAAGATCAGCCGCCTTAACTTTATACACCACGCCGCAACCTGGAGCCTCGCAGCATTTCATTCTTTCTTTCGTCGTGATGTGTCCCGGCCTACCAGTCAGAGAGCTATCGCCGGGATTCTTCGTTGACCAAAACAGTTGCACTTTTGCGACTTCCTCGCCATGCTCATTCACGAACATGTAGACGCCTTTGCTTTTAAGTAACACGGTGCAATGATGCATTTCGCCGTTTACTTCCAGGTAAGCGCGATCGCCTTCTTTCATGCTTTCCATCCTTCAATAAACATGCTGTTAGATTCAAGCGTCAACGTAACGCCAGCCAGTGAAGACGGAACCAGACGCCCGCCCGGAACGGTGCCGACGATATAACGACCGTTTGACTTCGTGATCGTGATCTGAGTGAAGCCGGAAGCGCGATTCATGCGGAGAACAACGCGCCCGTTTGCGTGCAGGACGGCGAGAATTGAATCAGTCTTAGGATGGTTCATTGTGTAACTCCTTGTTTGTTGGTGTAGGGATAGTATGCCACTATCCCGCAATGTTGGTTTAGCAAAAAGTGCTATTCAGGAACACAAGTCGAATAATCCTGGCGAATGTAGATTGTGCGTTGAGTTCGCGGCGCGGGATCTTCCATGCTCTGAATCTCAACGTCATTGCTTGTTACGCGGCAAGGAACGGAGGCAAAGATAAGATCGCCAGTCTGTTTATCATTCATTTGCCAGGCTCTACCGTCCTGCTGTTTCATGACAACGAACGGCGTGTTGTCGTCGGTGAAGTCTTCAGGGTGTCGCCCGTAATAGTGCATAATTGCAGCTTTTGCCGCCGCCTGGAATTTGTTCGTTACATCATTAGCGGCGATCTCGCGTGAGATCTTGATATCAATTTCAGGAGCGCCGAGAATGTAGGTAAAGCTATTGGAAATGGTAACGGTACGCATTATATTTTAACCTCGTTTCGTTGGATGAAATCGGCGACGTAATGACACTCGATCGGATTCTCTATGCCCGCGATCACTTCGCACGCGCCGTTATTAAGTAACTGGCAATGCTGGCAATCGACTCCGCCAACATTGGCTATAACAATGGCGATCCCATTGCAGGAACCGCCGAACATCCTATGCGGGAAGGGGTAAGCCTCGCAAGTGCAAACCGCCTCCCCTACTCGCCGTTTTCTCATGCCTTATCCTTATCAATGCAAAATACCCAATCGCGAGCATCAACCGTGAAGCACGCCACGCCGTCAAGAACGATGAAAACAGTGAAGCCGTTAACGCCGCGATTCTTTTCGATATCGGTAACGGTGCGGAACAGATCGCTTGCGCCGTATTGAATTTTATCCCCGATTACAACGTCTGCGAATGCTTTCATGGTGATTCTCCTGATTGGTTTCGATGTGACTATAATACCAGGCCTTGCGGCCCGGTGTTTAGCAATTCGTGCTTATTTTACTGATTTCTTCGCGGCCTTGTATGCTTCTTTGAATGCTGGGACGTCTTCGATCTCAATCCAGAAGCCAGAACCATAACCATCATCATAGCAAGGGCATTGGTCGCAGTAGTCGCCCCAGGTCTTCTCTTCGCCGCCGATGGAAAAACCAGTTTTTATTTCACAAAGCGCTTCCTCTACAGCTTCGATTTTTTCGGCATCGTTATCCATGATTACGAAATTCCATTTACCGTTGTATTCGTTGCCAAGTTTGATTGATTCGCGCTTAAGTTTCATGATGTTTTTCCTTTTTGCTTGCTTCGTTTCGATGAAGTAATAATAGCAAAAGCCCACGCGGGGCTTTTAACAAAAAGTGCTATTTACACCAGGAGGAAATAAACTTCATCGCCATATATGACAGCCTGAAGGTGATCGCCGAATAAAGCGGTTCCTCGCCTGGATTGTGAGTCATCCTGGCAATAGCGCCAGATCCCACGCTGGGGGTAATGCTCCGCGCTTTCGTGCCAGATGTTCATAATAAACGCGCCGGATTCCCCATGCTCAAGGCATTGGTCTACCATCGCCTTTATTGACTGATAATCATACCAGCGTTGCTTTGCCCGATCGGTAACACGCTCTATATGCTTTCGCTCTCTGTTTTCTGCCACCGCCTCAATAACGGCCCACTTGCTACGGTTAAAAGTTCTCATTTCATTTCCTCAGGTCGGCGCGGAACTGCGAAGCGCCTTTAAATTGAACCAGTCATGACGGATGCGTTAACGTCGAACGGAATTCCGCTACACAATAGGCGTTCATCGACTTTCGCCTTGTAAGCGCGGCCTATAACTTCAGCACCATAGCAAGCCATTGAAAGCGCATTGGTGATGTGCCACTCTCCGCTTTTGTGACTCCACACGTAATACATGCCGTATTCCATTTCAAGGAATACTGGAATAATTGATTGGTTGGGGAACCTGGCGTTACGGATATAACCCGTTACCATACGCGGCCCTTTGCGAAGTGACGCGATCGACTTCTGAATAAAATCAGCCTGAGCGCTGGCGTTTCCGGTTGTGTACTCACGCTCAAACATTTTCGTGAATTCGCCATCAATGCCAGGGCCGAAGATCTCGATGTTGGTTTTCAGCCCAAGTGAACTACGCGTGCGGTAGACAACACATCCGGCATCGCGAGCATCATCCAGCGCCTTGCGTAATTTTTCGTGTCTCATAATCAATCCTCAATGGTGAATTTAATCGGTGATTTTCCAATGGTCTTGCGATGCGAGTTAACCAGCTTTTCAAACTTATCCATGCATTCACGCAAATCCGTAAACGTGCTGGCGCTACCCATAACGCGCCATGACTCAACATTTTTCCCGCGAACGTAGTTGATGACGTGCTTCATGATTTTGTACTGGTCGCCATCCTTCCTGGTGTACATGTGCAGGACTGCGATCTTGGTTGTCTTGTAGGTGAATGCTTTGGTGATGTATTCGCAAGTTTGCATCGTGGTTGCTCCGCGATTGGTTAGTCTTTAATCTGATACAGTTTTGAAACAAGTTCGTCTTTACTGCGAGCCTTGATTACCATCCCGCGTTTCGCCAGATGTGCTTTGGCTTGACTAAGTTTCCAACCGTACACATCAATCATTTCGATAACTTCACGCGCTAACTTTTCCATGACTCACCCCTAACTCTGTTTCGTTTCAATGGAGTAACTATACTAGATCCCATCCAGCGAGTTTTAGCAAAACGTGCTATTCCTGCGATTGTCGATTATTCCATCAATTTGGAATAGTGGAATAGTTGGTGATTGTACTCAATCACGATCTGATTAATCTAAATCAATCATGAGCGATTATCGTCGTTTCGTTTTCCGCAACGTGAATGTGATTTGTTGTGTGATGTGCAACGAATTGCATTAATGCATGCACTATGCACATAAATTGCCGTTCGAATCCTGCCGAAAAGGTATGTGTGTTTCGCCCACACTTAGTACGTTTGGGAATGTGTGGGTGGATTAATCTTACCGGAATTCCGCGCAAAAAATGACCAATATAATCCTATAATAGATATATAAGTATATGATATACATACATATTATTATTATTACTCTCTCTATATATATTTGTTTGGTAAGATTTCTCCGGGATGGTTATGTACTATCTCTTGCGATAGCCATAACTTTTAGATGTTCCGCCGCGCGATATATATAAAGGGGTATATGGGGGATGCTTACTAATCTTACCACACACGCTAAAACCCTTTGACGGCAAGGCCTGGAGCTAGTAAGATGACCTTACGAAACACACACAAACGCCGTAAATGTGGGGGAAACACATGCAATATAAAGGTTATGAGTTCGAAGAAGTCGATGTGTCCGAGTGGATGCAGTACGACGCGGAAAAACAAGCCGCTTACCATGAATGGCTACAGTCGATCACGTTTGGCGATGCCGATAAAGCCGAGCGGAGCCAGGTAGCCGCGAAGCATGAAGGCGCATTCACTGGCAATCGTTCATCAGAGATCCGGCGCATGTTCCTGGATGGCGGGCGACGTATCCAGATGACGGCGGAGGAGTTCGCGGGAAAGTTCGGCGTGTATCCGGTTGACAACCATTTCCGTAGACCGTTGCTAAAACTGCTGGAACCAGGGGAGGTCTTGCGCGTAAGCCTGGGGGCCGGGTTAATCGTCGTGTTTACTGAGTTCGACGCGAAGGCGGGCGGGAACCTGGAGGTGGAGGCTCATAAGCAGCAGGGCGTTCACTCTGAGCGGGAAAGATGTTTAGCGATCGTTGATGAAGTGATGCCAAAAGGCTTGCTGTACAACGGTTATACAATGGCACTGAAAGCCAAAATCAAAGGAGAGTAATCATGAAACTATATCCAGACCCAAACGACACAGCAGCACCGATGCGCCTAAGCGATGCACCAATCGACGCACAAGCCGTTATCGCAGCTATTGCCAATGCATCACAGGACGAATTTCCGAGCGCCTTAGAATGCGTCACAGGTGACTTACTTTTGATGGCATTTCTTCCAAATTCTGAATCATACATCCAGCACGTTACCGAAACGGGCCAGGCGGTGACAAAGCCGGAATTCATCGGATCGCCAAACGTTCTGGAAATGATGACCGATGAAGCGGATAACATCGTGAGCCTTGATTACCCGCAATAGCACTTTTTGTTAAAACCCGGTCATAGCGATCGGGTATTATCTTCCCGTCGACAACGAGCGGGGATTAAACAATGTCACACGTCACTAACCAGAAAGCCATTGATGCAACCAACTCAGAGAAGTACGCCATTTTCATCACGAAACTAAACAACCGCTATGCGGTTAGAGCAATCCCTGGCGGTTATGCGTCATACCTTGAGACTAATCGCGGTTGGTGGCGCGTTGATAATGTGGCTAACTTCCTGGTATGGAATGGCGAATTCCAGGGTTATGACGATATCAGTTCTTTAATTGAGGAATAACAATGCCTAAATTCTCACCAACAATCAAAATGCGCAAGTTCGCCGGAATCCAGATCCCGAAAGCATCAACCAAAGCGGTTCAGGGAAGTGCTCACGGCGTTTACTTCCACTGGCGCGGAAAGTGGCGTTTCATCGCCATTGGCGGCTTCTATGTCACTTGCGATCACGTTGATATTGACGGTCATCGCGGGGCAAACGAAATTCACGAATTCAAATAGCACTTTTTGCTAAAACACGATCGGGGTGATGCGATATGATTACCCCATCGAAACAAAGGAGCAGAATATGATCGGCAATCAAAACAACTCACTCAATGCAGCTTTCCATCGCCGCGCGGTTGAGCAACACTTCCACGCGCTGAAAGTGGTATGCAACGAAATGAATGCCATGCTTGACTTGTCGTCATGGGATGCTCAACTCGAAGATTATTACGATGGCTTGCGTGCTGACCGGGATAACATCATCGAACGTCTTCGCCTGGCTGGAATGTTCTTATAAATGGGAAATGAAATGAAAAAATTAAGTGCTTTAATCTTTGCTTTATACGGTGCCGCTATCATTGGATGGATTATGAATATTGTAGCCGCATTCGGTGCTCATGGTAACGAATTGATGATCCGAATTATCGGGATCTTTGTTGCTCCAGCTGGCGCTTTAATGGGCTGGTTTATGTAAGGATAAATGACAATGCAACAATTCAAATCACGCGGCAAGATCTACAACCTGCCAGATAATGCAACCCATGCCGCTCCTGGCGCTTGCTCTGGTCTTTACTTCAAAGATGATCGCGGGCAATGGTTCTTTACTGGTGGCATTAGCGATAGGAAGCCGATTAAATGCGGCCTATTTCGCGGATTCTACGATGAAGATATCATCGCACTAAAACCGAAGCGTAACCCGTTCGCATTCTGGAACAAAATTAAAGGGGCAATTTTCAAATGAATCAATTTGAATTCCTGGCGCGGGCGCATCGTGCGCTTGCAATGTACGCCTTTATGATGGATATGAAAATTATCAGTATTGAAGTTGAATTCCAGAATATTAGTATTTCTGGTTATATCGGCGGCGCGTGCCACGTTACAAAATTCAGCTTTGCATCACTTCAGCACCTGGAGCGCGAGGCTTATGGATTCTGAAGGTTTGCCGGATGGATTTAACCCGGAAATATAGCACGAATAGCTAAAACGAGATCGGGGTAAGCTGTTATAGTTACCCCACACGAACAAACGAGGATATCGAATAATGAATCACGAAATCAAATCCGGCGATCTGGTAATTGCCACCATCACGCAGCGCCAGGTCGTGGCGTTTCAGGTCAACATTCCTGGTGCTAACGATGTGGAAACCGTATACGTGCCAGTGTGGGCTAACACGGTTGCCATTGATGAAGATGGCGCTATCTGGGCGTATGAGTCAATCGCTGAAGATGTGCAGATTCTGTACGACAACGAACTTTCCTGGGTGGATTGCGGTAAGGTAGAGGCGAACATGGAGCAAATCGGGCGCATGGCTAGCGTCGCTGACTGGAAACAAACGAAAGTTGACTTGCGCGGCCTGAAATAGCACTTTTTGTTAAATGCCCGGTCAAGGTATCGGGCATAATTACAACACACCAAACAACGGAGAGTTACCATGAAACAGACCATCAAAAATGCAGTTGTCGCCATCGTCGGAACCAACTTCGAAGGAAAGAAAAGCCGTATTCACCTTTTGCACGTTGGCAATGATGGTGAAATGCGCGGCGCATTCTACTACGGCGAGCGCGGCGAACGTCTTCACAGTGACAAGCATTCGTTTCGCCGTCTAACCATCTTCCGAGAAGATAGGACGCATCAAGAATGGAATACGGAATACCATTGCGAAGGATTGATTGTTGAATCGTTCGTTGCCGATCCGACGAAGCTTACTACCCGCGATTATAAGCGCATGGCGCGTAAGGCGCACAAACTAATGAAGCGCACGCCAAAAAATCACGTGTGGCACATTTTCGCAAATCAGCTTTGAGGTGATGCATGATACGTTTATCAGACTTCGATCGCCACTGCTTAACCGGGCAATTCGGTGAAGCGCCAGTGATGTGTAAGATCGTGAATATGAAAGGCGGATTCACCGATCGGATAGATAACCTTCGCAGTCTTGCGATCCGCAATCGCCTTTACGTTCAGGTTGATGATAGCGTATTGGCGCGGCAAGTTAAGTTTGAATTTGGCGTTGGCTTTTACTACCAGGTAACACGTAATAAAACCGTGATCAGAAGTTCGGATGTTATTAAATTCGGCTACGTTTGGACTAATGGAATCTACTAATGGAAATGGTAAAAGTAATTTGCACGCATGCTGGCTATGTGCCGCTATCGACTTTCTTCACCGTGGGCCAGGAGTATAACGCCAGGTTTGGCCCCGGCCTTGATGATGTGTGGATTTTGCAGGATGACGAATCCACCACGGAAGATGGCGAATTTTGGTTAGCGTGCCGCATGCCTGACGAAAAGATCGCGATGTACTTCAATCGCCCTTACGAAAACAATGTTTTATTTGAGGTAAAAGTATGAAAGTAAGCAAAAAGAAAATGGCGCTGTATTGGGCTTTCTTCCTGGTTGGCCTCGGTCTTCACAACTACGATGGATGGGAGGCGATCGGCATGTTGTGCGCCATCATCGGCGTTAGCCGCCTGTCAGAAATTAGCGGCTTCCGCCGTGGTCATCGCGCAGCGTTTAGCGGCGATAAAGAATAGCACTTTTTGTTAAAACTGCCGTAACGTCATTTGGTAAAGTGGCGTTACTGAAGCGAAACAAACCAATCAGGAGTTACCGCAATGAATGACCAAATCATAGATCTGTTAAGCATGCTGGCAGAGGATAACATAGCCGTCATTGAGCTTGAAGATGGAACCGAACTTCAGATCGAAGTGCCAAACATTCAATTCAAAGTATCTGGAGGAGAGCATTCTGTACGCGCTACCGTTACGGATCTGGATTACGCTACACACTTACTTTGCAATCATGAGGTCGAGGAAATTCGCTAATGAAAACCGTAAAACTGATGGTAGTAAACGCAACACAAGAAAAAGATCGCAAATACGTTGGTGAAACTTTCAGCGCAATTAAGGCCTGGCCTTTCAGTGGCAACGATCATGAAATTACAACAGGAAGCCTAAAGGGATACGTAGTCAACCCGATCGATATTGACGAAGATCTGACAATTCGTGTTGGGTCTGGCCAGGATGATATTTTATTCCACCTGCGCAAAGTATCGAAGGCGTCACCTCGCAAGTTGCTGGTTCGCGCAATGAAGCGCATCGCGAAGGAGCGCGGTTACACTAACTCATACATTCGAAAGTTCGGAACGTTCGCGGGCGTTGGAGATTGGGCGCGAGCCTGGGCGGATTGGTACTTCGACAAGTACGGGGAATTCAATTCTGTTTATGCGGATTGGATGCACGACACGGAACACGATCCCGTTAATGGCGACGAATGGCGAGATTTTATTGAGTCTGAATTAGACGCGCTTTAATAGCACAAATTGCTAAAACATCTTTCCGGGGATGGTGCATGCTATCCCCACACCAAACAAAGAGGAAATATCATGAAAAACTGCAAATTCATCCTGATCCCGTCTGCTGATTCTATACCTGGCACTAACGCAAAATTCACCAAAGGAAAGCGCTATGAGGGTGAGGCGTGCAACCAATATTCATCAACTACGCTTTACCGCATCATTGATGATAACGGGAAGGCATACGTTGTTAATCCGAAAGATTCATACTACATCGGCGGCAATCACTTTAACATTGAAGTTGGATTTAACAACGTTTGTGCGCAAGGCGGTTTTTCCACTGGTGGTTATGTGGATTCTATTTTTAAAGACTCTAATATTGGCGCTGGAGAAATCAAAGTTGATCCGGTATTCGGCGGCATTGTAAAAATCGAGCCGACCATCAAAGTAAAAGATAATGACGATGCGGCTGATGCATTATTGAACGCCATGATTCGCGGCGGGATCGGCTGGGCTATCGACAAAATCAAGTCAGACAACTTTATGCGCGAACCGTTTTCACGTATCGCAGAGCTTGAAAAGCAAGTTGATTCTCTGACTGGTGAGCTTAACGCGGCCCACAATACGATCGCAAAAGTTCGCGAAATCATGCGAAGCGAACCTGGTTACGATATCCAGGATCACGCGCGAGTGTTGCGCATGATGGCTGACGCATTGCTCAAACTTCAGAAATAGCACTTTTTGCTAAACCTTCCGCAAGGCCATTTGTTATAGTGGCCTTATTGAAGCAAACCAATCAGGAGCTAACAAGATGCAAATTCCTTACCCGTCCAAAACTGAAAAATTCCTGGGCCTTGTCGTTGTGGAAATCATTAACCCGAACATTCGCAACGCTGAAGATGAACCAACGTTAGCGGAGTGGGCTGGAATCAAAGAAGGTGATCGCTTCACTTGCGAGGAATACGGAAGCGGGTATCTTTGGGCGCAAGCTGGAAAACATTACGAATCCGAGGAATTCGGAACGGTTAAGCCGTCCGACTGGTTCGAGCTTAACGAAGGTGAATACAAGGTGATAGAAGAATGAACAACAAAATTTGGGTGCTGACTTACACTATCGGAACTAACCAGGGGCGCAAGGAGCGCCGCCTTACCTGCGACACCAAAGAACAAGCGTTAATGCAACAAGCCGTTTTGGGTGGCGAGGTTGTCGAGTACATTCGCAAGCCGGAATCGTTCAAGGTTAATTGGCCTGAAGATATGGATGTTGACGGCGTGTTAGAAGATATGCGCAAGATGCAAAGCGATCCTAAGTTGTGGCGCGATTTGTATTGTGTTCAGATCGAGCCGGAAGTAAAAGCAGATCCATTCTATTTCGTCAGGAAGCAGCATGCGGAATGGTCTGATCGCCAGTTCGGTAACGTTGGCCCAATTGGCCCGCTAAAGCACCTGGCAAAAGAGGCCATCGAAGCCGCAGAAGCGCCTGATGACATTAGCGAGTTTGCTGATATCATCATGCTCGTTTGGGATGCAACGCGCCGCGCCGGGATCTCAGATTGTCAGTTGGCCGAAGCGGTAGCGGAAAAGCTGGAGCGCAATAAGCGCCGCACCTGGGGAAGCGTTACGGATGGCGAACCTTGCCACCACTTGAAAAAATAACGAAATCGTATACCATTTAAAGCGCCTGTAATCGATTATAACGGGCGCAAATTTAACGAAGGTGATTCTATGTCTGAGTATTCGAAAGTTGAAGATATGCCGCTAGGCGCAACCATAGCGGGAATCAGCATGAGCGAGTCGGTCGATACTGTTACTCCGCTTTCATTCCCGGTGACGCAAGTAGAAACGGATAGCGAAAAAGGTTTCATTTTCATCTATAAAAATTTCAACGGCCCGTTACGCGCTGAAGTATTCATTGCTCGCGGAACTTGGGTAGAGTGGGAGAAGGCTTAAATGTTTGGATTGAACGAAGCGCAGTACAACGCAGTTAAGCAAGCCGCACGCCGCATGGCAAAAGAAGCTAAAGACGCTATCAAGAAAGAAAAAAAGACTTACGATCAGGTTGCGGCAAAGATGATCGATAAGCACTGGTCGGAAGTTAATACCCTTGTCACTCGCGGGCAATTCATTTGGATTGCAGGATATTTGGAAGGGCGATTTGGTCGGAAAGATGGAGAGTATGAATAATGGCTATCAAAAAAGGTGATGTTATTACGGCACATGGTTCAAGCGATCAGTTTACAGCCGGGTGCGATTATGAGGTTGTTGGCACCAGTCGAGGCAATCCGCAAGTTTACGATGACAACGGCGAAAAGGTGGTTGTACAAATTCCGGTCGATGAATTGCGCGGAATCTCGTTTAAGGTCAAAAAATAATCGAACGAATCAACCTCCTATTGACGCATTCACGCTGACCGGGTATCTTGAACCACGTAGACACAAGAGGCGGTAAATAACCGCAAGTCGCGCCCCGCTTAGGGGCATTTACAAAGGGGTGATGATGCAGTACAAGATCATGCTCACGGCAAGGAAAATGGGCGGCTTTTGCAAGTCCTGCATTCAAGAGTTTAGCATGACGATTGAAGCGAACGACACCGCCGACGCGGTAGAGAAAGCAAAAAAGCAATCCGGTGTTAATCTGGATACTCACAAAATAAACATTAACTATGTAAGGGAAGTAAAGCAATGGTAACCCTGATTATTGCGTTAATTATGTTGGTCATAGGCTTTTACGCCGGAACATTCCACCTTATTGAACGACTGTCAAAGCGCGTGCATGAAGGTACTTTTGCAGCGATGTTGTACAATAAGAAAACAAAACGTTGGGAACGAATTGGCGATCCGGGCGGTATCGCAAAACGCATAGAATTTTCGCCGCTTCCGTATACTGATTGTGAACCATTTGCATCACTTCAGAAATTGCTGAAACGGCGCAACAAACTGATATAACCACATAACCCGCTTCGGCGGGTTTTTTTGTGCCTGTAATCTGGTATACTCGCAACTCAACATAGAAGGAGGGTTAACAATGTCTGAAGAACGCAAAAGGCGCGTAACGAAATCGCACTTTGAAGGCAACTTCAAAGCACTGTATGAAAAAGAGTTTGGCGTTGTGCTGGGGCGTACTGCCGAAATGACGCCGGAACAATTTTTCGAGATCGCAAAGCGCTACTTTCAGTGGGCCGAAGAAAATGCAATCAGGGCGGCGGAAACGGCAACGTTTCAAGGAGACGTTAACGAGTGGGGAGTAAACAAGCCGCGCATTTTCACGATCACAGGGTTAAGCCTGTATTGCGGCGTGAACCAGTCAACACTTGGACGCTATCGCCACGATCCCAACTACGCGCCAGTTATGGAATTCATCGACTCTGTAATCTATGAGCAGAAATTCCAGCTTGCCGCCGTTGGCATGATTAATGCCTCGTTTGTTGGTAAGGAAATGGGGATTGATAAGCCGCCAGTATTGAACATTGACGCGGTGGCGGGCGATAAAAACGAAATCACCGACGAAGTGTTAGAGAAGGCTGTAAGTAACATTTTGGGTAAGCTGTAAGGGCCGATCATGAACGATGAAATGATTATCTGGGAAGACTTGCCGCCAGCCGATAAGCTGGCAATCAAGGCACTAAGCACGCGAAACTTTTCGCTATTCCTCAAGATCTGGTTTCAGATCATCCAGGGTGAAAAATTAATGTGGAACTGGCATCACTCTTATTTTTGCCACACGGTAGATGAAATCATCGCCGGGAAGCGAAAAAGCACGATCGTAAACGTTGCGCCAGGTTCAACGAAGACGGAAGCGTTTTCCATCCACCTTGCGCCGTATGCGTATCTTAAATGTCGGAAGGTTCGCAACCTTCAGATCTCACAGGGTGACGCGCTTTCTAAAGGCAACTCGGATCGCGTAATCAAGATCTTTTCGTCTAACGAGTGGCAAGAGCTATGGCCTTCTAAGTTCGGGCGTAAACAGATCGATGAATTCCAGGTGCTGGATGATAACGATCGAGTGAGGCTGGAAATGGTTTCCCGTTCATCTGGTGGTCAGATCGTCGGTAAGCGTGGTGGCTACATGACGCCGGGATTCAGTGGCCTAATCGCGCTTGATGATATCGATAAGCCTGATGATATGTTCTCAAAGGTGAAGCGTGAAAAAAACCACGTGCTGCTAAAGAACACCATCCGTTCCCGCCGAGCGAAAAAGAAGAAGGGAGACGAAACGCCGATCCTATCTGTACAGCAGAGATTGCACGCTCAAGACGCAACCTGGTTTATGATGAATGGCGGTATGGCTATCGACTTCGATCGCATTGTTATTCCGGCGATGGTTACGCGGGAATACGGTGAATCGCTTCCTGATTGGTTGCGTCCTGAGTTTGAGCGGGATGTGCTTTCCGGGCCTTCGGTAATTATTGATGGCGTTGAATACTGGTCATTTTGGGAGGAAAACGAATCGATCGAAAACCTCGTTGCGCTACGTGAAGCGGATCTCTATACGTTCCTTTCGCAGTATCAGCAGGAGCCGATCGCATTGGGTGGCAACGTGTTTAAATCGGAGTGGTGGCGCTATTACGGCGACACTGACAAAGCGCATGAGCCGCGCCCGGATAAGTTTGAATATACGTTCATCACGGCGGATACCGCACAAAAGACCAGCGAACTAAACGACTATTCTGTTATGTGCTATTGGGGTAAGTATCGCGATCGCGTTTACTTCATTGATGGTATTCGCGGAAAATGGGAAGCGCCAGATCTCCGCGTGCAAGCCGAAGCATTCATCAAGCAGTGCTGGCGGCGAAACAAGGAATGCGGCAACCTTCGCCGGATTTATATTGAGGATAAGGCAAGCGGTACGGGCCTTATTCAAGACTTAACGAAGGCGGTTAATGGTATGGGTGAAATCGTTCCGGTGCAGCGTGACAAAGACAAGGTAACCCGCGCTATGGATGCGCAGCCAATCATCAAAGGCGGGCGCGTTGTTCTACCAGACAATCATCCGTTTGTTGCAGAACTTGAGGCTGAAATGAGCGCTTTCACATATGACGACTCGCACCCTCATGATGATATTTGTGATAACGTATTTGATGCCGCAAACCTGGAAATGAATCTGAGCGACGATCCGGTAGAGAGAATGAAACGGCTGGCGGGATTGAAAAAGCTGGGCCGCTAATACATAATGTGGGCTTAACGGCCCACACTCAAACAAGGTTAAAATATGAACAATATTAAGATGGATGATTACAATCAGATCTTCAATGGTGGCGCTGGTTATGCGTCAACCGTTGCGACGATTGCGGCGAAGTTCGGAACTATGTCACAGGTTGAGGAGTTCTATCACGAAAACGGCATGGCAAAAAAAATCGTTGACGTAATCCCAGAAGAAATGGTATCGCCAGGTTTCCAGCTAAACGGTATTTCTGATAACACGAAATTCCAATCAGAATGGGACGGTTTAAAGCTGGAGCCGCAAATCACCGATGCGCTTTGTTGGGCGCGTCTGTATGGCGGATCTTATGTCCTAGCGATGGTTAACGATGGTCGCTCTTTGACTTCAGCAGCAAAGCGAGGTAAGCCGCTCGAATCAATCGTTGTTTACGATCATGATTCCGTATCCGTTGCCGAAGAAGAAACAAGTACGCGTAGCGCACGATTCGGAAAGCCTAAAGTATATGAGGTTAAGCCAATTAACGGCGGCAATCCTTTCCGGGTGCATTATACCCGCATGCACTATATCGACGGTGAGCGCGTAACCAACAAAGTGCGCAAACTGAATCGCGGCGCTGGCGGTACGGTGCTGAATAAATCAATGATTGAGGCTATTCTTGATTATGATTATTCAGAGTACCTCGCAACGCAGTTACTGAAGCGCAAACAGCAAGGCGTTTGGAAGGCTAAAGGTTTGGCGCTAATCTGCGATGATAAAGAGGGGGAGTACGCTGCCCGGTTGCGCATGGCGCAGGTTGATGCTAATTCCGGCGTAGGTAACACGATCGGCATTGATGCAGACGATGAAGAATACACCGTTATCAACTCCGACATTTCAGGAATCCCGGAATTCTTATCCGCAAAGATGGATCGTATTGTTGCACTTTCTGGCATTCATGAGATCGTGCTAAAGAACAAAAATACGGGCGGCGTTAGCGCAAGCCAAAACACGGCGTTGCAGACGTTCTATAAGTTGGTAGACCGCAAGCGCAATGACGATTACAAACCGCTGTTAGAATTCCTGCTACAGTTTATCGTAACAGAGGAAGAATTTAGCGTTGAGTTTGAGCCGCTATCACTGCCTACCGATGCAGAGAAGGCCGATATCTTTAAGAAAAATGCCGACGCCGCACGCAGCCTGGTAACGGATCAGGTTATTGACGCCAACGAAGCGCGTGATACTCTATCCGCGATGGTTCCAGAACTTAAGTTAAAGGGCAAAGCGCCGGAACAGAAAAAACTACCGGATCGCACGCCAGGTTCAAGCAAGACAAAAACGCAGAGCACGCAGATCCTAAACAACACGGAGGAAGGCGATGAAAGTTAACGGCAGAATCCCAAACTGGCGTTATCCTGAAGCAAGCGAGCGGGAGTTATCCCGCTCTATGCAGGATGCGACAACCGATCTTGTGGTGGAAATGCGGGATCGGTTAGACCGCCTGAAATTTGACGCCACGGCGGAGGAAATTAGCCAGGCTGAAGACGATATCAGCGAGGCGGCTATTGCATTCTTTGCCGCCGTAATCGCGGCGCTTGCCTCCATCGGTCTGACGGTATACCGATTCAACTCTAAGCAGTGGTTAGCCATTGCTCTTGCGGCTGGCGGGCGCGATGATGAATCAGTTATGCGCTTGAAAGAATTTGGCGCTGGTGGCTATGAGGAGTGGTATCAAGAGGCGTTAAGGAAGTGGGAAGATACCGCCGAATCGTCAATCCAGAAACTAGCAAGTGATATCGTCGCTGACTGGACAACGAAAGTTAGAACCGCCAACAACATTGGGAAGACTCGCGATCAGATCGATGAAATCATCGAAGGGCGTTACGCCATTTATGGTAGCTGGTCACGCAACCGGGCAAGCGGAATCATCGGAACTTTTAACAGTATGTTGATGATGCAGCGCCTAAAAGATGCTAAAGTATCTCATTACTTTTGGTTCGGAATGATGGACGATCGCGAGCGCGAGAGTCACATCAAACTAGAGGGTAAGCGACGTCCTGTTAATGGTGACGGCATTTTCCCAGGCGAGGAGTACGGTTGCCGATGCTGGGCGGTTCCAGATTTTAATAACGTAGAGGAATTATAATGAAAAGAGTTCAAAGGTTCGACACGGTAAAGGTTAAGGCCCGATTTGATGAAAACGGCTTTTTGGTTGATACTCCGATCGTTGCGCGTATCGGTGCGCAAACCTATCAAACTCCACGCGGGCCGCGCGTAGAGTTTCGCCCACGATCAGAAGTTTTTGATGCTGAATCGCTGGCATCATACCAGGGCAAGCCGATCACTTTAGGTCATAAGATGGTTAACGCCAAAAACGCAAAAGGCCTGGTAGTTGGTTCATGTTCCGGCGAAGGTAAAGAGGACGGGATCGGCGTGCTTGTTCCGGTTATGATTTACGATGGCGAATCAATCGAACAGGCAAAAAAGCGCGTAGCGGCTGAATTGTCCGTTGGTTACACTTCGGTAGATATCGATCGCAAAGGTTGGGGCAATAACGCTACTGGTGAATATTACTTCGATGAGGATCTGCCGGAAAACTTCGAAGAACTTAAAAACGATTCCGTGTCTGATTGGGTGCGCTTTGATGCGGTACAAACTAAAATCCGCGTTAACCATGTGGCGCTTGTTTTCCGTGGGCGTGCGGGAATTGCAAAATTAAACCTTGATAGTGAGCAAGAATTTCCCTATGATGACGACTCAAACAACAAAGGAGCAAAAACGATGATTATCAAAATTGACGGCGTAGACGTCGAAGTAGCCGATAATGTAGGCGCTCACATTGCCAAGCTGGATGCGCAGATCGCAACCACCACCAGTCAGGTAACGAGCATTACCGCAGAGCGTGACGCGCTTCAAACTAAAGTTGACGGTATCGAAGATGAAGTGACCGCCCGCGTTGCTAAAATCAAAGCCGACGAAGACGCAAAACAGAAAGTTGTTGCGATCGTTTCCGCCGCTGGCATCAAGTGTGACGGCCTCGACGTCAAAGCGATGAAAATTGCCTACATCAAAGATGCTGACGGACGCGATCTGTCAGATAAAGAAGACTCATACATTGATGCTTCTTTTGACTTTATCGCCAACTCTGATAAGATGGCAAGCAATCGCTCTAAAGTCTTTGCCAAAAAAGAAGATGGCGAGCAGGAAGACAAAGGCGGCGCACCGAAACTTGACGGAACGAATATTATCGATCCTCAAGCGAAATTCCGTAAATAATATCACGCGGCCTTCGGGCCGCTACAAAATCCAAATCAAGGAGATTTAATCATGGCAATTCCTGCAACTTATACCCGCAAACGTGATATCTGTATTCCGGGTCAGATCGCGGATACTTCGCTTTACAACATCGACGGCACTTGCGCGGCGGCTAATGATATTTTAACTGGCGTCCTAGTGGCTTTATCTGGTGGCGTGGTTAATGGTCACAAGGTGGTTGATACCGCAAAAACTGCCGATGCTGTTTTGGTTGGTGTAACCACCCATTCTCATTACTACTCGCCGGAATTCAAATACGATCAGTATTCCGCCGTTAACGTTATGACTCATGGTCGCGTTTGGTGTCGCGCTGACGCTGGCGTTACTGAAGCAGATTGCGCTTTTAAATCGTTGGTAACTTTCGGTGCTGACGGAACCGTAGCGAAAGGCGATGCGGGTGTAATCAAAACCGGGTACACTCACACTGGTGAATGGTTCAAAAATAAAGATGGTGACATTCTGGTTAAAATTCAGCTAACGCAGGATGCAACCGCACCAGCAGCAGCCGCAGGTGGTGGCGAATAAAAACAAGGGGCTTCGGCCCCTTTTTCATAACATAAAAAAACCTTTGACCGTTTAGCAATTCGTGCTATTCTTCATTTCGTTAAGTCAAAACAAACAAACAGGAGTTTCACATGACTATGAAATTAGATGCATTTGAGCAGAATGCAATCAAAGTTGCAATGCAGGGTATGGGTATCGATGCGAACAAACTTGATGCGCATGGTATCTGGACTGTTCAGCAGCTTACGCAGCTTTTAAATCGCCAGTACGAACAAGCATACCCGCAAACTGGTGTTATGGAACTTTTCCCGGTGACGACTGAAATTAGCCCGGTGACGAAAAACTTTGAGTGGCTGGAATTTGACGGCGTAACCTCTGCGAAAATCATCGCCGATTATACCGACGACCTTCCGACCGTTGAAGCGATGGCGTCAGAAAAAACTGGTAAAGTTTTCCGCCTGGGTAACGCGTGGTATATCTCCATCGACGAAATCAAAGCTGGTCAGGCGCTGGGTTCCAGCCTGAGCGATCGCAAGGCATCACTTGCGCGTGAAGGACATGAAACTCTTGTCAACGATCTGGTGTTTAAAGGTTCCGCGCCGCATAACATCGTTAGCGTATTCGATCAGCCGAACATCAACCGAATTACTTCCGCTAGCTGGACTACGCCGGAAATCGCATTTAGCGAAATGCAGGATCTGATCGACACTATCGAAGATGTAACGCTGGGCCGTCACCATGTTACCAATATCGTGATTCCGCCGTCTAAGCGTCGCCTGTTGACTCAGAAAATGCCGGATGTTACCGAAAGTTACCTTTCGTGGTTCAAAGAGAACTATCCGAACGTCACCATCACCGCCATTGCGGAGCTGGAAGATATCGACGGCGCAGGTACTAAAGGCGTGTTGGCCTACGAAAAAGATCCTATGAACATGTCAATCGAGATCCCGGAACGCTTTAACATGCTTCCGATGCAGCCGAAAGACCTTCATTTCAAAGTGCCTTGCACTTCCAAATGTACTGGCCTGATCGTGTATCGCCCGCTTACCATCGCCATTCTTTCTGGCGTGTAATAGAATGGCCCTTCGGGGCCATTTTTTATTGTTGCGAAAAACTTTTCATTGTGTTTAAATCAAACCTCACCAAAACAGGAGACACAAAAAATGGCTAAGAAAGAAACTGCTACCATTGAGCCGGAAACCACCGAAAAGCCGGAAATCACCGAGCCGGAAATGGTAAAGATGGAAAACGTAGGCGCTTGCCTGATTAAGTTCGACGGCAAAAAAGTATTGCCGGGTGAGACTTTCGAGATCGAAGAATCTCAAGTCGATCGCTTCCGTCACGATATCTTCAAAGGCCGCGTAGAATTCTATGATGATATTCGACGCACTCGCGACTACATCGCCAAAGTGAAAGCAAAAGCAAAACCAATCGTGCAGCCTAAGAGCGCCGAATAAAAACCAATAAGGGCGCTACGGCGTCCTTTTTCATATCTGGAGAATAACCATGAATTACACAACTCAAGACGTAATCGAAAAGATGCGCAGCCTCGCGCCGCCACTTAAAGAGGTGCCGGACGAACTATTAACCGCGTGGGTTGTGCTGGCTGAGGAATTCGTATGCGCGTCAAAGTTCGGTGATTCGATCGTTACGGCGCTAGCACTAATGACCATGCACCTAATGTTTTTAGATGGAGCAATGAAGCAGGAAGGCGAGAGCGTAGAGTCATATTCTCAACGTGTATCGTCATTCACGCTGACCGGGGAATTCTCGCAAACCTTCGATCGCGTATCGTCGGCAAGTGATAACGAAATGCTATCAACGCCGTGGGGTAAAATGTATTGGCGCATGCTGAAAATGCGCGGCGGCGGGTTTGGCCTTCTCACTGCTGGCGGCCTGCATCGTTGCGGAATGGGGAGATAGGAACGATGAACTATAAAGCAATCCAGGCCCGCGCGAGTGCGGGCATTAAGTTTTTTAGTGATTCCGATGGGGTGTTCAATAAGTACACTAAAGGCGCTGGCGGAGGAATCGATCCCGATACCGGGGAAGATATCATCCCTGGTGAAGTAATGGCGACAATCAAAGGCGCGGTTAGAGATATCAAAGATCGTGATATCAATGGCGAAACAATCCTTGCTGGTGACAAGCGCGGATTCTTCACGCATGACGTACCAATCATGGAGGGTGACGAAATCGACGTTGACGGAGAGCGATACCGCGTAGTTAATGCCCGCCCGGTAAAACCAACGGGAACCGTTGTTGCTTACCGTCCCGTTTTGCGAAGGGTGGCGACGTATGGCTAATTACACCATTCGTGAATTCACAGGCGCAATCGATGCATGGTGTAACGCAGCAGGTGACGCGCTAGAGGACGTTGTAAAGATGACGTGTGAAGATATCCTAAAGGATCTTGTAATGGGTTCTCCGGTGGATACAGGCCGCTTCCGTGGCAACTGGCAAATCACTTTCAACCGCGCACCGCTTTACGCTATCAACGCATACGACCAAACAGGCGCGAAGACGATCCAGAACGGTAACGCTAACATTGCGCTATTCGCAAAAGGAACCGGGATTACTTCGATCTGGTTTAGCAACATGCTAATCTATGCTAATGCGCTGGAATACGGGCATTCAAAACAAGCGCCGAATGGCGTTATGGGTATTGTTGCAATCCGCTTAGGCGTTTATGTGACAGAAGCAATCAAGCGAGCGAGGGCTAAAAATGCATTATGATATGGCGTTAAAGTGCAAGGTGGCGGCGGCTAAGTATGCCGCCGATATCGGACTACAGATCGCAGGTGATAACGTTGATTTTAAGCCGCCAAATCACGGCGAAACTTATCTCAAATTCTCCTACGTAGAAGCGGATTCCAGATCTGTTAGTCTTTCCAGGGCGTGTCGCGTTTATCTGGCGATGGTGCAGATTGACGTTATTTTCAAGCCTGGTATCGGCACAGACTCCGCAAGGCTAATCGCGCAAAACGTTGCAAAATATTTCCCTGAAGGTAAAATCTTAGGCGACGATAAATTAGATCTTTACGTAAGCGAATGGGCGCAGGTTCACGGAGTGCAGAAAGCGCAAACAGGTTGGTTTTTCCCGGTTCGCTTTACGGTAAGATGTGAGACAATGGAGAAAAGCGGTTATGCACTTACCTAACGGGAGTAAGATTTTCATTGAGGCGAGCAACGAGCCGGAACATGAAGTAAAAGGTCTCGACACACTACCATTTCCACCAAACCCGGAAAACTCATTTGTTGTATTATTGACCAATGTTAATAATATAAATTCGTATCAAGTTGGTGATACTGTTTTATTTTCATCATCTGATGCAAAGATCTTAGAGGGTAATGTATACCGAATTCTTTCCATTGGAACAGGTAGCGGAAGGATTAGATTGTGGCCTGAGGATAAGATTGAAACACTTCCTGTTAGTGCCGTGGTTGTAAATAAAGGGAAGATCAGGAGAATCACGTCATGGGTAGAGCTTCCTTGCGTGCAGTCTATCGACAAGGAAGGTAACGAACAGAACTGGTACACTTATCAGTGCTTAAATAGTGGCAGGG
>OGIV01000186.1_pt1 | contig 52192 bp, 34 predicted proteins | sample 1571861 | NCBI WGS metagenome assembly OGIV01 (sample SAMEA2582099, study PRJEB24529) | metagenome | biome: Human gut stool | place: China | collected 2011 | reverse complement strand
ATCTGCACCCCGATAATGCACTTTCAATGTAAAAATAATTTTGAACACCTACTTATTGTGTATTAAGTATCTTGCAGTTGCTTAGTTATAGTTATTCGCGTCGTGTTTTGGGATGGCTCACGGGTGCATCGCGCTTGGGTTGTTGCGTGCTGTCGGCCTGTGTCTGGCCGCCGTTGTTGGAGGCGTTAGGTTGTGGCTGTTGTGGTCCTGCAACATCGCCCATTGGCATGAAGCCGCGCGATTGACGTATGTGGTATTGTGTGGGGTGCCCGTTCTGCATGGTGGCGCGGAACCATGTGCCTTCAATTTCCTGTTGTGGCTGTTTGAGTATGGTGTGCACGTTCGATGCCATTTCGCCCGTCTGCATGTTCCAATATAGCTCTTGGGTGCGCAGGTGGCTTTGCGATGTTTTGTCGTCGATTACAACGTTGCCGCGCAGTTTCCACACGTTTTGGTTATAAAGCCAGGCGCTGTCGGCGGCGAAGCGCAGGTCGACCTTGAACTTGTTATCGTAGCGCTCGAGGAAGAGTCCTTTGGGAAACTCCCAGCGCGGTGGTGTGGTTTTGTCGTAAATGCGCCATTCCTCGGTTATGATTTTGTAGCGCACCACGCCCGAGTCGGTAATGAGTTTCGACACGCCGTAGGTGGTCATTACCGGCAGTGAGTCGCGTCCTGTTACGGTGTTGCCCATGGGGGGCGCGTCGTTGGTGCACGACAGTGGCACGGCCAGCATGGTTAATAATGCTGCGACGTGCCACTTGTGCAATAATGTGATAAATGCTTTGTACATAGGTGTAGTGAGCCAGCGGGCGGTTAGTCAACCTTCCACTTCATGAACCAACGCTCGTTGAAGGTCAGTCCGATGCTGAAGCGAATGTAGTTTTCGGTAATCATGCCGGCCGTTTTGGGCTTGACGTGCTCGTATTGCACAGAGAAGTTTATGAGGCTGCGGCTGTTGTAGGCATTCATGATGGGCAGTGCCACGCCAAGGGCTGCCAAAAAGTCGTGCGGGCCATCATTGCCGTTGATTTTGGCATACGATGTGGCGTATGACAAACCGGCGCGGTAGCGCACGCGTTGGCGCCAGCGCATTCCCTCGGGGTTGGGTATGTACTCTGCGCCTACGCTAACTTTGTGCATGTCGGCAAAGAAGCCCTTTTGTGTGACATACTTTAGTGAATTGTCGGCGAGTGTCACTACGTCGGGGAATTTTACGTTGCTCCACTTTTGAAAGGTGTAGTCGGCTCCCACACGCAGGGAGTTGTTGTGTGCCCAAGTCAAACCCACGCCGAATGTGTGGGGCAACTGAAATGCGTTGCGGCAGTTGAGTGTGTCGCCGCTGATAACTGTGCCTGATTGTATGCGCTGGTTGTAGAACGCGGCGCTGCGGTTGACATCGTGTCCTAAGCCATAGGTCACACCCAGTGTGAGTTTGTTCTTGCTATTGATGCGCTGCTCGTATTGCAAACCAAAATCAACCTTGTAGGTGCGAATGTCGGCCGAGTAGGTCTGGCGTGTGCTTGGTGTCGAACTGTTGGTGGTGCCCGACACGTTCATTACCGATTTGTGCTCTATGTCGCCCCACAAGTATCCCAAGTTGACACCCAAGGAAAGTGGTTTAATTGGTGCCCAACCGATGCCGGCATATACCTCGTGCAAGCCGCCATCGCCCGAAAAGGTGTTGGTCTGTTCAATTTGTGAATAGCCGTCTTGTGAAAGACTTGACTTGGTGCTTGTTATTTCGTAGCCAATGGTGCTGAATGGCACAAGGCCGATAGACATGCCCAGACGTGGCGCCATGCGGAACCCGGTTGTGATGTAATCAACAGAGGTGTTTTTGGCATTGGTCTTTGTGCCATTTTGTGAGAAATTGCCGTTTTGTAATGACACCCCCACGTCGAAAAGGAATGACAGCGAGTCGATAGCAGCATACGAGGCCGGGTTTTTGGTGTTGAGTTCGGTGCCGTTGCGCATACCATATGCGGTTCCGGCCATACCCTTGTTGAAGGCATTGCCTCCGTCGCCCAACAAGCCGAAGCCATAACGCGAGTAGGGTGAGTTGCTGCCATTGGTTTGTGCCAATGCGCCGAGCGGCATCACCGCCAGGGCTGCGGCAGCCAGGTATTTGTGGAGTGTTGTCATCTTTGTTGATATTGTAAAATACAATTCAGCCCTATTTCGACCAGGGCGTCATTGCGTTCGACTTCAGTTTCTTGTGCAAAGCGGTAGCCGTTGCCTCCTGTCAGAAAAATGCGTGCATCGGGTTTGCGGCGCATCATGGTGCGTATGTATCCCGTTATTTCGTAATCCATGCCTTGCAGCACCCCGGCGCGTATGGCATTGATGGTGTTGCTGCCAATGCGTTCTATTTCGCCGTCGGCATTGACAAGTGGCAGGCGCGCTGTTTGCTCGTGCAGTGCACGAAGACGCATGCCCAATCCGGGTGAGATGTTCCCGCCCAGATAGTGGCCTTCGGCGCTGACATAGTCGTATGTAATGCAGGTGCCGGCATCGACAATCAACAGGTCGTGCCCTTTGCAGCAGTATGCCGCTCCCACTGCAGCTGCCAGCCTGTCGGCACCGAGTGTTTCGGGCGAGGCGTAGTCGCACACAAGTGGGGTGGGGGTGCAACCCGTAACTTGTACCGTGAAAGGCACCAGTTGGCGTATGGCGTCGGCCACTTCGGGCCTGGGGCGTCCCACCGACGAAAAGGCGCAGGCATCTATTTTATATTCGTCTGCTATCATGGCAATGTTGTTGGCCAGGTCGTCGCCCAGCCTTTTACGCATCACCATATTGTCGCCATCGAACACGGCGGCTTTGGCAGAGGAATTGCCAATGTCTACTATTAAATTCATATATTGTTTTGTAATCAAGGGGCAAAGTTAGTGCAAGGCGAGCGCAATACAAAACGAAAGTCTTAAAACTTTCGTTTTTATTGCCGAGCCGCCGCCAAACTTGCATAAAGTGAAAGTGTGCAAGGCGAGCGCAATACGAATTAATACAAACGGGAAAATCTTAAAACTTTCGTTTTTATTTATTGCTTTCCGGTAAAACCACTCTGATATTATAACTCACGGATCGCACCGATTGCACGGATTCTTTCTCTCACGCAACGTGCTTTAGCACCACGGAGATGACGGATTTGACGGATTTTGTGAGCATTGCATGCTCACTTCGCCATTAGCTCGTTGCTGCGACCAGGTCCCTTACTACATAATCTGTGCTAACATATTTCGCCACGGGTACGTTACGGGCCAATAGCGAAGTGAGCATGCAATGCTCACAAAATCCGTCAAATCCGTCATCTCCGTGGTGCTAAAGCACGTTGCATGAGCGAAAGAATCCGTGCAATCGGTGCGATCCGTGAGCATTCTATAGTAATATATTGCTTTCTGGTAAAACTCCAAAGCAAAAAACAGCCTGTCACGGATAACGTGGTTGCTGCCATATTTCGTGATTCGCTTTTATGCCAATAAAAGCTCTGCGGCAATGTACAGTTAACTATAGGGGCTTACTTTTTGAAATAAAGAGCATGAAGTCCTATTTATAAAGGGTTTAAGACGGAAAAAACTGCGTTTCGGCGTTCTACCGTACGGCAATAAAAGAAATGCAGCGCAAAGCAAAAAACATTGTTTCGCTTTGCGCTGCATACATATATAGCATATCAATTATTGAAAGTAGACCCTCTTGACGCGGTTGCTCACAGAGGTAAGCACCTCGTAGGGTATGGTGTCAAGTTTGTCAGACAGTACGGTCACAGGCAGATTGTCGCCAAAGATTTCAACCGTATCACCCTCCTTGCAGTCAATGCCCGTCACGTCGATCATGCACACGTCCATGCAGATGTTGCCAATGTACGGAGCTTTCTGCCCGTTAACCAGACAGTAGCCGTTACGGTTGCCAAGGTGACGGTTCAAACCATCGGCATAGCCAATGGGTATGGCGGCAATACGCGAATCGCGTTCGACAAATGAACGGCGCGAATAGCCGATGCTGTCGCCCTTGGGCACATTACGTATTTGCAAGATGGTGGTGCGCAGTGAGGTGACGTTGTGCAGGCGGCGGTTGTCAATGGGGTCGATGCCATAAAGGCCGAGGCCGAGGCGTACCATGTCGAGGTGGCGCTCGGGAAAGCGCTCGATGCCGGCACTGTTGCAAATGTGGCGCAATATTTTGTTGGGGAAGGCGCGTTGCAACTGTTGCGAAGCCTCGTCAAAAAGTTGGAACTGACGTGCCGAGAACTCGTCAAAGTCGGGAGAGTCAGAACCTACGAAATGAGAGAATACTGAGCGGGGCACAATGGCCGACTGGCGTTTGAGACGCTCAATGATTTGTGGCACGTCCTTGAGCGGGTTGAAGCCCAGACGGTGCATGCCGGTGTCAAGCTTGATGTGTACGGGGAAACCCTGTATGCCTTGCTTCTCGGCTGCGTGTACCAAGGCGTCGAGCAGTTTGAAACTGTATACTTCGGGCTCAAGGTCGTATTGGAAAAGCGTGTTGAATGCCGTCATTTCAGGATTCATCACAATAATGCCTGTTGTAATGCCGGCGCGTCGCAAGTCGGCTCCTTCGTCGGCCACAGCTACGGCAAGGTAGTCTACGCCGCGGTCTTGCAGAGTTTTGGCTATTTCAACCGAACCCGCTCCGTATGCCGAGGCTTTGACCATGCAGGTTATCTTTGTCTCGGGTTTCATGAACGAACGGTAGAAATTGAGATTCTCGGCAATGGCTTCGAGATTGACATCGAGTGTGGTTTCGTGCACACGCAATGACAATGCTGCCGTAATTTGCTCAAAGCCAAATTTGCGCGAGCCCTTTATCAGCACCATTTCATTGCTCATGGTGTCGAGCAGTCCGCTCTCGGTTAAAGCGTCACTTGTGGGGAAGAACACCTTTTTGACGTTAAACAGAGCGTGTGCAGCAGATATTTCGGGACCAACGCCAATCAGGCGATCTATGCCACGGCGCTCTATCATGTCGGCCACCTGGGTGTAGAGCTCGTTGGTGGACAGTCCGGTTTGCAGAATGTCAGACAAAATGAGCGTCTTAGGCTTGTTGCCTTGTTCCGGACGGCGGTTCATGAAGTCGAGCGCAATGTCGAGCGAGGTGACGTCGGAGTTGTAAGTATCGTTAATGAGGGTGCAGCCTCTCACGCCTTGCATCACTTCGAGACGCATGGCCACGGGTTCGAGTTGCGCCATGCGCTGTGCTATGTCGGCGGGCTGCAGGTGTAGGTAAAGGCATACGGCAAGGCAGTGAATGCTGTCTTGCACAGAGGCATCGTCGGTAAAGGGAATGCTCATGCTGTTTTCAACCCCCAAAAACCGGTAAACGATATCCGTGTGGTCGGCCTTCTTGGTGATGCTGCGTATGTAGAGCGTGGCATCGGTATTGCTGGTAGACCATGCGATGGTGTCGCCTGTGTAGAGTGACACCGCCATGCACTCGCTGATGACGGCATCGTCGGCGCAGTAAACAATCACGTCGGCGTCTTTGAAGAGCGAAATCTTTTCAAGGCACTTCTCTTGTATAGTGGCAAAGTTCTCTTGATGGGCAGGCCCGATGTTGGTCATTACACCAATGGTGGGTTGTATGATGGCCTTGAGTGCTGCCATCTCGCCGGGCTGTGATATGCCGGCCTCAAATACTCCGACCTGTGTGTGCTCGTTGAGCAGCCATACGCTGAGTGGTACGCCCACTTGCGAGTTGTAAGAGCGTGGTGAGCGTGTGACATGCATGGAGGGTGATAATAATTGGTAGAGCCACTCTTTGACCACAGTTTTGCCATTAGAGCCGGTCACGCCAATTATGGGCAGGTCGTATTCCTCGCGGTGGCGTTCGGCCAGGCGCTGCAAAGCCTTGAGCGGGCTTACTACCAACAGAAAGTTGGCATCGGGGTAGTCCGTTTCATAATTGGCTGGCACATTGCCTACAACAAAGTTGCGTACGCCGCGGCGGTATAATTCGGGTATGTAGTGGTGTCCGTCGCCTAATTTTGTACGAATGGCAAAGAACAACGTGGTCTCTGCAAAGGCCAATGAGCGGCTGTCGGTCAGCAGCCAGTCAATGCACGCTTCGGCTGAGCCAAAGCGGCGTGCGCCAATCAAGGCGGTAATATTATCGATGGTGTAATGCATATATCTTAATCAATAAGTGCAGTATGGTTGCATTTTAGGGAAGATGCTGAATAGGTGTTATCAGACCGTTGGAGGCAATGTGTGTGCAGCGGGTGTGTTGCAGCACATGGCTTGAATGATGTAATAGGAGTCGGTTTGTAGCAATATAAACACTTATGGCAGTGGCACCTTTACCACATCAACTACGTGGCTGCCTGCGCCAATAAGGTCGGGACGTTCTGAAATGCGCTTTTGATAGGCTATGAAGTGGGCAAAAGTTTCTTCGCTCATGCGGTTGAGGCGGGTGCGCATATAGTCTGCTGCGCCATCGGGCGAGAATATGGTCACACGTTGCAATCCGGCTTTTTGGTCGAGGCGGTCAATGTCCTCAATTCGTACATAGTCGTACAATTCGTCGGCTTGTGCTTGTATGTGGTAGTTGTCATCAACCACGCCTTTGGCCATGAGCCCGCCAATTCTTTCCTCGTCAAAGCAGTATGACAGAATGCTGTATTCGTTCATCAGATATGCCACAAAAATCAGTCCGCCAGGCTTTGTCACGCGTTTGGCTTCGTTAAGAGCCCGCAGTTTCTCTTCATCGCCAATGAGGTGATATAGCGGGCCGAGCAGCAAAGTGACGTCTGCCGATGCTGTTGGAATGAACGGCATGTGCCTTGCATCGCCCCGTACGACATCGGCCGTTGGCTCACGTTTCAGAAACACGTCGATGTTGCGTTGTACGAGTTCGACGGCTTTGACGCGATAGCCTTCGGCCATTAGTGCCGATGTGTAGCGGCCTGTGCCGGCTCCTATGTCGAGCAACGATGTGTCGGGGTGCAGAAAGCGGTGCAGGTGGTGCATGGTGGTGGCAAATTCAACCATGCCGTGTCTGCGTTGCAAACGCAGGTCCTCGGGGTGCTTGTTATAGTGTCTCTCTATGTTTGAGAATGCCATAATCGGGTGTTGTTATGTGTGTGGAGGCCTTATGACGCAACCGCGTGGTGTCAGCCTGCCGCCTTTTGGGCAATGTTTGTGTATTGCAAAGTTAGCAGTTGCCCATATTATACACAAGTATCGCGGTGCAAACTTTGCAAAACGGGGCATAATTGTTTGACAAACAAAGCGCTAAGGCGTACCGGTCAGAGTGCGCAACGAAAATTCGTATCAGAGTGCGATCCGTGTGTCATATCGATTTATTGCCGTCCGGCGAAACGTAAGGCATACGAATGGGGTAATACTCGCAAGGGCTACTGGCGTATAGCCGACAGTTTTATATTACACCGAAAATCACCCAAACAACGGCCTCAGCACCGATGGCAAGTCATATTCGGCTCGTGCCACATCGAGTGCCACATACCCCATGGTGCGACGCAAATTCACCTCGATGCACGGATGCAACATGATGCCTTTGGCCGTCTTTACCAACATCATGTCCACACCCAACGGACCCTCGTAGCGGGTGGCAAGATGTTGTGACAACACCGCGCTGCAGATTTCTTTCAAAATGTCCAAGCCCTCAAACTGCCGGGCGAGCACCCGTTCGAGCGCAGCTTGTGGAGCAAGGGTGTTGCCCGTATAGCCACCCGTCTCGGTGGTGTCGAACAACGAAAGACCGGCATAGCGCACACTGCCGTTGTGGAGGGCATTAAACTCGAGCGCAAGGTTCAACACACCACAGTAGTGCGGCTCCACTTCAATGCCACCCTGTTCGCGCAGCAAACGCTTGACGCGCCCCGAAGTAGAGGCCGACATCGGGCCATCTATCACAAACACCCCACGGCCACTGCACGACCACAAACTCTTGGCCACCACCTTGCCCGTGGCATGCTCTGCCGCCGCACACTGGTCCGCCAACCGTTCAAAGTCGTCCATACATTCTGCCACATACGAGCCGCCCACTGTGGGCACTCCCCTGTCGCTCAATGCCTTGCGCAACAAGGGCAGCACTGCGGTGGTGGTGCGCCGGCTGCTGAGGGTGCGGTAAACATCAAGCTCTATCTCGGTGGGCAGCAAACTGTCGGGAGCACCAGCCTTGCGCAACTGCTGGCAGGCCAATCGGTCCCAACCCCAAGGCTCTATGCGGTCTATACTCTGCCAAAAGGTGGTATTCATATCGCCACGATGCACAAAGCGCACCTTGTCACGCCACAACGGCGGCACATCGGCGGGCAAAGCCGCCTCGTCGGGCAACCAAACGGCATCGCCCGCAGCGGCCCACACTGCAGGCAGCGTGCCCCATTCTGCCGCCAGTTTGCGGGCTATGCCCGAGGGATAATAGTGAGGCGAATTTGCTGCCAATGCCTCATCGTGCGATGGATTGAATATGTGTAATGCCGACATTCTTACTTATTTAATATTATCAGTGGTTCTACCGTAATTTAATGTCAGGAGAACATAATGAGTTAAAAAAACGCTATATGATAATTGGTTATGCTGATGTTGACGACATCCATGCAAGTTTCGAGGAAACGACATCTGTTTTATCCGAAAATATAAAACAATTAATTGTTGCGATGGGTACAGATGAAAAGTTTGCACTTCCATCATACAATCAACAAAAAAACTGCGCCCCCGCACTACCGTTACATAGTGCTGGGGCGCAGTCTGCGTATGTTACTTAGTTTGATTGATACATTACATCATGCCGCCCATGCCGGGGTTAGCCATTGGCATTTCGGGCTTGTCCTCCTTCTTGTCGCAGATAACGCACTCAGTAGTGAGGAACATGCCTGCAACCGAAGCAGCATTTTCAAGAGCCACACGAGTTACCTTGGCGGGGTCTACCACACCAGCTGCACGCAAGTCGCCAAACTCCTCGGTTTTTGCGTTGTAGCCATAGTAACCTTCGCCTTCGCGCACCTTGTTCACGATAACAGCACCCTCGATGCCAGCGTTGCGGCAAATCTGACGGAGCGGTTCCTCTATGGCACGACGAATGATGTTGATACCAGTAGTTTCGTCGGCATTGTCACCCTTCATGCCTTCGAGGCACTTCTGGGCACGAATGTAAGCCACACCGCCACCGGTTACGATACCTTCCTCAACGGCTGCGCGGGTTGCACAAAGTGCATCATCGCAACGGTCCTTCTTTTCCTTCTGCTCAGTTTCGCTGGCAGCACCAACCTCAAGCACACATACACCGCCTGAGAGTTTGGCCAAACGTTCCTGGAGTTTTTCCTTGTCGTATGAAGAGGTTGAGTTGGCAATCTCGTTCTTGATTTGGCCGATGCGCTCGTTGATGTTTTCCTTGGCACCCTTGCCATTCACGATAGTGGTGTTCTCCTTTGAGATAGTCACCTTCTCGGCAGAACCAAGCATATCGAGCGTAGCCTGTTCGAGCTTCAAGCCCTTGTCTTCGCTGATAACCACACCACCGGTAAGTACGGCAATGTCCTCGAGCATAGCCTTGCGACGGTCGCCAAAACCAGGAGCCTTCACAGCACAAATCTTGAGCTGTGTGCGCAAGCGGTTAACTACCAATGTAGTAAGGGCTTCGCTGTCAACGTCCTCGGCAATAACCAAGAGAGGACGACCGCTCTGTACGGCGGGTTCGAGTATAGGCAAGAAATCCTTGATGTTTGAAATCTTCTTGTCGTAAATCAAGATGTAGGGGTTCTCCATTACGCACTGCATCTTTTCGGTGTCGGTAACGAAGTAAGCTGAAAGGTAGCCACGGTCAAACTGCATACCTTCAACCGTCTTGAGCACTGTGTCACGACCCTTGGCGTCCTCGATAGTGATAACACCGTTTACGCTTACGGCACGCATACCATCAGCAATGAGTTTACCAATTTCGGGGTCATTGTTGGCAGAGATAGTAGCCACCTGCTCAATTTTGTCGTAGCTTTCGCCTACCTGCTCGCTCTGGCCCTTGATGCTTTCAACCACCTTGGCCACAGCCTTGTCAATACCACGCTTTACATCAAGCGGATTGGCACCGGCAGCCACATTCTTCATACCCTCGGTAAGGATAGCCTGTGTCAGCACAGTAGCCGTTGTGGTACCATCACCAGCATCGTCGCCGGTCTTCGAGGCCACGCTCTTAACGAGTTGTGCGCCAGCATTCTGGAAAGCGTCTTCAAGTTCAATTTCCTTGGCCACGCTCACACCGTCCTTGGTAATGCGCGGTGCGCCAAACTTTTTGTCGATTACCACATTGCGACCTTTAGGGCCGAGGGTTACCTTTACTGCATTAGCAAGTGCATCAGCACCTTCGCGCAGACGTTCGCGCGCATCTACATCATATACTATTTCTTTTGCCATGATAGCTTCTTATTTTTAATGGGTTGTGATTGGTTGTTAACTTATGCCAGAACAGCGAGCACGTCGCTCTGACGCATAATCAAATACTTTTCGCCATCGAGTTCTACCTCGGTGCCGGCATATTTACCATACAACACGGTGTCGCCAGCCTTGAGCACCATTTCTTCGTCCTTTGTGCCATTACCAGCAGCAAGCACTTCGCCTTGCAATGGTTTTTCCTTGGCAGTGTCGGGAATGATAATACCACCAGCAGTTTTCTCTTCTGCGGGAGCGGGCTTGATAAGCACGCGGTCAGCTAACGGTTTAATGTTCATAATTGCTTATGTTTTGTTATTTGTTTGATTTATTGCTATTGTGGGTGAATGCCGCACGCAGTTTTTTAAGCCGTCGTGCAGGCGCTCGACATTCATTATGCCAAAAGTGTGCCAAAGTTATTATTTGCCTGTCATAAAATTTTTATTCTGTCACGAATGACATTTATGGCAGCGTGCCATCGTCGGACGTGCAGACAACGTTTCCCTCGCGCGCGCACGTCAGACGTTTTGCTGTCACTTTTGCATTTGTCTGCACTAATCGCACAAAATCTCTTGATTATCAGTATCTTCAAGTGTGTAGGTAACCCGTCATTTTGTCTGCACTGTGTCTGCACTACCTGCACTTCTTGTCTGCACTACCTGCACTCCTTGTCTGCACTACCTGCACTCCTTGTCTGCACTACCTGCACACTGCCTGCACTCTCTGCACTACCTGCACAACATATCTGCACTGCCACAGCGTCATGTCTGTAACGGGACATAGTTTTTTCGGTTGGAGTGACAGCTTTGTCTACCTCCCGTAACCGTTTGTCCTCCGCAGCACTACCTGTACGGCACGTTTTCGGTACAAAAGTGCAGGCAGTGCAAGTAGAGTGCAGATAGTGCAAGTAGAGTGCAGGTAAAGTGCAGACAGTGCAGACGGTGTGCAGGTTCCTTTCAGGTTTGTCTACACACCATTTTTCGTTGAATATCAATGCTTTTAATACATTTAGTGCAGACAAAAGCAATTACGGGCATAAAATGCCGGACGCGCGTGCGCGCGAGAGTGCACTATTTTTTATAGTCCCGCTGCACACTTCAGAATTCGATAAATGATGATTTACAACCAAACCGAGAGAAGAGCCAAACGCAGTTTGAATTGTGCCGAGGCGTAACGTAATGCAAATGTTAGTCCGAAATTAGATACTACGAACGAAACAGACGTTCGCAAACGTTGTGGATACAAGAAATACATATTACTTTTGCATTATGCAAATAAACAGAAGCAAGATATGAGCAATATATATAATCCTTACGATTTAGAACCTTTCGAGCCAACTCACCCCGGTGAATTATTGGGTGATGAATTAGAAGCACGTGGACTCACGCAACGAAAGTTTGCCGAAACTATAGGCATTTCTTGTTCTGTACTTAATGAAGTAATAAAAGGTAAACGTCCTGTTACTCCAGAACTTGCTTTTAAGATAGAAGCTGCAACGGGTACTAAGGCTTATATTTGGGTGGAACTTCAAACCCAATATAACTATTGGACAGCCAAGAAAAGCAAAAAACTCTCTGTCCTATTAGACCAAATACGCAAGTCTGTTGCAGTACTTTAGAATCAACGACTTTTTATTTTCATCGTTTATTCCTATGTGCAAGTAAAGTGCAGAGCAGCCTATCTTATGTAAGATGAGTAAAAAGTTCAGATGTCAACAGTTTATGAAATCAAGGCACACGTTTTGCCACTGCTTAATAATGGTTCAAGGATCAAAGTAAAAATTTTTATGATGACGAAAAATAGGCAAGGAGTACGCCAGCAGGAATCTTTACATTATCCTAGAGTAGTTATGAAGGGAAGCCTGCCTATCGATTCAATGAAGGTAATAGAGGAAATACTCATACTAATAAAAAATTAGCAGCTATGCTTCATACGATGCCTTCAGGAAGATGCGATGCTTTTAATAAAGGATCTCGTAATGGCTCTTTTGGGTGTGTGAATTTACCAGATGAGGTATTAAATTATATGGCAAAAAACTACTCAGCCAATGATAGTTTATATGTTTTGCCCGTTAATGAAGAAAATTATATTTATGAATCTACTGATAAAGGCCATCCCTTAAAAACAAAATATAATAATGCGCCCTCACGAGCTAAATTAAAACATTTGACAAAACATTTGATTCATATTTAAAATATAATACAGGATATTAAGAATATTAGTTATGAAGATCTTAAGTTTTTTGTAGTATTATTGTGTTTTATTAGTTGTAATAAAGGAAATAAATTAGAACAAGAAGAAGTTTTATTCGATTCTGTTCCATGTTGCCCACATGCTACTATTTATTTGCAACCTTACGATAACTTTACGCAACATGAGGCTAAATCTTTATGTAAAGATATAAAGAAAGGCATAAAGTCTGTGTTTGCATGTACTATTGATACAGTCAAAGTCCTTCCCAACAAGCAGTTACCACAAAGCGCTTATTATAGACCTAGAAATAGATATTTGGCCAATGTCCTTTTAAGGGATTTACCGGAAACAGCCAATCCTATTTATATCATAGGATTAACACATAAAGACATATCTTTTAAAATTCATAATAGTGAGAATTACGGAATAATGGGATTAACCCCTTTAGCCAAAAACAAATCTATAGTATCTGATTATAGAGTTAAAGGAAAGGACTTTATAGCGGTAATTGTACATGAGTTTGGCCATGGACTGTATGGTGCCACCCACTGCTCTGACAAAAACTGCATTATGTGTGACTATCAAAAGCATAAAGGAAAGCCATTTAAGTTCTCATTATGTAATAACCATATCTATATGTTATATGAGCAATTGCCTGATTAGAGGAATTTGCTAATTTTGCGGTAAACAAATATTTGAGACATGAACTTTCTTGAACTGACACAGAAGCGTTTCTCGGCACGCAAATTCACAGCCGAGCCTGTAAGCCAAGATGACCTTGACTACATTATGGAGTGTGTGCGACTGGCTCCATCGGCCTGCAACAAACAACCCTGGAAATTCATTATTGTGCGCAGCAATGAGTACAAGGAAAAGCTGTGGGGGGCTTACAACCGCGAGTGGTTCCGCACCGCTCCGCTCTACATTGTGTGCATGAAGGACAATACAGCCTGCTGGACACGTCCTGAGGACGCAAAGGCTCATGGCGACATTGATGTGGCAATAGCTACCGAACATCTGTGCCTTGCCGCAGCTGAGCGCGGACTGGGCACCTGCTGGGTTTGCAATTTCGACCCCGAGGTGATGCACCAACTTTTTGCAAGCGACAACTTTGAAACCGTGGCCATCATACCCGTGGGACACACGGCCGACGACTGTGTGTGTACCGAAAAGAAACGCAAAACAATGGCAGAAATAACAGAGGAGGTGTGACGACTATGAAGAAGACTTTCATAACAACCCTACTGATGGCTATGACCATAAGCCTGGTTCATGCACAAAATGCACTGAAAAGGGTGCATAACGAGACCATCGACCCCATGACGCAAATAGACGATGCACTTGTCAAGGCTAAAGCTGCCAACAAATACGTTGTGTGCCAAGTGGGCGGCAACTGGTGCCCGTGGTGTTTGCGCTTTGCCGATTTTGTTGAGAAGAATTCTGTGGTTAACAAGACGGTGAACGACAACTTTGAATTTATCCACGTCAATTATAATCCGCGCAAAAGCAGCACAACCACTACCGACAATTCGGCTGCGCTGATGCACAGATTGGGCAATCCGGCCCGTTTTGGTTTCCCCGTTTTTGTGGTGCTCGACACCAATGGCAAGGTACTTCACATTCAGGACTCCAGTTTTTTGGAGGAAGGAAAAGGCTATAGCGAAAAACGGGTGCTGAGGTTCTTCAACAACTGGACACCGAAGGCCGTTGAGCAATAACAGGATTGTTAATGTGGCAATATGAAAATGTGGTAATGAGCTAATATGTCAATATGCTAATGGGCTGACGCCGTAGCGCACATATTAGACTTGATACGCCCGAACTCTATATCAAATTATTGCTTAAAACGCAAACATGCGAACGAGTTCAAACACCAAACGTCCCCATTAGAGGTAGCGTTTGGTGCTTGAGTTCATTCGCATGTTTACGTTTAGCAATTATTGTTGTCTGGTAAAACGTCTAAACGCTACTTTTTTGGCACATGCGATTTTGAAGATATGGGGCGATGATCTGCGAACCATAACAACCCCCAAGGTTTCTTCTCCACCTACACTGAAATCATGGTGATTCTACAGATGGAACAGATTCAAACAAAGGACTGACAAATGGGGATTTTTCCAATGGTATCTTGTCATTCTCGGCATCATTGCCAGTATTTTCTTTTCTTCTCCATATCAAAGTATGGTTATGGATCTCGACCGAACCAACCATATCTTTTACAAGAAGGTCATCATGGATGAGAAGAGAAAGGAACGTTACCATGAGCTGGATTCGTTGACTCACTCGCATTCGTTCTTCAGAACGTAATGGAGCATAGGCAATTTATGATCAACTGTTTCCCCCCAATTTGTCGGCTCTAAGAAAAAAGTAGAAAAAGTAGTTATGAGTAATGTTTGCGTTGATTTTCTGCATATTCTTCAATATTTACAGATTTTTCTGTATTTTTGCTTGTGGATTTGGTATACCATTTCCAGACATTAAGAAATATTAGGAGCGTTATGCTACTCTTGTAAGTGCAAAGCCTGAGAAACTGAAACACAAAATCAACAAGAATTGGCATGGCAGTTCCCACGTTATAGCGTGGGCTGCTTTACCATATCTGTTGATTAAGGTTTTCTCAGGGCCTGCACTTTAAGACGTGGTTATAGCAGTGCCACGCTTTTCGTTTAACTAATATGTCCTATAGGCTACTGATGGACAATGTTTTTGAGATGGGAATATTCGATTTTTTCAACAATAAGAAGAAAGAGAATGCACGACAAGAACAATTGCGTCTTCAACAAGAATATAAGCGTCGTGTAGAAGAACAGCGACGATTGGCAGAACAACGTAAACAAGAAGAACAACAAAAGCGTGAAGAATCGTTTTTGTCTAATTTCGAGTTTGATTCTACCTGTCATCAGCGTTATGAAAACAATAAGCCTGTAAGAGGATTGCAAGTCTGTCTAAGACATATAAAAATCAGCAAAAATATCAATGGGTGCTCAGGCTATCAACTTAAAGCTGGAGATGGATATATCTTGACTGCGACAAATGGGGATACAGGGCAAGCCCATTTTGCTCCCAAACCTATGCGTGTAGTAAAATTCTCAGATTCTGAGATTTTGCTTAAGGGATATTGTGTTTCTGCACAAACTCCTTTTGGATGGCAAGATGTCGATTTGTCGGATTATGGATTTTCTATCATTCTTGATAAAGGTTCTATTCAAAAATGTGTTTTGCATTTGTATGATAGAAATGTTGATTTGGAATACCAAAGAACAAGCCAATTAACAGCTTTGTTCTCTAAAGATGAACTGAAGTCGATAATTGCTATTCTTTCCGACATTAGTTATATATTTGGGGGATCAGACCGTTTAGTTGGAGGCAGAAGCGAGAAAATGAAAAGTAGGCTATTCTCATACGCAGGTATATTTGGCTACTATTATGAGGAAGAATACGCTTATGGTAAAGTTTCTGATATAACCGATAATAATATTGCCTCTCATTATGTTTTGGTTAAATTAAGCATGTCTGATGATTCTCACAGACGAAATGTTGTTCGGGATTTAGCTGATAATTGGTCTGATGTTTTACAGGTTATATTCAATTTGGAGCTTGATGACAACGAAGCGGGTAATAGATTAAAAAAGATGGAAAGCAATATACAAACAGTGACCAAGGCTATAGAGAAGCTTTCTGGTAAAAACTGCAAGAAGCCTTCCAATCCTCTTAAAGTACACCCAAAGAAAGTCTCATACAATCCATTCAATATTACAGAAGACTTGAAACTTGCTGAAGGGCGGGCAATTCCAGACATCACAGATGTCTTTGCCAGAGAGCTTGTTCCTATGCTTGCGTCTAACCAACATTCATCAGATGAGTCAAGAGATATTGTTGCGAACTATGTATTGAGTATGATAAAGTCATATTATGACAATGCAGGTTTTGTCCCTATGTTAATTGTAGATCAAATTACAGGACAGGTTAACCAAGTCGCAGAAATGGTGCAAAAGGTTTCCTATAGTCCTTATTCATCACTTAAAGAATACATCTTAAGTAAGATCTATAAGTAAACTATTAAATTAACAACTTTATGGTACATAACAATCCGCTATTCACAAAAGAATCATTGAAAGCTGCGTTATCCTATATAGGAAAAGCCTCTTTTACCTTGATTTATGATGGCAACGACATAGACGAACAAAAAAAAGCAGGAAAAGAGCTTTGGCAGGCAGAATGGATTATAGCCACTGTCATGGATCATATTTTTGACTATTATCCAGCATCATATTTTATGAATGATGATAGCCAGAGTGAATACCAGAGTTATTTGGAATGGTTTATTAACCATCCAGAAGTCGGAGTGTGTAATGCTATCAAGTTTGTTGAGAATAATTTTTGTATTCTTAATACTATTACAAGAGATGGGTTAAATCAGCATCGTATTCCACAAAGGGACATTACTGAAGAAAAACATGTCAAGTCCGTACTTTATGAAATTCATAATAATTTGAACGAAATAGTTCATTTGCTTTGTGAACCTAAAAAGGTTTCAGATCCCAGCAAGCCAACAGCAGATGAAATCTCTATGCTTGTAAGAACCATAAAAAAGATACAGATGAACTATTCAAAAATGGCAGATAATAAGCAAAATAGGGATTTTTCTTTACAAGTATTGAAAATTACTCAATTCTTTGAGATGTTTAAGTTGCCTTTGTTGAAAGCTTGGGAGGTTTATCATTTTGGTTCTCATAGCGATTTTTGGGAGGAAGGAGATTCAATGTTTGACTACATGATGTTTGAAATGAAAGCCAAAGAAATGATTGGAGATTTAATAAAGATTCTTACACAAGAGTCTCCTTTTGCACAAATAGAAAGTAATTCTGTTATCACTAATGGCTTATTGAAAATTTATAGACATCTTATTAACCAAAAATTAGACTAACACATGGCAACATGGGCTAAAGAAAAACTTCCACGTGAGAATGGGGAACTTGTAGATATGCAAGTCCCTGTTCTTGTTTCTGCAAGTCGAAGTACAGACATACCTGCTTTCTATGCCGATTGGTTTTTCTATCGATTGGACAAGGCTGGCTATTCGGCTTGGACTAATCCTTTTAATGGGGTAAAAAGTTATGTTTCGTATAAAGACACTCGCTTCATTGTTTTTTGGTCCAAGAACCCACGTCCATTGTTACAGTATCTACCGATATTAGAAAAGCGTGACATCAAGTGTTACATACAATACTCGTTAAACGATTATGAGGCAGAAGGGCTGGAGAAAAATGTCCCCTCACTATCCCAAAGAATAGAAACGTTCAAGCAACTAGTGGACAAACTAGGTAAAGGACATGTGATTTGGAGGTTCGACCCACTTGTGTTAACAGATAGAATAAGCACAGACAAATTACTTGCTAAAGTGGAGAATATTGGCGACCAACTACTTGGCTATACTGAGAAAATGGTGTTTAGTTTTGCTGATATTCTATCTTATCGCAAAGTTCAAGCAAACCTACAAAAAGCACAGGTTAATTATATTGATTGGACGGAAACACAAATGCGAGAGTTTGCTCAACGCTTGTCTGCTTTTAATCACAAATGGGGCTACGAATTAGCAACGTGCGGTGAAAAAATAGATTTGACGGAGTATGGTGTTCAAAAGAATCATTGCGTTGACGACAATCTGATAATAAGATTAGCTTATGATGACAAAATTTTGATGGACTATCTGAAAGTCAAACAACATCCCATGCCACAAGTTGGTTTGTTTGGTGATGCAGAACCATTGCCCCAAGATGCAATTGTTCTACCTAATGGCATGTATGCTACTCATGGCGACAACAGAGACAAAGGACAGCGTGAGTTTTGTGGTTGCATAAAGAGTAAAGACATAGGTGAATATAACACTTGTGTGCATGGTTGCGAATATTGCTATGCCAATGCCAGTAAGGAAAGAGCGATAGCCAATATGCGCTCACACAGAGAAAATCCATTTGCAGAAACAATAACTGGAAGATAAAATGTCAAAGTTTGAGGATATTATAAGACAAACTGAATGTTTGACTTTCGATATTATAAGAGAAAGTGCTCGACTTTGTTTGCCAATACAATTTAGATGTACACCTTGGTCGCTTGCTAATCAAGGTGGCTCTGATGATGCGCATACAATATACACACAGGAACAACAACTGAATGCATATCTTGCTTCTTATACAGACTGGCATGTCAGTAAGTTGAACAAGGCGTTTGAATTGCTACGTCCTACTTTGCCACGACAGATTAATGTCATAGACTGGGCTTGTGGACAAGGTCTTGCAACTTTGTTCCTGCTTGATTACATTAGACAGAACGACTTACGTTGCTCTATAAATGAAGTTGTGCTGATAGAGCCTTCGGTTGTAGCCTTGAAACGTGCACAATTTCTTATTGGGCTGGCTGACAATAATATAAGAATAAGGTGTATCAATAAACTCATTGACGATGTGTCAGCAAATGACGTGAAATTCACAGGAAATTTCCCTGTGTATCAGATGTTCTCTAATATTTTGGATATCGGAGGTATTGACTCTAAGCATCTTACAGACATTCTTTATACGAACCATACCTCAGACAACATTATAGTTAGTGTTAGTCCTTACTATTATAGTGGAAATGTACGTATAAATAACTTTTTTAGTTATTTTCATCGTCCACTTCCTTTTGAGAAACATGAATGTGAATCCAACAAGAACATACTTGGTTATACCTATAATATAGGTGTTGCCAAGCTTAAACCATATGATGCAGGCCAGATAATAAAATATAAATTCTATCCTGCTATACAATTTAGGGCAGCTTATGAGCTGTCTTCTATTGCTAGAATTTCGACCTTTCCCGAGAGACTTTCTTATTTTGATGTATATGCACCTTTCGATTTGGGTGCAAGCGTCAGTGATGACCCTCATCCAATATTGGCAGTCCTTAGTAATATCATTACTCGTGGTTTGGCTACAAAGCCATCTCCATTTGTAGAACGAAGTTTTTGTAAAGCTAATGATGTTTGTGTAGAGACTTCGAATAATGGTATTATTGATTTTGATTTGACAATAGATAAATGCTATCATAGTCATTGTGCATTAGATAATCTTTATCTTGCATTGGAAAATAGAGAGTCGTTGCATATGAGCGATTTCATGCCATTGAACGAATTGGCATATTCTCCAATGACCATAGCTCGTATACAGAAACTTCTAGTTGAGGTTTTAATAACTGGCAAACTTAGTTTGAATATGCCTGAATGGAATGTCCTAGTAGAAGAAAATGATGTACCTTGTGCTGCACTAGCTTTTGAGGATTTCAAGCAGATGTTCAACACACTTACAAGTATGAGTATAGAATATGAAAGTTTGAAATTGCCAGAAATAAAACTTACGATTGTATCAAATGAACAATATGATAATTCGCCATTGCATCTTGGAGAGTATCATGTTTCCAATGCAAGTGACGAAATTCGAAATATTGAATACGACTTGGTAATTCATTGCTCTTCCGATATAAAAGGAGATGAATATACATTTAATAAATATAAAGCTAAAAATAATTGCTACTTTGCCATTTTTTCTGTAGGTGAAAACAATCTTCACGCAGAAAGATATGTCTATACATCAGAGAAAATAAGCTATAAGCCATTTGTAACAAAGAATGAGCGAGGAATATTCATAGAAGAAAATAAACAAGTAGATAGATTGACATATTTCTTGCAGTTGCTATTCCGTAAGGAAAAATTTCGCAATGGGCAATTGCCAATACTCACAAGAGCAATGGGCAATCTGTCAGTAATTGGTTTACTCCCAACTGGTAGTGGTAAATCCCTTACATATCAACTAGCAGCAATGCTACAGCCTGGCATAACAATAGTTATAGATCCTCTTGTTTCTTTGATGAAAGACCAATATGATGGGTTAACACATAATGGCATAGATAGTTGTACTTTTATAAATGCAACAGTAGATGCAGGAGAAAAGAATAAGAGAGAAGCAATGATGGAGAGGTCAAAGGTTCAGTTTCTTTTTCTTTCTCCAGAGAGATTGTGTATAAGAGGTTTCCGAAACAGGCTTCGCAATATGCAAGATTTACATGTGTATTTCGCTTATGGCGTAATAGATGAGGTACATTGTGTTTCGGAATGGGGACATGATTTCAGATTCACATATCTGCATTTAGGACGAAATCTATATAACTATGTTCTACCAAAGCAAATAAGAGGTAAAGAATGCAGATTATCTTTATTTGGACTGACAGCCACTGCGTCATTTGATGTATTGGCTGATGTTGAAAGAGAACTTTCTGGTAATGGAGCATTTCCATTAGATGGTGAGGCTTTCATTAGATATGAAAACACAAACAGATTGGAACTTCAATATCATGTCGTTAAAATAGATGATACATCCTGTATGAGCAAATGGGATGTTTACAGAAAGAAAAATGATGAACTTCCCAGTATCATTGCGCAAGGATTTGACGAATTAAAAGATCTGCAGAAAGACGAGAATATAAAACTCATTAAGAAACGTTTTATAGAAAGAGAAGGTATTACTGATAAAAGAATTCTGTCACAAATTGAGAATGCAGATTTAACTACAGAAATCAGCGAGAAGTGGTATGAAGAAACACCTAATAAGGCAGGAGCAATTGTTTTCTGCCCACATCGTCGTGGAAGTATTGGAGTTAATGACACTAAAGCCAATATAGGTGTGGCATCTTCTGTAAAAAACATTATTGAAAGCAACAATGTTAGTACATATATAGGAGGAGATGTTCTAACTGAACAGGAAAGATTTATCGCAGGAGAAACTTCCGTAATGGTTGCAACAAAAGCCTTTGGCATGGGAATAGACAAGCCTAACGTTAGATTTACATATAACATCTGCTTCTCTGGTTCATTGGAGGCTTTTGTTCAGGAAGCAGGACGAGCAGGGCGTGACCGAAAAATGGCACTATCCACTATTTTGTATTCATCCAAGCAGTTTATGGAACAAAATCCACGAACTCGAATTATGGAGGCAATTCCTGTTGATTATGGTGTACATAAATTCTTTTTTGATAATAATTTTATTGGTGAAGACTTCGAGAAAATGATTATGTATTACCTGCTTACTCAAACAACTTTAGATGTCACAGATGAAGAAAGCAAAAGGGGCAATCAGATACAATACAAACAGGTTTCTGGATTTATGGATGAACTTTTATCCACTAAAATAGGAGAGAAACTAGTCTCATATATATCATATTCACCAGAGGTTAATGCAGATTCTGTTTCTAAATTGAATAATTGGTTATTACAAAAGCGTTATCCTATTTTAGTATTCAAGGACTCACGGGATATTAGACAAGGAGAAGTTGCATTTGTTGCTACCATCGAAAAAGCTATCTATAGGATGTGTTGCATTGGCATTATTGATGATTACACTCGGGATTACCAAAGCCAGCAGTTCCGTATCGTAACAATCCGAAAGAGTGATAACGACTATTTCAATAACCTGAAGATGTTCTTAATGCGCTATTATGCAGAAGAACGTTCTGAGTTTGAAATGAATAAAGCCCTTACATACAAGGGCCAGAATGCCATGCAAAAATGTCTAGGATACATTACAGAATTCGTTTATGACAAAATTGCGTCCAAACGAGAAAGGGCAATAAAAGATATGGAAACATTCTGTGAAGTAGCGGTTAATTCCCCTTATGATTGGATTAAAACAAATGAGGATTTGAAGGATTTTATATATTTCTATTTCAATTCTAAATTTGCACGTGAGGATTATGTTACTGATGGAGGTATACCATACAGCTTGACAAAAGATACTGATTATGGGAAAATCTCTTCATACGACATTCTCTTCAAATATATGAATGTAGTTGATGACGCAATAATTGGGAATTCTGGCTCGCCCAAAGACAATATTAAACACCTTCAAGGTGCGGTACGTCTTATTCGTCGCTCTTTGACCGATAGTAATCCAACATTGGATTTGCTTAATGTTTTCTGCCTGCTATACCAAAACGTGAAAGCTAATGATAGTCTATATCAAGAACTACGTGATAGTTATATTGCAGGGTATAAAGAGTTCAAAATAAGAAGCAGAAACTATAAGACGTTTTACGAAAAAATGGCACTATTTGAACAAACACTCATTGAAAAAGATGCTATCGGAGAAAACGAACGAATTGCATTGGAAGAATGGCAACAAATAGGTGAAGCTGAATTCCAATTGGGTTGGCTTGACAAATTCAAAGAACAATATGTAACAAAATAAAAACAACTCATTATGAATAACGATTTATATCAAACAATAGAAGAGCTTAAAAATACGTTGGTAAATATTGATTCGGCTCGTAAACAAGTTAGCGACACAGTTGCAGCTTATTCTGCAACCCAGAGTGGAATACAGAACTATGTAGATAAATTACACGATATAGAAAATGCATTAAAACAGTTGGTCGCTTTGCTCCAAAACAACAAAGTGATAATTGAGCAACAGGTATCTTCTGCCATCGTTAATCTCCAAACAACTTGTACAGAAATTACAACAAGAATCCAAAAGGGGCAAGAGGCTATGTCTCTTTCTTTTTCCGAAAAGTTGAGCTCGAGGATACAAGAAATTGACAGACAAGTGAGTGTATTTGACAATTCTATTAAAAGAGCAGAATCACTCGCAAAAAACATAAAAGACACTTCTGACAATGTTGCAAATGTAGTCCAGACAATAAAAGTTATGCGACAAGAACTTTCTTCTTCTCAAAAGGAACAGGATGTAGTTCTTAGCCGTATAGAAGGTAATGTTTCGTCTCTAATGGCAAGTTGTAGTGAATCTGTGAAGGCTTTGAACGATGAAATAAACAGCAAGGCAACAAATCTACGAAACGACCTCGGACAGTTAAAAGACAGTAATGAGAATATAATACAAAAGCTTGCAAATAATCAGCATACGGTTCTGAGATCTCTAGACAACTTGAAAAATGAGATTTCCGAATCCAAGGCAAAGATTGAAAAACAAGCAAAAATAAATAGGAATATTGGCTTTGCTACTCTTGCCCTACTCGTGCTTTTAGTAATTTTGCATTTCATTGCATAAAACGAGGCTCTTATTACAGATAAATAAAATAATATGACAGGTAACAATAAACCTCACTTCGTCACCTCCCAAAATTTTCATGGTGACAATGAATACATAGAATGGCTGCGAGAGATAAAAAGCCGCTATCAGGCGGTTCGCAGTCGCGTGGCATTACAAGCCAATTATGGAGCTTTGGAGTTCAATTGGCTCTTGGGGCGCGACATTGTACAAAAGCAAGCAGAGGCAAGATGGGGAACTGGTGTTGTCAACCAACTCAGCCTTGACCTTAGAGAAGCCTATCCTGACGTAAAAGGATTCTCGGCCCGCAACCTTTATTATATGAAGGGATGGTACGAGTTTTATATGACTGATGACAACCACAAGAAAATTTTGCACCAACTAGGTGCAAAATTACAAATAGCTGAAAATCAGAATCCTATAAGATTGCACCAACTAGGTGCAGAAATTGTTTCACCAGATAGAATCGACTCTATTATTGACGATGGAGGCATGCTTCCTATCTTTGGAATAATCCCTTGGAAGCATCACTTGCTGATTACGTCTAAATGTAAATCCGTAGAAGAGGCGTTCTACTATATGGCGAGGGTGATAGATGAGGGACTTAGCAAGCGTGAATTGGCAGATGTTATAGACAATGGTGATTTTGGCAAGCAAGGAAAAGCCATAACTAACTTTGCTTCTCAACTGGCCACACATCAAAGCCAACTTGCAGCAAGTGTGTTGAAAGACCCATATAGGCTTGACTTTCTTATGTTGGAGAGAGGATATAATGAACGAGATTTGGAGAATGCCATAGCAAAAGACATAACTCGCTTTTTGCTTGAACTGGGTAATGGATTTACCTATGTCGGCAGACAGCCCGAACTTGTTGTTGGTGCGGATGGCTATTTCCCCGACTTGCTTTTCTACCACATACGACTTCGTTGTTATGTAGTCATTGAGTTGAAAGTGGTGGATTTCAAACCAGAGTTTGCTGGAAAGTTGAACTTCTATGTGGCTGCGTGCAACAAACTGCTTCGACAATCAGGTGATAACCCAACCATAGGACTTCTTCTATGTAAGTCGAAAGACCAGACGAAGGTGGAATGGGCATTTGACAGTATTCAGAATCCAATGGGTGTTGCCACTTATGAGGGCATCAAAATCAAGGACAAACTGCCTTCTATTGAAGAGTTGACTAAACGCCTTGACATGGTTGAACAAGAACTCAGAGAGTACAAAGAGCGAGACAGAAAGAATAATGACGAGGAATAGGCAGAGAAACCAAAAAGCAGAGAAATAGATTTCCGATTTGTCTATCTTTTCCAACTTTTACCCATCATTATAAGTATCCATATTTGTAGCATACGAATATAACTTATTGATATTCAGTATTAATAATCTTCGAGGAGGTTAAGTAATGTCGAAAGGTAAACGCATAATAAACAATAAGCAAAAGCGTGCTGCTCAATGAGTTGCACGCAATAACCCCAAATTCTAGGAGAGCCGAATATAAGCACAAAAAAATTTTGCGAGGCAAGCCACCATTTGCATGGAGACTTGCCTCGCATCGTTTTATATATCAGTTTGTTACTTCATCACCTTAAACACCTTGTTGCCAACCTTTACAAGGTAGGCGCCACGAGGTTGGCCGGCAATCGAAGCGGTGAGCTGCTGCACAGGCACTGAGGTGTGTGCCACACCTACGGTGCTGCCACCAAGGTCGTAAACACTCAGAGTGGTGCCGGCAGGCACGTTGCCCTTGCAAACAACATCGTCGCCCACTACGCTGACTGTCAGCATTGACGAGGTGGCTGTTGTCGGTTTGACGGCAGTTTCGTCAACCTCAATAGAAGGTGTGAAACGCAAGGTGTGGGTGAATGTGCCCACGGGGCAATAATACTGGCTCAGTGTGCCAGTGCCTCTGCCACAACTGCCATTGCCAAGTCCCTTCTGATAATAATCGAAGTGGAGTACGACATCGCCGGTTGCCGGCAGGTTCCAACGGTGCTGCACAGATGCCATTGCGGCATCGTCATAGTGGAGGGCCGAGAAGGCTACCTGGCCATCGGTCTGCACATTGAGCGTGAAGTGCTTGACGGTGTCGGTCAGTGTGAGTTCGCGCAGGTCGAGACGGTTGCCACACGACTGCGGACGCGGAGTGGTCTCGAAGAAGTCGGTCACAGTTGACTGGTAACGACCAATCCATGCGCTTGACTTGCGGTCAACATAGTTCTCCCATGGGCCACGGCCATAGTAGCTCACTTGCTCGAGAGCTGCCGGCAGAACAAACTTGGTACCGATGCGGCGCAAGTCGTCATTGTTGTGCGAGGTGTAGGTGCATTTCATGTCCATCACGCCATTAGGATAGATGGTGTACGAATACACCACATCGCAGTACTTGCCGGTTTCCCTTACCGTATACACAGCATTGCCGTCGGCATTGATTGCAGGCACTTGCGTGAATGTACGGCTGCTGATACCGTTTGTTGTAGCAATATCATTGCCCGATGCTGCATCGTTCTCAACCCAACGGAAGTTGTCGTAATCATAGGCATTGGCCATTTTGCTAACCAACGCATAGTCGGCAAACGACCACTCGCGCACACGGGTGCTCGACTTGTCGATGAGGTAGTGCACCTTGTCGTTCTCAATCAGATAGTTGCCATACTGGTTAACCGTGACAGCAAGGGGCTGTGCCTTGTCGACTGCTACCGCGGGCAAACCAGCCTCGCGCTCGGCCAAAGTGTACTGCACCTTTTTAATGGGATAGTTGGCCTCAGCCCACAGACTGGCCTCTTTGGTCAAGAAAGTGAGGTCGAGCATGTAGTCATTGCCATCACTTGTGTCGGTGGTGTAGCGCAATGTGGTGCGCATCTGCGTATTGGGTTTGGTGTCGGCCAGGTCGAGCGTGTCGGTTTCAACAACCTCGCCATTTTTGAGCACAGCGTAGGCCATGCGCAGTGCGTTGAGGCTGGTGCTGTGATAGCGGTTGGTCAGCACCAATATCTTTTTCTTGGCGTTGAATTGCGTCACCTGTACGGGGGCATATACATTCTTCACCTCGGCCAATTTAGGAGTCCACGCACGGTTGGCAGGTATCAAACCATTGTTTACAAAGTTGCCTTGTGTGGGGCCGGGGTAATCCTTGCCCTGACGGTACTTAGGATAGCCATTTTGCGTAAGTGTGCCATTCTTGATGTCATCTGCGCTATAAATGCTTTGGTCAACCCAGTCCCATACACAACCGCCCATGCCGTTGGTTGACGAGAGAATAGTATTCCAATATTCGCTGAAGTTGCCATTGGCGTTACCCATTGAGTGGGCATATTCGCACATAAAGTAAGGACGGCCTCCATCGTTGGTATTGGCCTCGCGCTGCACGTTGCTCAATGTGGGATACATTACACTGTGCATATCGGTGTATGATGCGCCGCCGCGGGTTGCGCCCTCGTAGTGGACGAGACGTGTGGGGTCGGCCGCCTTTATGGTGTCGTAAGCAGCCTGCATGTTTTGGCCCACACCACTTTCATTGCCCAAACTCCAGAATATGACAGACGTGAAGTTGCGGTCACGCTCCACCATACGCATTGAGCGGTCGATAAATTGTGGTTTCCAGCTGTCGGCAGCGGTAATGGTGTTGCCGCTCTGCTCCCAGTTGAAGTGGCATTCAATGTCGGCCTCGTCCATGCAGTAAAGTCCGTAATGGTCGAACATGGCATACATCTTGGGCTGGCGCGGCATGTGCGAGGTGCGCACGAGGTTAACATTGGCTTGCTTCATCATGGTCACATCGCGCAGCATGGTGGGCACATCGATAGAACGGCCGCGCACGGGGTGCGTGTCCTGTGTGTTGACGCCGCTAAAGTAGGTGCGCACACCATTGACATATATTTGTCCGTTTGTGCACTCCACCTTGCGGAAGCCATGCTTGGTGGCAAAGGCCATTTCCTCGGTTGTGCCATCGGCTGCCAGTTGCGCCACCTCAACGGTGTAGAGGTTGGGGTGTTCTGACGTCCAGGCCTGCAGATTGTCAACCACGGGCAGTGTGGCATAAGCCACTGTGGCGGTGTCGCCCGCTGCAAAGTCGAGGTTTGCCACAGTTTCGGCCAACTGTTTGCCGTCGGGAGAAATCAACCGCACACGGGCTTTTTTACTAACTGCCTGTGCGCCCGGGTTGGCTGCATTTATCTGTACCTTGACTGAGGCTGATGTGTAAGGTGCGTCAAAGTCGTCGGTAATGATATGATTGCTGATATATGTCTTTGGGGTAGCATAAAGGTACACATCGCGATGTATGCCACTCATGCGCCACATATCCTGGTCCTCGAGATACGAGGCATCACTAAAGCGGAACACTTGCACAGCTATGTTGTTGTGGCCCTGGCGCACAACTTTGCTCAGGTCGAACTCGGCATCGTTGTTGGCACCCTGCGTATAGCCCACATACTGGCCGTTAACCCACACATAGGCTGCACTGTAAATGCCATCGAAGTGCAACACCACACGCTTGTCGGTCCAGCCCTCGGGCAACGTAAACTGACGGCGGTATGACGCCACAGAGTTTTGGCAGCCGCCCTTCATCTGCAAGTACGGATAGTTGTCAACAAACGGGTATTCTACATTTATATAATAAGGTGAGCCATAGCCTTTCATTTCGAGGCATGAGGGTACGCTGATGGTGTCCCACTGCGCAGCGTCCACATCGTCGGCATAGAAATCGGCGCCCGGACGGTTGTCGATGTCGGTTGTCCACTTCAAGTTCCACACGCCATTGAGCGAAAGCCATTCTGCCCCTGTGGGGTCAACCCACGGGTGGGCATAACGCTCGGCGTCGGCCTGCAACAGCTGTGTGCTGGCATAAGGCATGAAGGTGGTGTGTGCAGGCAGTTTGTTCTGTTCGTAGAAGGTTTCGTCCTCCCAATTATTGCGGGCCACTTCGGCCTGTTTGGTTGTTTCTTCAAACACAAATTGGGTGGTTACACCTGCACTTGCCGCTTCGTCTGAAATATTGAGAGTGTTACCACTCTTCTCCATAAAACGGCGGTTGGTGTCGCCTGACCACACTATCTGATAGATGCTGTCAGAACCCTCGACCGGCAATATCTGGAAACGTTGGTTTTCAGAATTCACATCGGCGGCCCACTGCACGGGGTTGTACCACTTGTTGGGAGCTGCGTCAATGGCCAAAGTAGGAAAGGCTGCACTGCAAATGAGGTATTCATTTTCGTTGCCTGTGCTTTTCAAAACCCATTTTTGGCCTCTTGAAAGGGCTGATTTGTCCTCAAGTTTGATTGATTCGCCACTGGAGGCCTTTCCACCATTTGAGAATACTGTGCCCGTTGCCGAGCTCTTGATGTAATAAACCTTCTGCTCACTCAACTGTGCCAACGATGTGAGCGATGCACTGCAAAATACAGCCATCGCAAACATTGTCTTCAGTTTGTAAGCTGGTTTACGATTAGTTTGCTTCATTTATTTGTATTGAAAGGTATTGTTATTTACTTGTTTGCAAAGACAAGCAAGGATGTTTGGCTTATCTGTGTTTTTCAGTCTGCACTGCGGATGACAGTTCGTCTGTTGGTTGCAAATTTACATGATTTTATGTGGCGAGCAAAATTAGGGTCGGATAAATTAAGTAACTTTGTAACCGACAACAAGCATATAACGTAGCAGGTGTTCACTATTGCTTTCATGCTATCGGAAAGCTGATGCGCCAAAAGACGTGCTTTCTGTGTGAGAATAACACCTGCTTAAAAGACACTCTGTACAGTTCCATGCAACTCAACGAACTATTACATACATTTGCCCGACACCCGCAAGTAGGCGCCTTGGCAAAGGTGGTGTGCGACGGCAAACCTGCCCTTACGCATTTGCAAGGCTTACAAGCCTCAGCGGCAGCCGTGGCCTTTGCCGCGCTCAGCGAACGCAAGCAAAAGGCGGAACGCCCCTTCCTTATTATACTTAACGATGAGGAAGAGGCGGGATACTTCTATCATGACCTGACACAGATGTTGGGCGATGAGATGGCACTTTTTTATCCATCGACCTACCGCCGTGCCGTGAAATATGCCCAACGCGATGCTGCTAACGAAATATTGCGCACCGAGGTGCTCAACCGCCTTTCGGCACAGCACAACAAGGCGGGCATGCTGTTTGTGGTAACATTTCCCGCTGCCTTGTCTGAACGGGTGGCGCCGCTGAAGGACATGGCCGAAAACACACTGCACCTGCAAACAGGCAGCGAATATGACCTGACGGAGCTGACAAAGCGACTGGCTGCCATTGGCTTTGCGCGCAAGGACTATGTGTATGAGCCTGGAGAGTTTGCTGTGCGTGGCTCAATACTCGACGTGTATTCATACGCCTCGGAATATCCCTTCCGTATTGACTTTTTTGGCGACGAGGTGGACAGCATACGCACCTTTGAAGTGCAGACGCAGCTGTCGAAGGACAAGAAGGAAGAAGTGAGCATTGTGCCTGACACCGAGCAGCATGCTCGTGAGGCGCTTGTGCCATTTACCGACTATCTGCCCGACAATACTGTGCTGGTGGTGAAGGACTTGGGATATGTGCACGATGCCATTGAACGCATTTACAATGAGGGCTTTGCACGTCAGGCGCAGCAGGAACTGGAGGCTGCATCTGAGATGGAGGAAGCGGAACAACTGGCACGGCTCAAAAAGGAGTCGCTGCTCACCACAAGTGAGGCTTTTCTGCGCGGTGTGGCACACCTGCAGCGCATCAATATTGGCGCACAGCCCCTTGGCGAAGCGCAAACAGTGATACGGTTCAACACCTCGCCACAACCGCTCTACCACAAGAACTTTGATTTGCTCAAGCAGAACCTGAGCCAGTTCAAGGCCGACGGCTATGACATTTACATACTGGCCGACAGTGCCAAGCAGACTGAACGATTGCAAAGCATATTTGAGGAGATGAATACTGCAAGCCAACTGTTCAAACCGGTACTGCGCACGCTGCATGGCGGATTTTCGGACAATGACTTGAAGGTGTGCTGCTTTACAGACCACCAAATCTTTGACCGTTTTCATAAATACAACTTGAAGAGCGACCATGCACGCGATGCCAAAATGGCGCTGTCGCTCAAGGAACTCATGCAGTTTGAACCGGGCGACTATGTGGTGCACATCGACCATGGCGTAGGACGCTTTGCCGGACTTGTGCGCATGCCTGGCAATGACGGCGAAATGCAAGAGATGATAAAACTTACATACAAAAACGACGATGCCGTGTATGTGAGCATTCATTCGTTGCACAAGGTGTCAAAGTATAAGGGCAAAGACGGCGAACCGCCACGTATCAGTAACTTGGGCACTGGTGCCTGGGACAAACTGAAGGAGCGCACAAAGAAGAAGATTAAGGACATTGCACGCGACCTTATCAAACTTTACTCGCAACGCAAGGAGGAGAAAGGCTACGCTTTTAGCCCCGACTCATTTATGCAACACGAGCTTGAGGCCGGGTTTGCCTATGAGGACACCCCCGACCAACTGCGCGTAACGCAGGAGGTGAAGAAGGACATGGAAAGCAGCAAGCCCATGGACAGACTGGTGTGTGGCGACGTGGGATTTGGCAAAACCGAAATTGCCGTGCGCGCTGCCATGAAGGCCGCTGCCGATAACAAACAAGTGGCGGTGCTCGTGCCAACTACGGTGCTGGCCCTGCAACACTACAAAACGTTTGCATCGCGCTTGAAGGACTTCCCCGTAAGGGTGGACTACCTCACTCGTGCACGCTCGACGGCACAGACCAAGAAGATACTTGCCGACCTGGCTAAAGGCGACATCAACATTGTTGTCGGGACGCACAAACTGATTGGCAAGAGTGTAAAATGGCACGACTTGGGATTGCTTATTATTGACGAGGAACAGAAATTTGGCGTGGCGGTTAAAGAAAAGTTGCGCCAGCTGAAAGTGAATGTGGACACACTGACCATGTCGGCCACCCCAATACCACGCACACTGCAATTCTCGCTCATGGGGGCACGTGACTTTAGCGTGATACAGACGCCCCCGCCCAACCGCCGGCCTATCCAAACAGAAATTCACACCTTCAGTCACGAGGTGATAGCCGAAGCCATTAACTTTGAAATGAGCCGCAACGGACAGGTGTATATTGTGACGAACCGCGTGGCTTCGCTGCAAAGTCTGGCAAACTTGGTACATAAGTATGTGCCGGACGCACGCATTGCCACCGGACACGGACAAATGCCGCCCGACCAACTTGAAAAGGTAATTATGGGCTTTGTCAATTATGACTACGATGTACTCATATCTACCACGATTGTGGAGAACGGTATTGACGTGCCCAATGCCAACACCATTATTATTGATGCCGCACACCACTTTGGACTATCGGACTTGCACCAAATGCGCGGACGTGTGGGACGAGGGTCGCGCAAGGCTTTTTGCTACCTCATTGCCCCACCGCTTGCCATGCTGCCCGATGAGTCGCGCCGCAGACTTGAAGCTATCGAGAACTTCTCGGACTTGGGGTCTGGCATACACATTGCCATGCAGGATCTTGACATCCGCGGTGCAGGCAATTTGCTCGGATCGGAGCAAAGTGGGTTCATTGCCGACTTGGGCTATGAAACCTACCAAAAGATTTTGGCCGAAGCCGTGACGGAACTCAAGAATGACGAGTTTGCCGACTTGTATGCTGACGAACTGAAAAAGACCGGGCACCTTGGCGGTGAGAAGTTTGTTGACGACTGCACCGTCGAATGCGACTTGCACGCTTATTTCCCCGAAACCTATGTGCCGGGGGCTACGGAACGTATGTTGTTATACCGCGAACTTGATTCGCTCTCGGGTAATGACGACGAGATGGCTGCATTCAGACAACGTATGGAGGACCGCTTCGGCCCTCTGCCCCCCGAAGGCGAAGAGCTGCTGCGCATTGTACCGCTGCGCGCCCTTGGACGCAAACTTGGTGCTGAGCGTCTGACACTAAAAAACCGACGTATGGTGCTCTACTTTGTGTCAAACACCGAAAGTGCCTTCTATCGAAGCGACACGTTTGAACGCATCATAAACTTTGCCACCGCTTCGTACCAACGCTGCAAGCTTGACGAGAACCGCGGTCACCGCCGCATGATTATCAACGATGTGCCCACGGTTGAGAGTGCATTGATTACGCTTAAAAACATTGTGGAAGCTGACCGCAAAGCGTGAGAAATGTGCCCGCACAGCACACCGCGGCACGTTTTTGACACAAAGTTTCAGGGTGGTTCTAATAACTCTAAAAACAGAATTTTTAGAACCACCCTTCAGCCAATCGGCAATAAATTCGTAACTTTGCCGCGCAATAGTAGGCTTTGGAGAGCCAAATAAGACACAACACAAAATGAAACGACTCCTGACTATAATATGCCTGGTGCTGTTGCCACTATTGGCACTTGCGCAACAAAACAGCACAGACAACACCGCACCTGCCGAAAAGGACTCGGTTGTGGTGAGTTTGCTCACTTGCACACCGGGCAATTTGGTGTATGAATTATATGGCCATACGGCCATTCGCGTACGCGAGGTCGGAGCACGCCAAAGCGACTGGGTGTTTAACTATGGCACTTTTTCGTTTAACCAGCCTCACTTTATGTGGCGCTTCATGTTGGGCGAAACAGACTACGAGCTGGGAGTTGTGCCATACTACTTGTTTTACGAATCATACGTGCGCGAAGGACGCGGCATTGACGAGCAGGTGCTGAATCTGACACCGGCCGAAGCTAAAAAGCTGGTTGACGCCTTGAGCAAAAACCTTGAACCGGAGAATGCCACCTACCGCTACAACTTTTTTTATGACAACTGCGTGACACGTGCACTGCGCGTGATAGAGCAATCGGTTGACGGACAGGTGGTATGGCCAAAAGCTGACGCCAACAAATCGCTGCGCGACATGGTGCACGAATTTTCGGAACCAAGTCCGTGGAACAAGTTTGGACAAGATTTGCTGCTTGGTGCCGAGGCCGACCAACCCGCCGACATCAACAAACAACAATTTGCACCAATGTATGCCGAGCGCTTTGTCAATGATGCCACTATAAAAGGTACTGACGGCAAAGTGCGTCATCTTGCAGCCCCATCACGCACCCTGCTGCCCGAGCAACCGGTTTTAGCAGAAAAGAACTTCCCTGTCACACCGATGTGGGCGTTTGGCATACTTCTTGCTCTGACCATTGCCATCAGTGCGGCAGATATTGGGCGCAAAAAGTACCATTGGCAATATGACGTGCTACTCTTTGTGGCGCAAGGACTGACGGGCTGCATTATAACCTTCTTACTGCTGTTTTCATCGCACCCCGCGGTTGGCAGTAATTGGTTGGCATTGCTTTTCAACCCCGTGCCGCTTGTGCTATTCCCCTGGTTTATGAAAGCCGCAGCCAACGGGTGCCGCAGCTGGGTGATGTACATACAAATTGCCATGGTAGTGATGGCCCTCATAGTTGGTATAGCCGGTTTGCAATACTTCCCCAATGAGGTGTATATCATTGCATCAATCCTGCTTGTGCGCGTTGCAACACACTTTTGCATGACGAGCAAAATCAAGCAACAAAAAGTATCATAACGAGGACTGCACTATACTCCTATATATACATTATTAAACACATACCTTCCTTCGTAAGCATACGAATATGAAACAATCTCGCCACATAGCACCGCAGCGCGCCTCGGTTATGCGTCTGCCCCTGCTCATGTCGTTGCTCACCGCAATGACTGTGCTTTCGGGGCCCGAAGCATCGGCTGCCGGAACGGGAGTGCCCCGTGTGGTGGTGAGCATATTGGTAGACCAACTGCGCACCGATTATATGAATGCCTTCATGCCGCTTTACGGGCAGGAAGGCTTTGTGCGTTTGTTGAACGAGGGTCGTGTTTACTCACAAGCAGAATATCCGCAATACAGACCCGACCGCGCTTCGGCCGCAGCTACTTTGGCCACAGGCACCACGCCTTACAACCATGGCGTAGTGGGCTTGAAATGGCTCGACCGTGAGACTTTGCGCCCCGTATTTTGCGTTGACGACAAACGCTACCCGGGGGTGCAGACAAGTGATGCGTCATCACCCACGTTCCTGGGCGTATCAACCCTTGGCGACGAGCTCAAGGTGGCCACCGAAGGCAAATCGTTGGTTTATGCCATCGCGCCCTATCGCGATGCGGCCATATTGAGTGCCGGACATGCCGCAGACGGGGCATTGTGGATTGATGACCGCACCGGACAGTGGTGCAGCACATCATACTACGGAAAGACGCTTCCGGCCTGGGTCACCGTGCTCAACAGCCAAAGCCTTGACAGCAGGCTCAAGTCGCTCACATGGCGGCCCTCAAACGATTTGGTAGGGAACTTTTCCTACTTCTTGTCTGGCGGCATGAAAAAGCCCTTTGCCCACAAGTTTACAGGCGACGGGCGGTTTGCCACATTCAAAACAAGCGGACTGGTGAATGAGGAGGTGGTGCACGCTGCCACACAATGCCTCAACAGCACCCTGATGGGGACTGATGCCATTACTGACTATTTGGCTCTGACACTCTACGCCGGCAATATTGACCACCGCACTGTGAGCGAAAGCCCAATGGAGCTGCAAGACACTTATGTGCGGCTTGACAATGCTTTGGCACAACTCGTTAAGTCGGTTGAACATAAAGTGGGACGCGGCAACGCATTGTTTGTATTGACATCGACCGGATATGCTGACGAGGAAACTACCGACCTGACAAAATACCGCATACCAAGCGGCACCTTTGATGTGGAACGTGCGGCAGCATTGCTCAATATGTACTTTGTGGCCGTTTACGGACAGGGGCAATATGTGGAGTCGAGTTTTGGCACACAATTATACCTTAACCACAAACTGATTGAGCAGAAGCAAATCAACCTGGCAGAAATGCTTGAACGCGCACAGGATTTCTTGCTGCAACTATCAGGGGTTAAAGATGTATACACCTCGTCACGCCTGCTACAAGGGGCGTGGACTCCTGGCATCAGCCGTATGCGCGGCAGCTATAACCCGCGCTACTCGGGTGACGTGCTGATTGAGGTGGCGCCAGGCTGGCATTATGTTAACAACTCCACGCACGAGAAACAGCTGGTGCGTGAGTCATATATTCCTTTTCCCATAATATTCCTTGGCGAAGGGTTCAAGGCTGAAACTATCAGCACACCCGTCACCATTGACTATGTGGCCCCGACACTGTCGAAGGCCATACGCATACGTGCACCGAATGCCTGCAGCGTGGCACCGCTATAAGACTGCCGTTTTGACACACACAACATATCATAACGGCGAGGTGCCCCTCGTATACATCCCTATTTAATTAAACGAAATAATAAACAACACAATAATACCCTGTATTATCCCCACTCGGCTTTAGGCAACTTCATGCACGAGGAAAGGATCAGGGCCATCATTATGGATATTAACAAATTCCTCAGCAAACTATTCGGTAACAAGTCTACACGCGACATGAAACTCATTCAGCCGTGGGTGGAGAAAATCAAAGCGGCTTATCCCGCTATTCAGGCTCTCGACAATGACGCGCTGCGTGCCAAAACCAAAGAACTGCAGCACACCATTCAACACTCTGCCGATGACATCAAGGAGAAGATTGAAGAGTTGAAAGGCAAAGTGGAGGAAACTCCAATTGAAGACCGCGAAGTAATTTTCAGCCAAATTGACAAGCTCGAAACCCAAGTGCTCGACCGCATGGAGGTTGCCCTCAACGATGCGCTGCCCGAAGTGTTTGCCATTGTAAAGGATACCGCACGCCGCTTTGCTGAAAACGAAACCATCGAGGTGACAGCCAATGACTTTGACCGCGAACTTGCCGCAAGTCACGACTTTGTAACCATTGAGGGCGACAAGGCCATTTACCAGAACCACTGGGTGGCTGGTGGCAACGACACCAAGTGGAACATGGTGCACTACGATGTGCAGCTGTTCGGTGGTGTTGTACTGCACCAAGGCAAAATTGCCGAAATGGCAACGGGTGAAGGTAAAACCCTCGTGGGTACTCTACCCGTATTTCTCAATGCCCTTACCGGTAACGGTGTGCACGTGGTGACAGTGAACGACTACCTGGCCAAGCGTGACTCAGAATGGATGGGCCCGCTCTACATGTTCCATGGTCTGTCGGTTGACTGCATCGACAAGCATCAGCCCAACTCTGAGAGCCGCCGCCGCGCCTACCAGGCAGACATCACCTTTGGTACGAACAATGAGTTTGGTTTCGACTACCTGCGCGACAATATGGCCATGAGCCCCAAAGACCTTGTACAGCGCCGCCACAACTATGCCATCGTCGATGAGGTGGACTCAGTGTTGATTGACGATGCCCGTACACCGCTTATTATATCAGGCCCCGTGCCCAAGGGCGATGACCAGTTGTTTGAGCAATACCAGCCTTTGGTACAACACCTTGTTGAGGTGCAGCGCAAACTGGCCACACAATATTTGGCCGAAGCCAAACAACTCATCAAGTCGGGTGACAAAAAACAGGAAGAAGAAGGTTTCCTTGCCCTGTTCCGCAGCCACAAGGCTCTGCCTAAGAACAATCCGCTCATCAAGTTCCTCTCTGAAACTGGTATCAAAGCCGGTATGCTCAAGACTGAGGAAATCTATATGGAGAACAACAACCGCCGTATGCCCGAGGCTGTTGAACCTCTTTACTTTGTTGTGGACGAGAAAATGCACAGTGTCGACCTTACCGACAAGGGTAACAAATGGTTGGCCGACCAGGTGCATGACGACCAGCTCTTTGTGCTGCCCGACATCACTACCGAACTTTCACAGCTCGAGACAGACAAGACATTGAGCGACGAGGAACGCTTAAACAAAAAGGACGCCCTGCTGCAAGATTACGCCATCAAGAGCGAGCGCGTACACACCATATTGCAGTTGCTCAAGGCCTACACCATGTTCCGCATCAACGAGGAATATGTGGTAATGGACGGCCAGGTTAAGATTGTCGACGAACAAACAGGCCGTATCATGGAAGGCCGCCGTTGGAGCGATGGCCTGCACCAGGCTGTTGAGGCAAAGGAGCACGTAAAGGTTGAAGCCGCCACACAAACTTTTGCCACCATCACACTGCAGAACTATTTCCGTATGTACCACAAGTTGGCTGGTATGACCGGTACTGCAAGCACCGAAGCAGGCGAGTTCTGGAATATCTACAAACTCGATGTAGTTGAAATTCCAACCAACCGTCCTATCGCGCGTATTGACATGAACGACCGCGTATATAAGACCAAACGCGAAAAGTACAAGGCGGTTATCGAGGAAATTGAAAAGATGCGTCTGGCCGGACGTCCCGTACTGGTTGGTACGACCAACGTCGACGTGAGCGAACTCCTCAGCCGTATGCTCCAACTCCGTGGCATACCCCATCAGGTGCTTAACGCCAAACTTCACCAAAAGGAGGCCGACATCGTGGCCAAAGCAGGACAAAGCACTATGGGCAAAGTGGTGTTTACCGACGAGCAAGGCAACAAGATTGAAGAAGAGCGCATGCTCGGTGCCGTAACCATCGCCACCAACATGGCCGGACGTGGTACCGATATTAAACTTACCGACGAGGTGAAGGCTGCCGGCGGTTTGGCCATTATTGGTACCGAACGTCATGAAAGCCGCCGCGTCGACCGCCAGTTGCGTGGTCGTGCCGGACGTCAGGGCGACCCGGGTTCTTCAGTATTCTTCGTTTCACTCGAAGACAACCTCATGCGTCTGTTCGCCTCTGAGCGAATTGCCCGTGTAATGGACAAGCTCGGCTTTAAGGACGGCGAGATGATTGAGGCCAAGATGATAAACAACAGCATCGAACGTGCACAGCGCAAGGTCGAAGAGAACAACTTCGGCATTCGTAAGCGCTTGCTCGAGTACGATGACGTAATGAACAAGCAGCGCACCGTTATCTACGAAAAGCGCCGCCACGCATTGATGGGTGAACGTGTGGGCATGGATATTGCCAACATGATATGGGACCGCGTCATCAACATCATCGAAAAGAATGACTACGAGGGCTGCCGCGAGGGTTTTATCGAAATATTTGCCATGGAGGTACCCTTCAGCGAGGCCGACTTTGACAACATGAACCGCGACGACCTCTACGAAAAGGCCTTCGAAGCTGCCATGGCTGCCTTCAAGCGCAAGACCGACCGTATGGCCGAAGTGGCAATGCCCGTTATCAAACAGGTGTACGAAACTCAAGGCGAGGTGTACGAAAACATTCTCGTGCCCATCACCGACGGCAAGCTGGTTTACAACATTCGCACCAACCTCAAAAAGGCTTACGACACAGAGTCAAAGGAAGTTGTCAAGGACTTTGAAAAGGCCATCGTTCTGCACAACATTGATGATGCCTGGAAAGAGAACCTGCGCGAACTCGACGATTTGAAAAAGTCTGTACAGAATGCCTCATACGAGCAAAAGGATCCCCTGCTCGTGTTCAAGCTTGAAAGCGTTCAACTCTTTGACAAGATGGTGAACCGCATCAACAACGAGACTGTGGCCACCCTCATGCGCGGACAAATCCCCGTACAGGCTCCGCAGGAGGTGCAGGAAGCCGCTCCCGAAGAGAGTGCACCGCAACAAGGAGTCACCACATCGCACGAGACACTCGACGAGGCTGGCGACCCCGAAGCTGCTGCAGCCGCATCAGCCGACACACGCGAGCACCACAACCAACCCATTGTAAAGCAAAAGGAACCCGGACGCAACGATCCGTGTCCATGCGGAAGTGGCAAGAAATATAAGGACTGCCACGGACGCAACAAATAAATTGTAAATAGGTGTCCAACATAATTCTGAACACTTATTTATAACACTATCTCCGCACAAACGGGTGCGGCCAACCACAAGCAACGTGGTCTGGCCGCACCCGTTTGGCTTTAAGCAGGTCTTTCGTTGTTCGACACCACCGAGACGGGGGGCTATACGGGCAACACCCTTGCTCCACAAGCTGCGCTCGAACGGGTGCTCGCCCGGCAGTTTGATGGTTTGGACATTTTGAAAGAAATCTGCAGCGCAGTGTTGTCACAACATCTTGCCGCCCGCTACGAGGGTCCGTTGGGTGTGGACATGATGTTGGTAAAGACGGTCCAAGGCATCATGTTGCACCCGTGCATCGAGGTGAATTTGCGTCGCACCATGGGGTATGTGGCACTCGACGTGGCACGTGCCGAATATGACTTGCCCTCGGTGCTGAGGCCGTTGTTTGGGTGGTCTTAATTCTGGGTATTCTTTACATTTTTGTAAACTTCTCCTGAACAATCTATTAATGGAGGCAGATTGTTGGGAATGGACACCAGACGTCCAGAGAGATTTCTTGTAAATGGTTTGTCACCTGTCATATAAGTAATAATAGCGCAATGAGAAGGTTTCAACTGTGTGTCAAGATATACAATTCTGAAACTTACGTTAGACAATCTTTCTATCATATATACGCTTCCAAATTCAGAGTCATGATCTTTTTCAAGTTGTTCCATATATTTTTTGCCATCAGAGTCGTTATAGACATTGACTTTCTTCAAAGTTTCATAAGCAATCTTTTTTCTTTTATCGGCCATGTATGGCAAGTCTGAGGCCATAGCAGCAACAAAGACATATGAGAGTGCTTCTGCTCGAGTCTCCTCAAGTCCATTGTCACGACATAGAAGGAGTTGTAGGTAATTTTGTGTCTTTTTACTCTTAGATTTGATTCCGTATTTGTTGTTTTGATAATCGCGTAAATACACCAGTCTTCTCATTTCTTCGAAAGGCACATCATTTTTTCTTGTCAAAGACGCCACATAGACGAGGTTACCATTTGTGTCATAGGCAGACCTTGGAATGACTTTATAAGAATATTCATCGTATGTCACCTTATATTGAGGATAACCATAGAACGATAAATATTCCAGTTTTATGGGATAAGAGTCTTCTTTCTTTTCATAATTTGAGGAATAAATGAAACCCCAAGTTCGTTGTTGTTCTGTTTCCACTAAGTCAAGAAGATCGCTGTCATAATAGTTGAATCCACGATAATATGGGTTAAAGATATTTGTGTTGATTGTTTTCATAGGAAGAGGCTTTACCACCTGTTCCCATTTATCACTTGATAATTTTGATAAGTTATTGTTTAATTTGATAACGCTATCTGTAAGATATGTTTGATAGACTCTCAAAATTTCCTTAATATGGTTTGTCAACTTTTTATTCTGTATACTCTTTTCTATTTGGGGAGTGATGTCTTTTGTTTGATTTACACCATTCCCTATAATAAGAGAACTTATTACACCACTCCTTTGAATAAGAGAACTTATAACATTATTTCTTTTTCTTTTCAATAAATCTGGGTGAGAGCTTTTTACCCAACTAAACGCATCGTTCACCAAAGATAAATCGGCTTCATCCTTTATCTTTTTTTCTGTTGAAGATAGCAATTTTGTCAATCTCGACAATTGCTCATTGCCATTGTTTAGTTCTGTTCTAAGTTCTGTTCTAAGTTCTTCATACATTTTTTTTGCTTTTAATGTATCAATGACACTGATGTTTCCATTGACCATAAGATTTTGAGGTAAATAGTCTTTATCTCTTATCATGCTGCGCATTTGGTTCATGGTCTGATTGTTTTCTTCTGGATTTGGAATGGAAGAAAATGTTTGGGCTGATGCGCTCATAGGCACACAAATGAAAGTGGTAAGCCATACCATCAGAATTTTCCATTCTTGGACAAGAGACCTCTTTCCATGAAAATTCTCGCTAAATATCCTCTCACTCTTTGAGATGCCTAATACCTCTGCGTTCTCACTGAGCATCCGAGCTATCTGGGTATTGGTTGACTGCAGCGTATTTTTCGTAAAAATATCACGATAATCATCTTCATACATATCAATAAACTTCTTTAGAAAATAATGTAAAGAAAAGTTCTTTTGGTTAAAAGAATTTACAACCGACTGGAATTTAGCTAGTAGTCCTTTATCCATATTAGGATTTGTTTATTAACAGCATGCTCCATAGCTGTTTGTTAAAAAAGTGAGTTTGTATATACAAATAAAAAACGTGGAGCCAGTCCTGTCACTCGTTCCACAGTGTAAAGGCCTTCGCATTGCCCTGCCAGTCGAAACGAGCAACGCCGAAAGCCCCACGCCAGTGTAAATATATAGAAAGCACTCTTGACAACGAACAATAGAATCGTCCGAAGCCAATGAGGGCTGTATATAATACACCCCATGAGGCGTTCCCGTTGCTTTGTTCTTGACCAGCAGTTGAGAGTTTGCGAAGTTCTTACACTGTCAAAACCAAAGCGTACAGTTACGCCTTATTATGTATATATGTCTGCCCAACCTCTGCCCATCGGGGCTTCCGGCATGGGTATAGACGTTACAAAAATAACACTTTTATCTCGGAAACCACTTTGTTTTGCTGGTAAAGTATGATATTAAGGTCTGATTTAACATTGTTAAATATAAATATGTCAAAGAAATCCACTTCCTCGTGATTTTTCTTGCTAAAAAGTTTGTATTATCAATAATTATTCGTATTCCTGCAACAACAAAATCTGCCACGCTTTCCATCTGAACAGAGAACTAGGGCGAGTCTTTTGCATTTTATGGTTACCTTAAGATTATACTCCAGACTCTTTCTATTTTAGAACAAATAGAACTACTAAAAAGTAGAGGCTTAAATATTGCTGATTCATCCAAGGCTGCAAAACTTCTTGATGAGGTCTATCATTTTCGTTTTGTTCTACACCTTCGCCCTATGGAGGCAGATAAGACTATACATCAAATTTAAGCCTAATAGTATATTTGAAAATGCCATTCTATGGCTGTTCATGTTGCTAACATTTCCCTCATTCATATCATTCAAATTTCCAAAAGAAGACGGAAGTAATGTCATGTCCTCCATAATCATCAGGAAAGAGCTAAACTTGGTGTAATGAAACAATGCTCCATCTCCTCGATGAGGAAGTTCGGCATTATGGTACAAATAAGTAGGCAGTTCTGTCAAGAGCATAAAAACAACATGATAAATCAATACTTTCCTAGTCCACTTACAATCTCTGCCCTATAATTGTGGCTCCAGAAAGGATGGGCTCCTTCAAATTCATAGATAAAATCAATCAGACTGAAATCATTCTTATAACTGAACACATGCTGCGTTGCATACATATACCGTAGATAGTTTTGCCTTCTCACTTCTTTATCGTCAGCGTTTACGAATGCTCCATCTATGTCTTCTTTATTCTTAAAATATGAACGATCATATACCGACAGCGCCAGTCCTGGCGACAAAGGCATAGTCAACTCACCACCATATTGTGCTAGCCCCATAAACATTGGTCTTACATTTTCCACATGTGGCGAAACTACTATTGGAAAGTCTGAAGTATAAAAATCGTTGCCCTTACTTATCCAAAACACAAAGATGTTGTTGGCTATTGCATTAGCAAACATCATCAACGTTTCATTATCCAGATAGGACAAATTAGCATGCAGCGCAGGCTTTTCGCATTTTACATCTATCTCCAATTTCCTGAATTCCTCATTGCCAGTCTGCACAGCCATTATCTCTTTCACCATATCAATACCAGCACGCTCCATCCTGATATAGTCATCCACCATATCATCCCCTGTATGCGGCATCCGAAAATACTGTGTAAGGATATGTAGAGCAAATTCCCTTTTCTCAAGATAATTAAGTCTGTAGTGGTTATATCCTGTAACCCACTCTCTTTTAATATCATCTATCTGTTTTAAGAATTGGGCATATAGAGGCTCTACTGTATGAGCAAAATGATCTATCTCGATGGATAGGCTGTTTATCTTGCTTTTACCCTCCTCATTACTTTTTTCACATACTTATCCGAGATTGTATAAAGGTCATCCTCGCAGCATATTGACATCAATGATGCATTGTATCTTCTACAATGTATTTTATCGTAAGTATAAATACATTTCTCATTTTCAGAGAATCGCTTAAGATAACATCTTGGTATATAGTGCTGCTTCATACTCTACCATTTAAATAATACTTCTTTACTTTCTCTATTATCTTATCCAACCTATCATCAGGAACATAGTAATCATCATACATATACTGTCCTGTTTCTAGATATGCTAACCACAAGTGCATGCATAGCACATAGCTATCATGAAGGTCTGACAAGTTGGAGTTCTTCCCTACATACATATTACCAGCATCCCATGTTTCTTGTGATACAGGGTATAGAAACCCTTGTTTGGGGTTCTGGACTATATGTGCATACCCATCTTCATCTATGACAAGTTTGTTGTTATATTCATCATCTGCATTGCGCATCAATGTCTCTATCTCGCTTTCTGTAAATAGATGGCTAGGCACACCTTCTTTCTGTAGCTTGGCTTCAAACGAAATACCTAATGAATACGTTTCAGTATCATATCCATTGGTATCACATATCGAAATCACCTTCTGATACATCTTATCTAAAAGCGCAATCACTTCATCCCTGTCCCAAATCTTAAGTGGTTCTATGCCTTCTTCTTTAGAGTTCCTGATGTATCCATCCTTGCATAGCACCTCGACGCCTTTCTTTCCAAAGACATTTATAAACGTTCCAATTTGAGTTTCTATCTTGAAACTGATCTTTCCATCATTCTTATGAACTATATCATTTATTTCATCTATAAAACAAAAGTCCTTATACTTTTCTTTTACGAAATCGTGATGTAATGGCATATCACTATGCGTAGTAATAATTTCATTCCCTTTTTTCTTGATACTTAATTTAAAATCACTGACAAAATAGATAATATCCATAAACAGTGTACCCAAATCCTTGAAATCAACAGGATTCCCCGAATCATGCGACATATCGTTAGCTAGCCTCGGAATCTCGTCAATCCGTTTTTGTTCAAAATCTTGTCTATAAATGGTCTTTTTTAACGGACCCGTCAAATCACCTAACGTCAAGTCGTCATAGTTACTTACTTTATATTGATACTCCTCCTGATTGAAGCACATAATCAGTTTGAATAAGCTTTCAGCCACAGTGCGCATATCGCGAGCCGCTGTTTTGATTTCTTTACGTTGTTCCTCCTTTCCTAATTTGTCCACCCCTCTTGTTTTATCAAGAGCAACCTTTAGTTCCTTTTCACATTTCTCTACACCAAACATATAAAGCAACTTTTCCGAATCCTGTGGGTGTACGTTCATACACTTGGGTATAATCCAAAATGAAGAAATTGGTGTATTAATAAAACGCCAATGCTGGAATACGCCACCCTTTTCCCTTACCACACTCGTTGAGAAGAAACTAGATGCATTGTCTATCCCTTGAATAATCCATCCGCCATTCTTAGCAAAGCCTTTTATGTTTTTCTCTCTGATAGTATACCCATTCACAACAATTCCAAAACATCTATTTCGTTTCCCTTCCAAAAAACTAACATTATCAAACTTTAAGCACATTCCATAATACCCTAAAGGAAAAACCATCTTTCTTATCTTTTCTTCTAATGGGTCGCCACTTGGTATTTGCCAATAGAACCATATCAGCCCGTTCTGCTTATCCACCTCAACTTTCCGGATGCAGTCCCAATTGTCTGTATCGAGGAAATCCACAATTACCCATCCTTTGGTCTGCTCCATAAAGTCTTTGAAGAATCGCTCTGCTGTTTCTAGGTCGTTAATTGTGTCGTTATAAATGTCGGCGAATTCCTGAAAGAAATCGAGGCCATGTTCTACCACTTTCCAGTCCTTGTGAAAGTTCTTCCGATACCAACGACGTATTAATCCTCTAATATGTCTAAACCAATTTATACTCATAAATTCAATTTGTTTATTATAAATCTTTACCCCTTTCTTGCCAACAGCAATTCCCCTTCATCCCTTTTCGGAGTAAAGCCCAACTTTTCATCTAATATAGCATCCATCAGCCCAAACTGTGAAGAAAGATAAACATCGCTACTGCCAGAGTTCATCAGCCGTTCTGGAGTCAATATCGTTTCGTGCAGTAGTGATACAGTTTCAGTCTGATTGAAAAACTTTCTCAAATCGTCATTATAGCCTTCGCTTTTTGATGATGCTGCAGGGAAAACATAGTTTACATACCTCGCCAAGAAATCGTCATTAGCATAATCCTTATCGTAATAATCTGCATCACCATTTAGCAGATGCGACGAATAGAATCGTAAGCAGAATTGAGAGTGGTTATAAAAAGAACGGTTGATTAGAGTGTGCAGTATACTCTGTGATAGAATATATTCTGGCTTAAATAGACTATCCCTATTCGCCGCCAAACTACATGCCAGGATAAGCACAATTCTTCGTATCTGATGGGGATTGTCAATTTCTACGGGCAACAAGAAGTCAAACATATTGATGTCTTCCTTCAGTGAATAACCGCAGTAATTCGTTGAACTCAAATCCTTTCTGCCCAATTCCTCCCAGCAGATATATGACGAACCGCCTAAATATAAACAAGGTAACCCAGAAAGGCTAAAACGTTGATTCCCTACAAGGTTCCGCTTCTCATAAGGAATGTGAAACATCTCATCTTTCGAAAAATGAAACAATTTGCTGTTTTCTCTACATTTATACATCGGTACTCCAGGACTCATTTTGTCAAATTTCATTGATTGCATCATTTTATGAGTCTTTTGGAGAGCATCCTGCTGATTACCTCTTAAAAAAGCTGATAAAATCTGGCGAATAAGCTTATCTGTAGTATCTATCTTATCCATAATTAAAGATAGTGGAAGCCCAGTGTTATTACAGACTTCCTGTTTTTCTTCCAATATATATGAGCGGAATGCTAAAACAACTGCGTTGGTTCGCTCGACAATACTACCCGAGCGGCATGCTTCTGACTGAAGCCAATTGCTTGCCTGTTCTACGAGGTTTTTCATGATTTAACCTTTTATAAGTAATAAAATGACACCCTCAGTCATTAATAAATTCCTCTAATCGTGTATAACTTTGCCTTGTAACATTTCTGCAAAGTTCGTCAATACCGATTAAATATGATGAATAGGAAGGGTCTCTATTCTTTTTCGTTCTATAGAAATCAGCATATGAGCATATTGCACCAATCGCTAAACCGCCTGCTATCTCAGCGATACTAAATGGATTCCCTTTAAGAGCAGCAAAAGTGCCTAATGCTGTAAGAGATATAGGTACTCCCGTTGAAATTGAAAAGGCACTAATATCTTTCCACTTATCCATACTCTGTCTATACTGTGCTTTAGAATCAATCAGATCATTTACGAAATCCAAACTTACTTGACCTGCATGTTGAATATTAGATATCTTGGCTAGATGATTGGTTAGTTCATCAAATTTTTCTCTTAGTAGTTTTCTTTCATCTTTTCTTTTGTTAACAAATGAAATTAAATCACGTGCGCTTATCTCTCCTATATTTTGAGGCACGATGTCTTCCAATGTAACAGAACAGAAGAATCCTTTGGCTGTAGGATCCTGAAGGAACTCGCCGAAGTTTGCATTCTCACAGAAATAAGGATTTATTGACTATGCATCCAAATCATCTGTACCTCTGTTAAGATTGCGTATCCTTGCAACTACTTGTGACAACTTGAACATATATCCTCTTGCAAGTTCTTTTGACAAATGGAGCCATTTGTCTTCGTCAATAAAATAATCTCCTATCAAGTCGAGATAAGGATATAACCTGCTGTCAATTTTTCCAGGGTGAATTCTATCTTCATCCGAGGGAATAAGACCCGCAGGCATATGATTCTCTATTCTATCACAGAGTTTTAGGAATTCGTCACATGTATCTTCTCTATCTTTATCATCCAACTTAATGTCCCTAACCAAGTCTTCATCAACCAATGCTTTGATATCATCACTATCATTGGGAACATAACCTTCTGGGACAATTCGATATACATGATTCCAAAGTAACAAGCTGGACTTAACCCACGCTTCATTTTGGAATTCAATATGAGGATAATATAATATAGAATCTGGTTTCATATATTTACTATATCTTTATTTTTATGCCGTGTTATTGTCATTCTTGCTTTGCCCCCTCTTCCGTTTCAGTTCGAAGAGGAAGTTCCTTACCAAAAGCTTCCATTTCTTCTGCTACTACTTTCTTTAATTCTTCTTGTGGCACAATCAGTTGATAATCTGCCACCCCAATGGGTTTGCCCATATCCTCCAATGCTAACTCCACCTCCACACGATCTTTCTCAGCACAAAGAATAATGCCGATAGAGCGATTTTCATCTTCTCTGCGTTCCAGACGGTCAAGCAATGACAAGTAATAATTCATTTTGCCTGCATATTCTGGTCTGAATTCTCCAATCTTCAGATCAATGGCCACAAGGCAATGCAGGCCACGGTGGAAGAAAAGCATATCAACTTTGCTCCGTTTCCCATTGTATTCTAGGACGTATTGATTGCCTATATACGTGAAACCTTTGCCAAGTTCCAAAAGGAACTGTTTCACCTTCTCTACCAGTCGGGCTTCAAGTTCTGTTTCCAAGATGGGGTCTTTTACACCAAGAAATCCTAGATTATAACCGCTTCTGAACACTTCATTAGCAAACATCGCCTGTGTGGCAGGTAAAGTCTGCTCGAAGTTATTGTCAGATGGTTCATTCTTCCTCATGTGCATGTTTAGAGAAATGGCACTATATAGAAGTTCACGGTTCCAACCTTTTGACGTAGTTTCCTGCGCGTAATATAATATGGTATTATCATCTTCGCCGAACTTGCGCATCAAGGTCAAAGTATGTCCCCATGGTAAAACTGCGACAGCCTGTCGCAGTTTTGGCTCACTATTACAGAATCGTTCATAAAATTTCTTCATGTCCCACAGGTTTCTTGGAGAAACTCCCATCTGTGGATAACGTTGCTTCAAGTCAAAAGACAAGCGATTTACTACGCCGCTTCCATGCTTACTTACAATCTTCTTGTCGTGAAGCAATTTTCCGATCTCCCAATGAGCGGTACCGATGGCAGAACATACCGTTGTTGCCACCATAGCTCTTGTCCTGTCGATAACTGCAACAGCCTGTCGCAGAATTGCATCATACTCTGATTCTTGAATCTGTACAATATCTGTCATAGCTTTAATCTTTACCTGTTATAAGCTCTCGTTTGTCAATATCAAGCAGAATGGCTATCTTATCTAATGTGTATAGGTCTGGTTGAGACACATTGGTACACCACTTGCTCACAGTTGCAGGGTTCTTGCCTAGTTCCTCTGCGAGCCACTTAGCAGTTCGCTTCTTTTCAACTAGAACAACTTTAATACGATTCAAATCATTCATTTGCAAATATCTTTAATTTGAACGCAAAGATACACAAGACAATCGACAATATAAGAACTTTTATTCAAAAATAATAACATTATAAATGTTTTTAGATTATTAAGAGTTTTTGTGCCTTGTAGGCAACAAAAGAGCGGAGATAGCCAGAGTTGTTCCTTGCGAGAATAACTTCTGCACAAAATATGCACACCATCTCCATTTTTTGTGGCTTCCAAAAGTTAAATACGTTAAATCTTCGTCATTTTCATCCTCCATTAAATCCATGCAATCACTTTTCTACCGTTTTAATCAAAACAAATTGGCACATAATAAGTTGCAAATACAATTGGTGCAGTGGCTTAACCTCTATCACCATCCCTTCATCTGTTACTTCATTGGGTGGGTCTTGCTTTTGGAGTTGTTTAAATCTGGAATCTGTTTATTTTAAAGGTAAATATTGTAATTCACGCTATACTAACTTACAAATGCCAACGACAAGTATAATTATGGTTCCAACAGAATACCTTCAGGAATATAAAGATTCCTTTGGACCTGATTATAAATATATCTATGCCTGGAATCCAGACGAAACAGGAGATGATAACAAGCCAGTTACTCAGTGCTCTACACCATCTATCTCTTACGAATCAGGCAAATTGATGTTCGCTTGCGAAACAACAGGAGCAAAGTATCATTATACAATAACTGATACAGATATTAAGTCTGATGCGCTGAGCGAAAATGGGGAAGTATCTCTTTCTGCTGCCTATAATATTTCAGTTTATGCTACAGCAGATGGATATAAAGCATCTGATAAGGCGGAGGCAACTCTGTATTGGATTAATGCTAACTTGGATAATGGTACCAATATCAATATGGTAAAAACACGTGGCGTTGTGGCTTCTGCCCATGATGGTATCATCTGCCTCTCTGGACTTGATAATGGCGAAGTGGTGAAGTTCTATGCTACTGATGGCAAGTATCTCGGCTCTTCGGTTGCAGCGAATGGTGCAGCCTCTTATGCCGTAAACGAATCGTTGGTTATCGCCAAAGTAGGTAAGGATTCTATAAAGATTGCGGTGAAATAATAATAAAACAATTATATTGCATAATTTAAGTTGTATCTGTTTACCACAATATGATTTCTTACATGAACTTTTAATCTGCCGAATTGTCGAAAACGACAATAGGAACAAACGGAATATCAAAAGAGCTTTTGAGCAAATAGCGAAGGAATCTCCGTATATGAGTAAGGTGTTATAAAATAGACCCAAATCGGTCATTAGAAAAAGCTTCTTGTCATTTTCTAATGACCGATTTGGGTTTATTATTTCTTAAAGCGCAAACGCTACCAACATTCATCCACATCCATCATAGTACCCAATCATTCGTGAGACAGTCTCCACCAAGACTGTACTTCACGATGATTGGTGTTTGCTCTGTTTATCCTTTCGGTGTGGTAATTTGGCAGGATGTGGGCAATATGTCTTGCAAAAGATGGCATGATGCCACTATGCGTTTCAAAGATACGAAAAAACTTCAATTATGGCAACTTTTTGTGCCATGTAAGTGTGATTTTAGATAAAATTTGCTCAAAATAAGCGCGAAACAATGATTTTATGCCTTATTCTCAATAAAATCATGTACCTTTGCAAGATAAGAAACGAGTATTCATATGCAATGGAATTAAAGGCTTTGATAGCAGAATGTACTGCATACGACTTCAAGGTGATGCTTGAAGAGAAGAAACCTAAGAGTTGGCTGAAAAGCGTAAGCGCTTTTGCCAATGGCTTGGGCGGTTCCCTTTTCTTTGGCATAGATAATGATGGGATCGTCAAAGGACTTGATGATGTGCAGCATGTTTGCGAAGCTATTAGTAGTAAGATTCGGGATTACATGGATCCTCTGCCAGAGGTGGAGATGATTCCCCATGATATAGATGATTTACATATCTTACAACTAAAAGTCAATGCAGGGCATTATACCCCATATTACTACGTTGGAGATGGTCAGCGTATTGCCTTTGTTCGCATCGGTGATGAAAGCGTACCTGCCACAGCAGAGCAGATGGTTCGCTTGGTACTGAAAGGTTCTAATAAAACCTATGATTCCCTTCACACGGATTATAAATCTGAAGACTATGCTTTCACGATATTAGCGAATACTTTCAAAGACCGCACCAAGCAAGAATGGGACAAGAAGTATCTATTATCGTTTGGGCTGGTAACAGTTGCAGGTACCCTTACGAATGCAGGAGCACTGTTTGCCGATGATTGTCCTTTATGGCAATCCCGTCTTTATTGTACCCGATGGGATGGAACGGAAAAGGGCGACGCCATCAATGATGCAGAGTTTACAGGCAATGTCCTCATGCTGCTCCGTGAAGCAATGAACTTTGTGAAGTCAAACACCAAGAGAGGCTGGGAGAAACTGCCTGATGGACGAAAGAATAAACCAGAGTATGCGGAACGTGCAGTTCTTGAAACAATGGTAAACCATTTCATCCATCGTGACTACACAGTGATGGGCAGTGAAGTTCATCTCGACATTTACAACGATCGCCTCACAGTCACATCTCCAGGAGGAATGTACAATGGTATGCTGATTCAAGATTTAGACATCAAAGATGTGTCTTCTGAGAGACGTAATCCCATACTTGCAAACGTGATGGCTCAACTTGACTATATGGAGAAACGAGGAAGCGGACTCACACGCATTTGTAATGAGACCAAAGCCTTGGAAGGTTATAGGGACGAGTTAAAACCCAAGTTCAAATCCACTCCGACCCAATTCCAAACCATCATCTTTGCCTCTTCCGACACCCCGAATGTCGGAGACTATGACGGAGATATGTCGGAGACGAAACTCACTGAGCGTCAGCAGAAAATACTTAATCTCATCAAAGAGTCTCCGACAATCACCGGCAAACAAATGTCGGAGACTTTGTCGGTGAGCCAGCGCACCATCGAACGCGACCTTTCTGCATTGAAAAAAAATGGTGTTTTGAAACGCGAAGGCAAGGATAATAGTGGTGTGTGGATAGTAATTATAATTGATAAATGTTGATTTTTAGAAGAACATAGCATATGGTTGCTTTCAGTAACATAATGCATTCATTAAATATACCATGCCCCATATGCTTCTTTGAAAGAACAATGACCTTCTCGCTTGCTTTTACAAGTGGGGAGCTATTGACCAACTAAATGTTATATTTTAGATTTTTCTCGGTTTGACTTAACCGATTGAGAAATAAACTTTTAGCGA
>OGIV01000168.1_pt1 | contig 56506 bp, 60 predicted proteins | sample 1571861 | NCBI WGS metagenome assembly OGIV01 (sample SAMEA2582099, study PRJEB24529) | metagenome | biome: Human gut stool | place: China | collected 2011 | reverse complement strand
AGAGTAAGATACAGAATTTACATATTTCTGTGTCTACTCTAAAGGGAGCATAATATCATTAAATTAATGATCTCCAATCTTTTTTATTTATATTTATTTTTCTGACAATAATGTCTCTAATTGATTTAATCTTTCTTCAAAAACTTTAAATGCTTTCTCCAAATATGAAGAATCTGTCATATCCACACCTGCATCTTTCATGACTTCCAATGGATATTTACTACTACCAGCTTTTAAGTAAGTTAAATATTTGTTTAATTTATTTTCATCGCCAGATAAAATATTTTCAGCTAAAGTAGTTGCTGCTGCAAATCCTGTCGCATATTGATAAACATAGAAATTATAATAAAAATGCGGAATTCTAGCCCACTCTAAAGCTATCTCAGGATCGCTTACTACATCATTGCCATAATATTTCTTATTTAATTCTAAGTAATATTCAGAAATTGATTTAGCAGTTAGTGGTACTTCTTTTGAATTCTGTTCATGAATCCATTTTTCAAATTCTGCAAATTGTGTTTGACGATATACCGTACCTTTAAATCCATCTAAATAATGATTTAAAATATAGATTAATATCTCTTTTTCATCGTTATTCTTTAATAGATAATCCGTCAAAATATTTTCATTAGTAGTTGAAGCTATTTCTGCCAAAAATATTGGGTAATCTCCATACTGATAGGGTTGATTATGACTAGTGTAATAACTATGCATACTATGTCCCATCTCATGTACCAAGGTAAAAAGATTTTCTAAATTATCTTGCCAATTTAATAAGATATATGGCGGAGTATCATAAACTCCTGATGAATATGCTCCACTTCTCTTTCCTTTATTTTCAACTACATCTATCCAACGATTTTCAAATGCTTCACTAACGTGCGTTAAATAATCCATTCCCAATACTTCAAGTGCCTTTTTTGCTTCAATTTGCGCTTGAATATAATTATAAGTAAGCTTACTATCTTCAGTTAACGGTGTATACATATCATACATATGGAGTTCATCGACACCTAATATTTTCTTTCTAAGCTTTACATAGCGATGTAATAATGGAAGATTTTTGTGTACTTGTTCCAGTAATACATCATAGACTTCTGTTGGAATATGATTAGATGTTGTGGCAGCTTCTCTAGCATCTTTATAATTACGAACTCTTGCTTTAAAGTTATGCACCTTAACATTTCCAATTAATGTTGTCGCCATTGTATGCTTAAATTGGTCATAAACACTGTATAATCCCTTGAATGCAGCTTTTCTAACTTTCCTATTTGTAGATTCTATTAATTTTCCATAAACACCATGCGATAATTGAATATCATCACCATTATCATCTTTTACTATTGGAAACTTTAGATCTGCGTTGTTTAAAATGCCAAAAACATTTTGCGATGTCCCAAAGATATCACTAGCTCCAGCTAATAAAGACTCACTTTTTTTATCAAGCGTATGCTTTCTCATGACCAACATACTCTCAATTAAATGTTCATACTGTTTTAATTCTTTTTTTTCTACAAAATATTGCTTTAATTTATCTTCATCTAATTCTAGTAACTCAGGTTCGAACCAGGATATAGATTCTGAAAATTCAGCAGCTAATGCATCAACCATTTCATTATATCCTTGATACTTAGCGTTTGTAGTATCTTGATCATTTTTCATACTTGCATATACATAAACTTTTTCAAATTTCCTATTAATACTTAAGAAATTTTCAATGATTTGTAAAAATCTTTGACTACCTTGATCCATTGTACCTTGTAATTTTCTGAAGTTCTGTACTTCATCTTTTACAGCTTGGTACTCCTTTTCAAACTCTTCATCACTTTTAAATACTTTTGTTAAATCCCACGTTAATTCTTCTGGAACTTCATTTCTCTGAAGTAATCTTTTTGCTTTCTTTTCAGACATAAAATTCACTTCTTTTCTTTTATTTGATGTATTCATCTCATACATAAATATTAAAAGAAAATATATGTTTTTTCAAATTTTTTAACTTACCTTTTATTTAATCAATGTTACTAAAATTGATGAATGGTAATTGATAATAGAGTTCTATATCTTTTAAATTCAACTTTTCGTACATTTTTTTAGTGAATATATATTCCTTGTAGATTGGATAAGTATATCTTTCGCTTGAAATTTCTTCGTATATTTCTTGTAGTATATATCCATGGATATAACATATTACTTGTAACTCTTTAAATTTGTTCGTCGATTGCAAACAATTTCTATAAAAACAATTTTTTTGTCGTTTTCTCTCTGATATAGACAATAAATTATAATTCTTTATTCTATTTTGCTTAAAGAAATCTTGTAATTCCTTCCAGCTATTTACTTTTTTTCTATAAAAACGGACTGGTAAAAAGTCAGCTTGTTGAATATGGTAATAAACCTCCATATTTCTTTGTTCTACATTAATATAAATTAAGTAGAATCCTAGATTTTTATGCCATCGTATAAATTGCGCTATTTGTTGTGTTAATCTCTTTTTGATCAAATGCCTCTTACCTAAAAACCAAAAGAAATCATATCCTTCACTTATATATCCTTTAGATCTTTCACTCATTCTTTCTACAGATATTGGCGAACATTGAAACTCAAAAGCTTTATTATTACACAAAATATCAGGTCTTTGATGTAATGAAGTCAAATATGCTTCTATTTGTGGATCCTTTCCTTCTTTTCTTAACCATGTCATTAATAATTTCTTTCCTCTTAAATGTTCTGATGTTTCACCTTCGGAAAAGATATCACAAGCATGCTTTTTATGCGCAAAATGACTAACTCTTAATTTTCCACATCTCAATATCACTTGCCCATGACAACCAGAACAATAATATTTTCTTCCTTTTTTAGCCATATTTGCTTCTACAATATTATTTTTTTCATCTTTAGCATATATCAAAAAATCCCCTCCTACGTGAAAATACGCAAGAAAGGGATTTTATTTAACTTATTTAAAATAATACCGAGCTAACTCTAACGCTGTCTGCCCCATCACTAATTTTCCTCTTTCTTTTAAAAGAACCGGAGAAATCTTAGAATTCTTTCCATATTCAAAAGAGAGTGAAATTAAATCCTTTGCAGATTCTTCAGAATAGTTATCATCAAACAATACCAATTCAAGATAGTATTTTTCTTGGTAAGAATACAGGTTAGAAACTCCACCTTCAATTCTTAAAACATGCGCTAATTGAACAAAATCTTCAAATGTTGAAAATTCTACTACAAACACATATTTCTTTTTTGTATCGTCATTTAAATACTGAATAACCTCGTCATCATCTATTTTAGATCTACGACTATAATCTCTATTTTCAGCAATATTCCGTGAATTTTCGATACTATTTTTAATTAAATTCAACAACTCATCACTAGAGGAATCTATATCCTTTTTTACATCCTCTGTGTCTTCTACAGTTTCATTCTCATTTTCAGTTTCTTTTTCTCCATCTTGATCTGTGATATCATCAGGATTTACTTTAGTGATAAATATCTCTAGACCACTTTCTTTATTAGGTACTAATTGAAATGTTACTGCATCATTTTCCCTAAACTCATGTTCAACATCTACTTCATCTAAAATTTCATAAAAGAAACTCTCAATCTCTTTCTGGTTTCCTAGCAGATCCAAGAATTTTATTCCCCGAGCTGTTAAATCTTCATCATCTAATACTACACGAATAGTATTTTCATTTATTTTTTCCATTTCCATAAAAGCTCTGCCTGCCTTTCCGACTACTATTATTTACATAGTAACAAAAAAAAGGGGAAAAAACTACCAAAAAGACCATCTAGAGAATTTTATCCGTTATTGTTTAATTTAATTCATAAATCTTACCCCATATAAATAGGTAGAAACTATTACTTTTTTGCTTAATTAAAGCTACATTTATACTGTTATAATTACCTATTATCTGAAATATATCAAATGAACTGTGGGTTATTTTGTGGGTTAAGATTCAAAAAAAGACACCTTGCCTCTACTTATATAATAGCAGAAACAAGGTGTCTTATGTTTTCTAAGAATAATAAAAAAACCTTTCTGTTGGGATAACAGAAAGGAATAACACAAATGACAGTACGGTAGCCAACCGCAAAAACTAGAGATAGCCAATCTCTATATGAAAAGAGGTGAAACCTCCTTGTCTACACTCTCATGTTATCTTTATTTATATAGTTTGTCAATATTTTTTATTGCTTTAAAATTGCTTAACATGTAAGATATTCCTTGTGAGTAAGGCTAGCCGCCTTAATATCTCACAGAAGGGAGGGGAACTTCCTTGTTTACGTTTTTACATGATTTACTTCAGTTTGGACTAGCCATTCTTTCTGGAGTAATTATAGATCTGATTAGTTCTAAGATTAAGAACCGTTACAGACGGAAGCATTAATCTTTAGAATTAATTCAGACTCAGAAAAGCAGATGCGGTGGCAAGCAACCCAACTTCTGCTTTTTTTGCTATAAAAAATAAGCCCACCAATTAAGGTGAGCTTGTAAAATAACATATATTAATATAAAAGGCGATTTTCCTTAAAGTCATTATACTACATCTACGTTACTCAGTAAACTTACCCCAATAGTTCAAACGTGTTCCATTTCTGTCTTCGCCTGTAGGTAAGTAACCAAATTGACCGTTTCCTCTAGGTTGCCTAATCCATACGTATCCCCCACTATGTGCAAATGCGTCGTATTCAACTACTGAGCCTTTAGGTAGTACTGCGATTTCGCTTGAACTTGTTGTGGCTCCCCAACGTAAGACAATACCTTCATCAACAGTGATAGTAAACTTGCCACTTTCTTTGAACCACTTAACACCTAAGTCATCAGTCCATGAGTCATACTTAACATCATTCTGGCTAGGAGCTGGAACTGGTTTAGGCGTTTCAATTTGTGTTTTTTTATCACTAGGTTTAGCAAACTTATCCCAAGCATTGGCATCCAAATACCAAATAGAACGGTCCATGTCTCCTCCTGTATATTGCCAACCAGCAATAGAACCAAAAGCATCACTAGATACAGACATATCAGGTACTGTCCAAGAGTTCCAGTTCATTGATGCATATTTAGCTACCCAAACAGCACAATCTTTTGCACAGTTAGCCACTTGATTTAAAGCCGATTCTTGAACATAGATAACACACCAAACACCAGTTAAGCGGTGTACTTCATCTACAAACTGACGAACCCAGCTAGAATTACCCCAAGCTGAATTTTGGTAACCTTCCCAGTCAATAATCAACATACCTTGTTCAACATAGTTCTTGATATTGTTGATAAAATATTGTGCTTCTGCAACTGGACTACCACCACCAGCGTAATGATACAAGCCACGCTTTTTGCCAAGCTGTCCTGCTAGATCCCATTGGTGGTTGCACTTAGGATTAACGTATCCTGTGCCTTGAGTAGCCTTCACAATTACTCCTTGAGCATGTGGATCACGAATAATACTATCATCTGATCCCGAATAAACATCTACTGTGTACATAACCATGTTATTTGTCCTCCTTAGTATTTACTGTTGGTGTTAAATCTGATTTTTCGTAAGCTGATTGAACTGCTGTGTGGATAACTTGTGAATCAAGCCTATATCCTTGTTTTCTCATAACATCATTTACAATCATACTAGCTTCGTCAAACTTTTCACGCCCGCTTTTATCTTGGCTTACTAAGCTAGTAACTGCCATGTCTGCCACTTGCTCAAGTAGAGTCCACAAAGCCTTCGATTGTTCTGTTGATGCATGTTCAGCTTTATTATCTAAGACTGGCTTGAGTTGCTTGAGTAAAGAAATAGCCAGTACAGATAATAGCCCTGTCTGTACCAGCCATTCGATAATATCATTGATTACTTTCATTATTCTTTTTCTCCTTTTTCAAATAAGCTCTTGATACGTTCATGATGTCTATCTAATCTTCTATCATGTTCGTCAACTCTTTCTTTCAGTTTTTCAAAATTTGCTTGTTGTCTATCAAAACTATCATTGAGTTTTCTGATGTTATTATTTAGTGTTTTTAATTGCTCAGAAAAAGGCTGTAGCACTGAATAAATATTTTCATTAAAAACTTTTCCACCATGATTAACAAGCCAATACAAGCCACTAAAAAGGACGGAAATTATTGCCAGTATTGATGCGATCTCCGCCCATGAATATCCTAATAATGAATGCACATATAGTCACTTCCTTTGTTTTAATTCATTTATAATTTCAGGGGTAAATATAAATTTTTTGAAATAAAATTTACCTGATAATCCTTTATAGACGATATAAACAATATCTTCGTCTAACTTCTTCTTAAAATATTGATATAATATTGCTATATCAATCTCTGTTTCTTTAGATTGCCCAGCAGGAATTAAGGATTCTAGATTAGAATTTACATTGAAACGAGGTTCATTTTTAGAAAATTGAACAGCTATTTCTTTAGATTCTTTATTTCCGTTAATTAATGAATTTATATCTTTTTCAGCAACAAATCCTATAAATCTGTATCCATCAACTACTTTCCCTGTATTTATTATCCAGTACTCTAATGTATATTTATGCTCCTGACTGTACACATCTAATTCATCAATTATATTAAAGCAAACTTCACCATCTTTTCGATTAGATTCCAAAAATTCTTCTCTTTGTTTATGCACTTGATAAATTACTGCAAAAATCGCACCAATACTACCTAAAGCTCCAAACCAATCAGCTAAATTATCAAAATTACCATTGCTTATATCTAGGCAAATAAATACTATTATAGAACTTAAAAATGCAGTTAAAACTGACACAATTATTAAATCCATTTTATCCTTTATAATTCTAATTAAATATTTCTTCATTATGTACTCTCCTTAAGTTAAAATTAACTCAAAAATTATACTCTATTTTCAGAAGAAATTCTACCTCCCACCCACCGCTAAAATTCTAGTAATCTACACCAGTGATTTCTTTAAAATGTTCTTCGCCAAAATATCCACATTTTACGGCTTTGCGGCAATCATCAACCGCAAATAAACCTAACTTAAAATACTCCTTAAACATGTTAAAAATGATATCATTCATGAGTTTTATCTCCCTTTAAATCCATAATTTGCTTAGTTAAATTTGCATTAATTTGTTTCTGTTGTACGTTCTCAAGTTGTAAATCCATTACTTGCTTAGTTAAAGTTGCCAACATTTGTTGATCTTGAGTTGGTTCTGGTTTAACTTCTGGAACAGTGTATTTTTTCTTCCACTCTTCTCCCGTTAAACTGTCCCAAGAATGTGTACTTTCGTTCCAAGTTGGATCATACAAGCCGGCACCATTACTATCTACCGGTTTTACTGCTGTAGCGTTAGCCGGTAAATCATAATTATCTGGATAATCACTTACTGGATACATATATCTTTTTGTTTCTTTATCGTAAATAAAAATTAACATCTGTTCCCCTCCTCTATTGGTCTCTTTGTCCATCAATTCTGGTCCATTCTTTCCAAGTATGATCTACATAAGATCTAAAATAAATAGAACCAGGGTTTGCTAAAACTAATATTTGTGTAGCAATATTTCCACTCTCATCTCCACATTGTATTAACGATCCCCAAAATGACTTTCTATTTTGTAAAGATTTTGGCCATGAACTATCTGACATTTGGTCCCATAAACCAACTATATGCATTCCTTGCCCTACACCATTTAGACTTACGCTACCACTAGCTCCACCACCAATAAATTTACCAATTTTAAAATTAGCTGTATCTTTTTGGTTTAAAGCTGTTACTCCATCATCAATAGTTTTAACTTTGTCGAAATTCTCTTTAATTTTTTCTGGTCCATTTGCCATTTCAGAAAAAATAGGTTCAAAATTTATTGCCATGTTTGTTCCTTCTTTCTTTATTTTCTAAAATAAATAGCCCTGTAGCCATTAAAGGCTGCAAAGCTACCATCTTGTAAATTATTCATTTGTATGTTGTCTGAAAATTCGTTACTGCTATCTAATAATTCAACTGTACTCTTACCACTAGCTGCACTAATGACTTTAGCTTGGATATTGCGTTTATTTCCGCTCTAATCTCTCTGTTGTATCATTTACGTAAACTGCTCTTAAATCACTTGGAGCTGTTGGATAATTGAAATAGCCTGTGCTATGTGATAAATAGCTACTGCCTTTACCGTCTCCAGCTTTAGCAGCACTATCATCAACATTACCCAGACTAATCTTAATTGTTTTATTGCCACTCCCTAAATACCAATCTCCATACTTGTAATATGGTTTAGCGTTCATGTAGAAATTACGTGGTATACGAACAATGATTGAATTATTATCCGTATACTCTGCCTCACAAGGAACTAATTTAGTTAGTGTTTCACCAAATGACCCAGCACCCAAGCCACCTACTTCAGTACCAAGTGCGTTTTCATAATAGAATACAGTTGGTTTAGGATAGTCTTTTTGATTATGTACAATCTTAATTGAATATCCGTACATAATATCTTCTAAACTATCCGCTGAAATCATGCTTAAATTACGCTCTGCCACATAACCAGATTGTAAAGCAATCACATTAATTTCATCTGGTGTCTCATCACGTTTTTTAGCTCGAACTTGCCACACGTTGCCATGACCATCATTTCTACTATCCCAGCCACTTGTAATCACTAAATCTCCATCTTGTAGTTCTAGATGAGATTTCATAATTGCAACTGTATCAAATTGAAACGGTCTATCGTGGAATTGTGCTTGACGTAAGGTTTCTTGAATATGTTGAGCCATTTCTTGTAACCTGTCATAATTGACTTTAAGCCCTGTTTGGGCGTTGAAGATTGCATCATGCGCTTCTTGAATAGCTTGCTTGTACTCATCATATGCAGCTTGATACTTGGCTTTTGCATCTGTAGATAAAGAATTGAATAAAGCTTCAGTTTTCTTTCCTGCTTCCCTTACTTTTTCGTATTCTTTATCAAATTCATCTATCGTAATATTCGCAACTTGACCTACTGCAGCGTAAACCTGATCTCCCATAGCTACTAATTTCATATTAACAGTTGATACTGTATTACCATTTTCATCAATGAATTTAAAATAAGCCTGGGTCCATTCGCCTTCATAATTGAATGTATTTTCATCAAAATAAACCGTACAACGCCCTTGTTCTAAATTGTCTGTCTTTTGGTCTGCTCTAAAGTCTAAATAGTGTCTATGTGCTACTTGTTTTGGATCCACACCACCAAACATAACCTTCATATTACGTAAATCAACTGGATAACTATTTGAAGTTACAAATAACTTGATGTAATCTTGTGTATCTCCAACACGTCCTTTAAACTTATTCGTAATATCTAGCACTTCATTTTGATATCTCAATAAGTCAAAATTAATATACTGATTGTTCGCTACTGCCATTAATTCTCACCACCTTCCAAATATTGTTCACTAACATTATCTTGTTTAAACTTCGCTAGTTTATCTAAAATAACTTGAAGTTGTTGATAATACTGATTGAAATTATCCTTATCTAACTCCAGTTTGTTGTTCAAGTAAGCTTCATAAGATACTGTTATCAAATTACCCAAATCATCATATCCTTGGTAATCAGACTCATTTACTAGGCTTGCCAGCTTCTTCAAAATGATATTGATTAGCCTTGTATTCTCACAAATTTGGTTATACAAAAGCCTTGAAAAACTTGCATCTAGTTTCTGAATAATTAAAGCTAATCTAAAATCATTATCCAAATACAAATCATCATTCAACCAACTTAAATGGCTATTAACCTCATCTTGAAAGTCCGTCATATTCTTCTGATATACATTTAAAAATTCATGTATATCGCCATTCCAACTAAGCACTAAATATCAACTCCTTAAACTTCTCGCTTGGTTCTGCGCTCATATCTACATTTCCAGATATACCTTTAACACTACCTTTACTTGTGAATTGATGCAAGTCATATGGGTGTGTAGGTTTTAAACTATTAGCCAATGTTCCATCATTCTGTCCGTAACTTGGTATCCAAATCGCACCAGGACGCGCTACATTCAAATTGAACTTATCGTACAAATGATTAGCAATATACAACACAATCTTGTTATCTGGCACACCTAAAGCATTGAGTTGTGACATATAAGCCTCAACTCCCGCTCTCATCTGAGTAACATCTCCACTCATCTCAATACTTTCAACATCAATTGCATAAAAAATAGGCTGTTGCTTACCTGCGACAACCTTTTGTGTGCGATTATAGAAATCTCTTGCTTCTTGTTGAGCGTCTGATGTAGATGTAGCAGCAAAATATGCATACACCGCATACTTTCCACCAGCTGAAATACATTTTTGTAAATTCTCCATGTACTTTAAATCTTGATGAGCAGAACCATGCTGAACTCGGATAATACTCAAAGTAACATCATCAGCAATTACCTTATTCCAATCAATTACACCTTGCCATTCAGACACATCAATAATTTTGCCAAAAATTTTGCTTAGTGGTTTCCAGATAGCTTCAACAATACTAATTATGATACTTTTAACGCCATTCCAAGTTTTGCTGGTTATTTGTGTCAATCCATTCCATGCTTTACTTACAACTTTTACAATGGCATTTATTCCCTTAGATACAACTTTACTCAAATTATTCCAGACTTTAGAGACTGTTTTAGCTATCCCATTCCATACCTTACTTGTAGTTTTAGCAATAGGTTTCCAAGCTTTTTCAATATTCTTCTTAAGACTGTTGATTACTTTCATAACTGGCTTTTCTATCTTTTTCCAGACTTTTATAATTGCAGCAGTTAATAAAACAAATGGAGCTAACACTACAACCGTAATTCCTTTAGCAACCTTCTGTAATCCTTTTTTCAAAGAATCAAATACTTTTAAAATAGGTTTCTTAATTTTATTGAAAACTTTACTTATCCCACCAATAGCTTTCCCAAACACACTAGAAATTGATTTACCAATACCAGCCACTTTTTTGGTTACGCCTGTTTTTAGCTCATCAAATACCTTACCTGTATCTTTCTTGATTTTGGCAAAGTTCTTACCAATTGAGCCACCGCCTTTAGCTCCAAGCATTCCACCAACAGTAGAACCAATAAGGCTACCAACACCAGCACCTACAGCAGTCCCAGCGCCAGGAACAATAGAACCAATCGCTCCACCAATCCAAGCTCCAGCAACACCACCAGCTGCGGTTCCCCCAGTTGCTCCAACTGCTCTACCAATTTTTTCATTTTTATTTTTCTTGTTAATACCAATTAATTCAGTACCACCAGCAATTAAAGAACCAACTACAGGAATTCTTGATGCTGTTCTTGTAATGATACCTTTCTCTGCTGCTCTTACTGCTGTTCGTTGACCTACTTGTGCTGCAGTTCTAGCACCATTAGCTAGTGTCCTTGACCCAACTTTCTCAACAGTAGACTTAGCAACTGCCTCAGCTACTTCTTGGCCACCACGCTGAATACCAAATAATTTATCAGCACCTACGCCAATTAATCTACCTACTTTACTTGCACCGGTGGCTTTTACTCCACCTTCTGCAACTTCTTCAGCAGTAGTAGCCAATTTACCACCTTTAGCACCTACTCCTATACCCTTAGCAAGTCCACTTAAGCCACCTAGTCCTATAATATCTTTTAAAATTTTATAGTAACTGGTTAAAGCAGCAACCATATCCCATGCTTTTTTGGCAACAAATAGTCCTAACATGACTTTAATAAATGTTTTTAAGTCTTCCTTATGGTCAATGATGGTTTCTAAAATATCATTTATTTCGTCTAAAACATCACTAGCACTATCACCTTTATCGTGTGTAACACCTAAAGCATCAGCAATCATATTAAGAATACCTTTAAAAGTATCCCACACAGCAGAACCAATAATCGAGGCTATGCTACCAAGATTTTTCAGTAATTCAGCTATTTCATCTTTATTATCATGTAAGAATTTACCAACTGTTGTACCTAGATTTTCTACCCACTTAGTTGTTGTATTAATGATTCCAGTAAAATTAGCTTTACCTAGCTCTGTGATAATATTACTAATGCTTGTAACAACAGCCGCTTCTAAATTTCCAATAGCACCTTCAAATGTAGCAGTGCTTGCTGCAGCTTCTTTAGCAGCCTTAGTCATACCTAATTGGCTAATAGCCTTATTGAACTCTTTAGCACTTATTTGTCCTTTTTCCATTGCATCACGGAAATTACCAGTATAAGCACCATTCTTCTTCATGGCTTCTTGCAATTTGCCAGATGCACCAGGAATAGCATCCGTTAACTGGTTCCAGTTTTCAGTGGTTAATTTACCAACACCAGCAGTTTGGGTCATTACCATTGCCACAGATTTAAATGTTTCTTTTGTACCACCGGCTTGAGCGTTCAAGTTACCAGCAGCCTCAGTTAAGCCCATATAATCTTTGATACCATTTGCTGCTAATTGAGCTGTTGTATTTGCTACATCATTAAGCTCATAAACTGTATCATTAGCGTACTTTTGAACTTCTTTAGCAGTTTTATTAATTTCTTCAGAACCAAAGCCACCTAATTTCATTGTTGACTTAAATTTATCCATAGCGTCAGATGCTTTGATAGCTTCACCAGTTAAGTCTTTCAACTTTCCTACTACCATTCCTACGCCTGCAGTTAATACATTACCTGCAAAAACACCAAGCATAGTTTCTTTTAACCGTTTGAATTTATGCTCAGTGTTTTCTGTATTATTCTGCAATGCTTTCAACTTAGGGCTAGCATTGTCATTTAATTCAGCCTTAGTAAGAATTTTTAAAGGAACTTTTTTCAATAATTCTTCGTAATTGATAACTTCGCCTTTTTGTGCTTTCGTCAGTAATTCCGTTCTGACTTGCTTAGGGAGTTTTTTTAGTAATTTATCAAAATTATCTATTCCTTGTTCTTTTGCATCTGCTGTTATCTTAGTAATAACTTCTTTAGGTACTTTACGTAACTTAGTTTCAACTTCTTCAGTCTTACGTCTTAAAGGTTTATCATCAGCATCAAATTTTGACTTAATAGGATCTTTAAATTCTTTTTCAATATCATCATGGGTTTGTTTAGCTTTGGTCTTAGATTTATCCAAATTACCAGACAAATCTTTTTCCAATTCATTCCCTGAATCTTTACCGATATTTTTTACAATATCATTAATTTCTTTAGTATCAGAAATGAACTTATCTTTACCACCTAAAACAACATCAATATTAACTGTACTATCTGCTGCCATTGATTAACCTCCTTTCTAAGACTGAGCTAAAGCTTTCAATGAATCTGCAAAGCTGGCTACTTTTGCCTCTTGTGCTTCAACTGTTTTATTTTCATCAAGTTCATAATAATTTTGTGCTTCTATTGCACTTGTCAATTCTTTACCTTGTAAGTCACTAACATCTTTTCTGCGTATATCTAAGATTTTTCTAAAATAAGTATTCTCATCTAAGCCATCAAATAAAGCTTTAAATACATCCCAGTGCATTTTTCCTTGCTCTGCAATTAAATCAATATTGTATTGTTGTTTAAAGCTGGCATAGATTGCCCCTGCGTCTTGTGTGTATGAGAATAATTTCTGAGTATTAACTTCACTTGAAACTACATCACTTTCAACAGGATCATTCCCATAAGCAGACTTAGATATATAACCTGTAATTTCATCAATTGCTTTCATAGCAAATTCAGCGTCTTTAGGTTCAAAACCAAAAAACATTTCAAATGCAATTACAATTTTTTCTGCATCTTGAAAAGTATCATCTTCAAGTAAGTTATACATCCTAATCACGTTATCAAAACTCAAATCTATTTGATATTCTTTGTCTTGATACGTATATGAACTTTTTAATGGTTCAGTCAAAGATAACATGACTAACCACGGCTTTTCTTAGTATATTTTTCTGCACGTCTTTCTTTACGATTTTTATTAGTTTTTAATTTGTCATTTAAAACATCATCAATTGCAGCAATAATTTTACTGATTGCTCTAGTAGATTGATTATAGTAATCGTAAATTCGTTTACCTTCACCAGTACCAAAGATTCTATCCATAGCCTTAAAGATATCTTCACGTCCATCATGCATAGTATCAACCACTAATTTTTTACGTTCATCTAACGACATTTCTTTAAACTTTTCTTCTGGCATGTCAGTTAAATCTTCAATTCGTTTGCTTAATTCAAGTTGAACATCTGAGATTTTAACTGATAATTCATCATTCAAAACTAAAGAATATTTCTTCTCGGCTACTGTAACATCTACTTTAGTATCTAGGTTTAATCGTTCATCTAAATTAATACTTGGCATTTTATTTCCTCCAATCGTTTCACATTACTCGTCTCTGTTTATTTTATTTATAATGTTGATCCGCTTTGTTCTTTTTTAGCGTCTTCTGCACTAACATATTTAGGCTTTCCGTTAAATACAGGAACTACACTAAATGTTTGCTTAGCACCTGGAGCACCACCGGTTGCTTGAATGTTTGTTAATGTAACTACACCAACAATGTAAGATCCATCTGGATAAGTGAACTTAAATAATGTTTTTAAAGAATCTCCAATTTCTAATTGCTTACTTGCAATATAATCTTGAGCAGTATCTCCATTTAAACGGTGCCCAGCAATAGTGAATTGATAACGCTTGGATGTTACATCAGATGTACCAAAGCCTTCTCCATCATAATATTCATCATTTGTTGTTGTATCGTTTTCTGCTGGTGTTACGTTGTTAATACCTGCAGCTAATCGAGCCCATTTAGCACTCGCTAAAGCAGACATATCCTTATTGCCTGCAGTATCAATTTCCATTTTTACTTTATGGTTAAGAATAAAAGAACCAATTTTTTCTGGTGCTTCTGACATGATTAATCACTCTCCTTATAAGTATCAACTGTGATTTTAAAATCAAATAAATAAACAATATTACCCTCAGTATCTGCTGACACGATATGTGGGAATGTTGTTACTTCTAATTTATTAAAACTAAAACTATCATTCTGACTAACCAAATTAAAATCATATTCTGAAATATACTTCGATATATTCCACAACGTTTGATTAATCAGTTCTTCATCATTACTACGCATTGCAATTTCAAAGATAAATTCTTCTGTTCGATTGCCTGCATAATCTTCATCAATTACTGTTGATGGCAAGTCATATATACGTAATTCTGGACTTGTTTTATTAGTCATATACGACTGATATAATTTAACTGGCAAATCTACATTATCGTTAATGCAGTCTGTCAATCTATCCTTTAGGTCCATGATATTCAACTACCTTTCCATCAAGTAAGCCTTGTTTAAATACCCTAACCCAATTATTAGAATACAAACTCTTTGCTTTTAAATCCCATCTAGATGTTGCTTGTGGATGTTCACTTGTCGTCCAGTGAGTAATTGGATGTCCGTTAATATATCCATAGAATTGAGCTTTAGCATAAGGTGTTGTATAGGTAACATGGTTATCTTGTACATGGACTGACCTTGATAAATTACCTTGCTTGAATGGTACGAACTTATCCATATCCATTGCCATTTGATTAGTAAAATTATAAAGTCCACGATCTAAAGCTTTCTCAGAAAAACGATCAAAACCTTTACCATGAACTGATACCACTACTGCCATTACAACACCTCCAATTCATAAGAATAAACATCATTACTGTAAGGCTCACGATTATCCACAATATTAGTAATTGTGTATTCCTTGCCTTCAAAGATTAACTTATTTCCAACGCTATCCCTATCTAATCTAGGTAACGGATTAGAAATTTTGGCAAACAAAAAGACAATAGCATTAGCCGTGATTTTACGATTATTGCTATCGCCTGAGTAAATTGTTTGTGGCTGTACAAGTACGTTTTCTACCTCAATTTCTTTTGTTTTTTGCTTACCATATTTATCCAATTCACCTACTGGAATCTTTAAAGTGATACTTTGATTACACAATCTTCTATCAATTCTAGGTATCATCTGTGTACACCTCGATATAATAATCCATATCTCCCTAATAGATTATATGCTTCTGTACATAAACCATTCTTCATAGTTGATCCTACATTGCTGGCAGGGCTTAAAGATAATCTGCCTACTGTGATACTGGTAAATTCATTTTGAGCTAAATCATAACTCTTATTAATACCAGTTTCACGCATAAAATCTACTTGCTCGCAGATAGCCATTTTAAACGTTTCTACGCGTCTTTTTGACTTATCGACAATAATATCATGAACCTTATAAAAATCGTTTGTAGCTAAATCTATGATACGTTCTGCATCTTTTACAAGCTCATTAAACACATCTTCATCTAACCTATAACCAAACTTAACATATTCATTGTAAGTTAGATAAGCCATTTACATCACCTTACCTACTTGTAGCTGTTTCTGCTGCAACATAAATAGATTTCTTGGCATTTTCAAATACTAATGCGTCATAATAAGATAATCCTTTAATTGTCCAACGATAACCAGCACGGTCATTATCTGGAGAGATAACGTCGACTGTATCGTATTTAACAATTGGAGCAATCGCAAAAGTTGGAACTGCTAAGAAGTTCACAGTATCAGGAATTGTTAAACCTTGAATACGATTTTTAGCAACTGTTAAAATTGGTGTTCCGCCATCTAATTGTGCAACACGACGATTAATTCCGTTAATTTGTTGTTGGTTAACAGAAAATGTCTTAGATACACCATCAGCGTTCTTTAATGCTTTGTAGTATTTTGTAGAGACAAACATTAACCAGCCACCAGGAATTTGGTTATCAATCATGTAGGATTCTACTTCATCATATGCTGCTAAGGCATTCTTAGAATCAATTGTATCTGTTACTAACTTACCACCAGACTTAGCTGTGTCATAAATCTTTTGAGCTAGGAATTTATCGCGGTGTGGAATTGTAATGCGTTGGTTATGTTCACGAACAACATTAGCTACTGTGTAAGCTCCGTTTTCGGACATATCCAATTGATCTAGGTCATACCCAATCCAATCTTCTTGTGTTAATTCAAGAGTTTCTTTTGTAACATTAACATTGTTACGTGCATTGTCTTGGTTACGTTTATATTTTGTTGCATCTACAAAACCATCCATTTTGTTAATACGAACTGTCTTAACTCCTGTAAAGTCTGCAGCTGTGATAGACTTAGCACCGCCTTGTAATGGTTGCCAGAGTTGAGAATCTGCTCCAAACTCTTCATCAATCTTTAATAAATCTTTTTGATCTAATACTACTGTCATGTGATATCATATCCTTTCTAAATTGATTTCATGCGTGCTGCAATGCTAGAAACTACTGGATCAACTTTACCGTCAGCTCCATTTTCACCATTGTTAAAAGCACCGCCAATATTAATTTTAGGTTCTGGCTTGCCTTCCTCAAATAAGTAACTATCACTCTTTTGAATGGCTTTAATTTGATCATCTAATCCTTTCAAATTATCTCCATCAACAGTTACTTTTTCAGTGTCAATGAATGGTAAAACTGCTTTTACGTTCTTAGCTTTTGCTTCACGTAATGCTGTTTCGATTTTAAAATTCTTGGTTTGAGTAGCTAATTTATTTTGCCATTCTTCATTAGCTTTCTTATTGTCAGATTGTAATTGCTTGATTTGTTCGTTTAAATCATCAACGTTTTTAGAATTTTTTTGTAAATCAACTAACTGTTGATCTCGTTCATCAAGTTGTGATTTCAAACCGTCACGTTCATTAGTTAAACCATTTACTTTTTCTTGTAAACTGGTTATGTCTTTACCGTGTTCAGCCATCACTTTTTCAATCTGTTCATCAGTCAAACCTAAATTTTTCAAATCTTCACGTTTCATGTCAATCTCTCCTATCGTTTTTATTTTACGTGGAACGCTCCACGCTGATTGATTGCATACAAAAAAAGCAGTTTTACGACTTACTCAGGTCGGAATGTTATAATTTTATCTCGTTCACTTTACGTGCTAATTTTTCTACTAATTTCATATTATCAAATCGTGGTTCTTCAAAAATATCTATATTGAGCGTTACATGCATTTTAGAATCATCTGCGTTTGCAGAATAATCTACACCTTTTACATGTACTGCAATCTTATCATTCATGCTATCCACATCCTTATGCTCTATCCCAAATTGCTTCAAGTTCAATAGCCTCTGGTGACGGGTTTCCTTGGGGATCGGTGGCACTACTCCCAATAGCCATTAAAACTTTGTTATCAATCATATCTGTTTGTGAATCCGTCACTGTTAATTCAATATCAGGTTCACGACTGGATACATATTGTTCACAGATAGCAAAAATATCAGGAAAATGTTCTTTTATGAAACTATAGTCGTCTTGACTAAAATAAAGATATCCAATATCTTCCATAACTTACTTACGCCTCTTTTTCTTTTGTGGTTTAATAGTAACTACTTTTATGCTATATAACTTCTATTTTCTTTATTTCACTTTCTGAGATGATAAGCCCCGTCTCAAAACCAGGTTTATTCACATTAACTACGTCTAACCACCATTGATTATCTTCAGAATCTGCTGGTGTTTCAACACTTCTTACAAAGCCTTTCCATTCAACACCTTCATCATCAATAATTCTAACATTTTTTCCCCAAAAATTACCCAACATTATTATTATCTCCATTTTTTAGCTTATTTATAAAAAAACGTTTCATAACTGTATATTTTATTAGTTAATTTGTGTGTTTCTCTGTATGTCATACCGGAATTATTCTTCATCAATTTCATTCGTACAATTCATGTTTCAATAATAGTATATCTTTTTCATGAAATTTTTGTCTATTAAATATTCTTTGAAATGATTGAGTTCGTTTATAGATATTCTCCACTTTCTTTTGAAATATCACGCTTGCCAGTTAACAACATTATCTTGTGTTACATCTTCATAGTGCCCACGTTTTAAATAATTTTCCCACACAAAAAAGTGCCATTGAGATTCACTCATATCTCAAATGACACTTTATTATTACTTATTAATCTTTTTTAACACGTCTTAAGCCTAATGCACCTAAGAATCCTGCGATTGAGACTAAGACTGCACCTAGAACAGAAGTAGATTTACTGTTATTTTCACCAGTTTGTGGTAATACTTTTACTGGTTCTGCAGCTTTTTTGCCCACTTTAGCTACAGATTTATTTGAAACAGTCTTAGTTACTACTGTTTGTTCTACTTTATTATTTGTAACTTCATTAACTTGTACTTTATTATTGCCTTGTTCTTTATCTGCAAGAACATTTAGTAACAATACCACATTACCATATTCATTAACTACTCGATAATTCTTAGCAGCTTCAACTCCAGCAGTAGCATTTACCCAGTTACCAGTATTATCTTTTACTTGTAGTGTATTGTTATTGTAATCTACTAGAACTTTGGTTGCACCATCTTTATCAGTTGTTACAGTCTTAACTGTATCACTAGCTGGTTGATAGTGAACATAGAACTTCCTAGTTACAGTATTACCTGTCAAGTCAACTACACTCAATGTATATACATGTGTTGTTTCCCCAGTTGCATCAGCTAAATTAAATGTCTTGCTAAACTTATATGCTGGATATGGATTAGTTACTGTGCTTCCATCTTGATGTGCTTCAGTAACAAAGTTCACACCAGAATTGTGGAATTCACGATAATCATTATCTCCATTGAAGAAGAAACGATATCCATCCAAATTATCAGTAGCTTCACCAGATACACTAAAGTCTTTATTATTAGTGTAGACTTGGTAATCACCATTACTATCTAATTGTAAATTAGCCACATTATTTAAGCTAAGTGTTGGAAGAACTGTATCTAAGATTAACTCCATTGTACCTCTAGTTGTTGAACCATCATCTTTTGTATAGATGTAAGCAACAGGTCTTTGTGAAGTTGGTGCTGTATGGAATTGGAAACTAAATGTTCCATCACTATTTAAGTTAACCTTATTTACAGGATCATCTTCATTGTAACTATCTCCTAATACCACCAATGATTTAACATTTGGATCAACCTTACCTGTTAAAGTAAATACTTGTGTTGATGGATTATATACACCATCTTTAACAGCTTGTGCTCCTACCCAGTTGTAATCATTATCTTTTAAGTAGTCAAAGTGGATATCTGGGTTAGCATCTGCACGTGTTGTTAGATCTTTTAGACTGTGTCCTGGCAAATCTCCTGGATTACCAATTGTAGCAGAATCAGCTTTTTCTTGAACAACATTTGTTCCTAATTGATCAGCATTTGTAAAGGCTGGTGCTGGTGCCGGATTTCCTGCATATGCGTCAACTCCTAAATATACACCATTTGCAGATGTTTGTTGGACATCATTAAATGTTGGTCCCACAACTTCTGTCCATCCTAACAATACAGTTCTACCACTATTATTAGTTACTTTCACATGGAAAGTTGCTAATCCATCTTTTACATCTGCTTTATATACTGCACCTGTGAAGTAGTCACGTGCATAAGCTTCAACATTATCCCCCTTAGTAACCTCTGCTTGTACGACTACATCATCCCTGTTGTTGCTTACGACTGTATCTAAAACAATACCAAAGTTTTCCTTAACAGTATTATTTACTTGCCATGCAAAAACAGCCTTTGGAGTTGCTGTATTCAATTTATATACTACATTCTTACCAGCTGCATCTGATGTGAAGACAACCGCAGTATCACTTGTACTTACAGGAACAACAAAATTACCACTGTTATCAACTTGAACTAATGCACCATTGTAATAGAAATCAGATGTTGCATTCCCACGTAAGTTATAAGTTGAAGTTGTTGCTTGATAATCTGGAGAACTTTGATCGAGTTCTAATCCGTTAGTTGCATTCCAAACAGATACTCTAGTTGTTGCATCATTGTTTCCATTTACCAGTAAGGTTACTGTTGAAGTATTATCAGCTACATCGCTAACTGCAACTGATAAAGCATTCTTTGCTGCAGTTAGTGCTGCTAAAGTATCACTATCTAATACGGCTTTAAATGTTCCTGATGTTTTAGCTGCATTTAAGAATTTCGAATTCTTGCCATCATTTAACTTATAGCCAAATGTCTTATCATTGACTTTAACTACTGCATAAGAATAATCTGTAAAGCCAGATCCTGTATCTTTATAATCAAAGCTTAAAGTATGTGTCGTAGCATCATACTTAACATTTGATAATACTGGAGCTGTTGTGTCGATAACTACTGGATAATCAGCTGTTTGAACCTTATTTGCACCATCATTATACAAAGTAGCAACATAACGATATGTATATTCACCATCTGCTGCATTTACCATTTCACCGGTCTTATCATCGTATACTTTTCCATCCCAAGCCAAAGTATTTGGATTATTACGCATTGAAACTGATAAAGTTACGTCTTTATTAACTCCACTTTCATAGTAAGACTTATCCAGACCTTGTTCATCTGCAACTACACGTACAACTTTTCCTGCTTTATCTAATACTTCAACCTTAAGATCTTTTAGATTTTGCTTAACAAAAGCATATGGTTTTAATAAGTCACTCTTACCATCAGCATTTGGTGAGAATGCAACTTTTCCATCTTGGTATAATTTAGCAACTTGTTGCCAATTATAATTACCTTCAAGATTTACTAAAGCCTTTAAGGAATCTTCATCAGCTACCCCTCTTGGATAGTTATCTTCATTAACAAAGTAGTTACCACCATAGACTGTGCCTTCTTGATTAGCAGCTTTGTCAAATACATCTTCACTTGTCATATCACCATAATATGCAAGATATGGAACTACTAGTTGATTTTGACCATCATTTCCTACAAATCTCAACCAACCTTCAACTAATTGATTTTCTTTCAAACCTGTTAAAGATAATGTGAAATTATAAGTTGCGCTTTGTCCAGCTTTAACGGTTACTGTCTTATCTCCATAGACATGTGCTCCTGCTAGATAAACATCGTGGAAAGTTCCTGTATCAGCATCGCGCACTTCAGTTAATCCACCACCAAAATCATCAAAAGTATATGTTTGATCTTTATCGGATAAGTTCTTAAATGTTAGTGCAAATCGAGTTGAATCTCCAACTTTTCTCAAAGATACAGAACTTGTGCCGTCTGCTGCCACAACATATACTGGAGATTCTGTTGCAGCACCTGCATCAATTTCACCAGCACCTTGACGTCTAGGAGAAACTGGAGTGTCATATCCTTGTTGCGTCATTGGTTTAGCTGTATTCATGATTAAAGCTTTAGTAGCTTGAACTAAATCTGCTCCACTTAAGTTAGTAGTAGCTTTTAATCTTTGTATTACTAAAGCTGCAACCCCAGCGTTAAATGGACCAGCCATAGAAGTTCCACTCATAGTATTGTAACGATTATCGTTCCCTGTTGAAGTTACACTAACCCCAGGAGCTGATACATCTGGTTTCAAAGTGAAATCTTGTAAAGGACCCCAAGAAGAGAAGTCTGCCATATCATCGCCAGCACCCACAACTGAGTTTTCAGCTGCAACTGTCATTGCATTGCGCGATGCACCTGGATTAGCTACCGTACTACTAGAGAATGGTTCAAAGTTTCCGTCTGCTCCACCTGGTTCATAAGGAACTTCTTCGCCAGTAACACTTGCCGAATTACCATTGTTAGAAGCTGAAATGGAGACGAATACACCATGTTGAGTTGCATATTCAACCGCTTTTTGCTCTACGTCATTCAAATTAGCAGCTGCAACACCTTGACCTAGAGACATTTGAATTACATTAGCACCTAATTTAACTGCGTCATAAATTGCCTGAGCAATATCGTCAGTATTTTCATCAGCGAATTGATCATTAAATACTCGCATCATCATTAACTGTGTTTCAGGTGCTACCCCTACCGCACAGCGTTCATTGCCATTTGGTTGGCCGTCAGCACCAATAATACCAGCAACGTGTTGACCGTGTTCTGATGCACCTGGGCCATCATCTTTAACCCAGTTGTTGTCACGACTCGCATAATTATATACAAATGGGAATTTCTCTGAAGCATATTTTCCGTAGCCTAGCTCACTAATCTTCTTGTCAGCATCTTCCTTAGAAATTGCTGGAGATTCAGGAGCTTTAGAGAAATCTTTATGGTTTGTATCAGCACCAGAATCAATAACAGCAACCACCATACCTTGCCCTTTATAGCCATTATCCCATGCAGTTTGAACATTTCCTTTGACATGGTCTTTATAGGTTGTTGGTGGCACTGTCTGATCAGCAGTAGTTTGAGCCTGTTGAGTTGTTGTAGCTTGATTTTGACTAGCTACTGAATCAACATTGCTTGTTGCTGTTTCTTTTACGGTATCAGTTTGAACATTAGAAACATTGTTAGAACTATTACTATTGGTTGTAACAGTTGTTTGAGCTGTCGCATTATTCTGCACACTCGAACTTGATGCCTGTGTAGCTTCTGTTTTTACACTTTCACTACCCGTAACGGTATCGGCTTGAGCATTAGAAACTGGACTTGTTACTAAAAATGTAACTCCAGAAATAGTAATAATCGCTGACACCACCCACTTAGATTTAGCTTTATAAAGCTTGTAGCGGCGTTTTTCACCTAGCAACTTTTCCATGCACTTCATCTCCTTCTTCTAAAAGTTATTTTTTATATTAACATATTTTTAATTAATAAACAATTATTCTTTAATCATTTGTTCATTATAAATAAAATTTAACTTCATAATTTATTCATATTAATGTGATAAAAAGCCCTATATAAAAGATAATTGATAAAATTTACTTAATTTTTACTTTTTAATTTCTAGATTCTTGTAATTTTTTTATAAAGCCCTTGCAAAAACACATTTGAATATAGTACAATTGCAGAAGATTAAGGTTTTATAACCCTAATACCTATATTTATTGGGAGTGATTATTAATGAACAAGAACGAATTAGTAGAAGCTATCGCAGAAAAGATGGGTACAACTAAGAAAGAAGCAGAAGCAGCTGTTTCAGCATTCACAGAAACAGTTAAAGAAGCTTTAGTAGATGGTAAGAAAGTACAAATCATCGGCTTTGGTAACTTCGAAGTACGTGAACGTGCAGCTCGCAAGGGTCGTAACCCTCAAACAGGTAAAGAAATCGAAATTCCAGCATCTAAAGTTCCTGCATTCAAACCAGGTAAAGGCTTGAAAGATGCTGTTAACAAATAATTATTAATAGTTAATTAAAAGACCCTAACTTTCAATTGAGTTAGGGTCTTCTTGTGTCTCTTTCTTTTATCCTTTGTACCAAACTTCAAGCAAATCTTTAGAAGTAAATTCTAAATGAGTATGATTTTCTTGCAACAACAAATCTTCAACTAAATTTTTATCAAAACTGATATAACCTTCCCATTGGCCTTTATCAGTTATCTCAACATAAGTTTCCAATAATTTCTTATCAAAATCAGCATGATTCAATAACCAGCTTAATGCACGACGTTTTCGATAACGTTCTTTAGCATTGATTAGGCGATGTTCATAACTTTCATAAGCATCTTTAACTTTTAGATATCCCAAACTATTATTATCATCCAGAATTTTCTTTGTCTCTCTGTCAATTATTACGTATTTTCTGTTTTCACTATCTGATAATTCTTCTGATCTTATGGCAGCATACTTTTCTAATTTATCATCTAAAACATCTTCCACTTTTATATCTTGATAACTATCTATTGCTGGTATATCTTCCACAATAGTATCTAATTCATCTCCATTTTCTTCTCGCCATAACTTATATTGATCCAGATACCATTGTTCAGATTCATTATATTCTTGTTGTTTACCAGATAATATACATCCCGCTAATTGATGACTATCTTCCGGAATAGCTTGATATTGATAGGCTTTATCTAACCTTCGAAAGTTTTTTGGCCATGCAATTAAAGATGCAATATCTCCATTATTCTTATTTCCTAAAACATTAATGTCTGGCCTTGCTTCAAATTTTAATTGCGTACCTGATGTTAACCTTCCAAGTTTAGCTAGACTTTTTCCATATCCCAACCAATAATACTTAGCGATTAATTCTCCAGTATCCGCTAAACATACATTCTTTAACAATACAGTTGGATATATATTTTTTAAGCTACTTGATTTTCTTTCACGAACAATTACATCTGCTTTAATAAAAGTTGCAGTAAAATTATATTGAGTTAGATTCTTTAATTTTTTCATATTTACTGTACTCATAATTTATCCCCCATTTTTCAGTGCTAATAATAGTATACGCAATTCAAAAATTTTCTCGCTAAAAAATAGAATTTATTCGACTTTATTTTTATTCAAAACCATCGTAAATTCAATTTCCCCTGTATGTTCATCATTCTGCTTAGAAACAATAGTAAACCCATTTTTACGATAAAATCTTAATGCACGTTCATTCTTTTGATACACATTTAATGACAATGTACTGTGCAATTGCTTTACATATTCCAAAAGTTGCCTTCCAATACCTTGAGAACGATACGCTTTATCAACAAAAATCCCTGCAATATATTCATCCATCAGTCCAATAAATCCCTTTATTTCTCCATTTAAATCATAAACAAAAATATCAGCTTTCAATAATTGTTTTTCCACTTCTTCAAAATTAGCTTGCCAATACTCTTTAGCAACAAAAGAATGAGCATCTTCATTTCCTGCAAGCCATAACTGCATAACTAGCTGGGTGTCTGATATCTGAAATTCTCTTATCATTTTATTTTCTCCTATAAATAGCTTTATTATTTAGAATTGTATCCAAAGTTAATGTAGCATTACTCTTATGTATCTCTTTTATAATATTATAGAAAAGCTTTATTTTACAGAGTTTTCCAAATAAAAATCCCCACCCAAAAGGATGAGGAATTCTTATTAATAAATTTTATTTTTAACCATCATTCACAGTACAGCCAACCATTAAACCACCTTTTTCCGCGTAAAAGCTACATAGTGCTGTACAAATTCCAATTTCTATCTGACAATTAGGATATTTTGCTTGAATTAAGTCCTTCAAAGCTAATGCTCCTTTTTCATTGTTTGCGTGATCAATTACCACTTTTTTACTATTAAAATTATGCTTAACTAATATATCTACCAAAGATTGATATGCTCGTTTAGCTCCACGTGCTTTTCCTAGTTGTTCAATCTTTCCTTCTTCGTTCGCCCAACCTAGCACATTAATTTTTAAAACTCCTGCAAGTTTCGCAACAGTTTTATTTATTCGACCATTATTTGCTAAATTCGTTAATGATTGTAAGCTAAAAAAGATCTTCAAATGGTCAATATAAGCTTGAACTTGTGCTACTACTTCAGAAAAATCTATCTCTTCATTCAATAATTCACTAGCTTTAACAGCTGCCATACGTTCTGCTGGACCTGCTGCTTTTGTATCAAAGACGTGTATCTTTCTATTTGAATCTTCCTCTAGAATCATTTTTTTAGCTGTTTGCGCAGTATTATACGAACCCGAAAGCGCACTTGAAATTGTAAAAATATATACTTCATCAGCATCCCCTATTGCTGCCAAGTAACTTTCAACACTAGGACAAGAAGATTTTATTTCTGTCGAACTGTTTTCGATAAACTTATCGAATTCTGCTTGATCAAAATCAGCACCATCTAAAAATACTTTGTCCCCACAAACTAAAGTTAAACCTACATTCTGATATTCAATACCATTCAATGTAGTTACATTTAAATTTGCTGCTGAATCTGTAATTATTTTCTTCATAATTTATTACCTACTTAATTTATAGAATTCCCATTAAGCTTACAAAATATTAAAAACATTGTCAACGGTTTTTGAAAAACTGATAATAAGTTTTTTATTGATAAATTATGTTTTTGCCTATATACTGGGGACAGCGAGGTATTGATTTATGAATAGAGAATTTAAAATAAGCCAAAGTGTTCAAAATTTTAAACTACCAAGGTATGATGATTTACCTGAAGTTGAATTATATTTAGACCAAACTACTGCATACATCAGCGAAAGGCTTGAAATTTTAGGCGATGTAAAGCTAACTAGTTCAATGATTAGTAATTATGTTAAACATAAGTTAATTCGCCGTCCTGTAAAAAAACGTTATGCAGCTGATCAAATTGCAGAATTATTTTTTATTGCTGTTGCCAAAAATGTGATGCAACTTAGCGATTTAAAAGCAGCAATTGAATTACAAAGACAAACTTACTCAACAAAAGTTGCTTATGATTATTTTGTGGCAGAATTGGAAAATGTTCTCCCTTATGTGTTTGGTTTGAAATCTGAATTAGATGAAGTGGGGAACGAACATACCGAATATCAACGCATGCTGCATAATATTATTATGGCTGTTAGTTATAAAGCTTACATTGATAAATACTATGCTGATTTGCGTCAAGAAAATTAGTTTAAACTGCGATTTTTAGGGTTTAAATCTCACTTATCGACTGGTATTATAGTATTTGAGTTCGTTATAGAATCGAGATGAGTCAAATGATAGATGTAGAAGAAATTCTTGCTAAGATGAATAAAAATCAAAAGATTAATTACGACAAAGTCATGCAAAAAATGGTTAAGAAATGGGAAGAAGCTGACACTCGCCCACGTATTCTTTTACATAGTTGTTGTGCCCCATGTAGTACATATACGCTTGAATATTTAACCAAATTTGCTGATGTTACAGTCTACTATGCTAATTCTAATATTCATCCACGCGCTGAATATCAACGCAGAAAATACGTTCAACAAAAATTCATTCATGATTTTAATGAAAATACTGGCAATAATGTTAAATTTATCTCCGCCCCTTATGAACCACAAGAATACTTTGAGAAAGTTCGTGGACTAGAAAAAGAAGTCGAAGGTGGCGCACGTTGTCGTGTATGTTATGACTATCGCCTAGATAAAGTAGCTCAAAAAGCTGTAGAATTGGGGTTTGATTACTTTGGAAGTGCATTGACAATCAGTCCACATAAAAATTCCCAAGTTATCAACCAAGTTGGCTTAGAGGTACAAAGTTTATATACTACTCACTATCTACCTAGTGATTTCAAGAAAAATGGTGGTTATCAACGTTCAGTTGAAATGTGTCATGAATATGATGTTTATCGTCAATGTTACTGTGGCTGTGTCTTCGCTGCTAAAGCTCAGGGAGTCGATCTAAGTAAAATTAGACGTGAAGCACTTGAATTCTTAGAAGGCAAAGATGCAGATAAAGAATTTCCTGAAATAACTTTTAAAATTAATGGCGAAACTGTTTAAAATATTAGTGAAAAGGCATCTTATCTTTACCTATATTGTAATATTGTGGTAAAAATAAGGTGCTATTTTATTTTTTAGATAAGCAAAAAGTGACCAGCATCTACATTTCCCTCTACTCAGCCTTAAAAAATAATGAGATTATTAAATCAAGGTTGCTTTATTTATCTATTTTTTTAATAATTTAATATTCTATCTTTTTTAAATTTCTTTAAATATCCCGTCCAATATATTTTAAATTTATTTACTTAGCTAAATCTAACCGCAAACTAATTATATATTTAATGTATATTTTCTTATTCTCTAATAATCACTCTAATGTTGATTTATAAATAACAGGATAAAATCAACTTTGTGAAAAAACTCCCAAAACACGCTAATTAAAGGCAAATTAGATTTCACAAACTTTGAATTTTAGGGTTGATATTTATCTTTTTAAGTGTTATTCTTGCATTAAGTTGAAAGCGCTATCAACAAAAAACGAGAAATCATTTGAATATTTATTCATTATTTGGAAAGGAGTATCCTATTATGTTAATCGGTGTACCTAAAGAAATCAAGAAGCAAGAAGAACGTGTTGGTGCTACTCCAAGTGCTGTAGCAAGCTTAGTTCATGCAGGCCATTCAGTAATTGTCGAAAAAGGAGCTGGGGTTGGCTCCGGTTTTCCAGATAAAGAATACATCGCTGCTGGTGCAAAGATAGGTTCAGCAGAAGAAGCATGGGACACAGAAATGGTCATCAAAGTTAAAGAACCTTTGGAAAATGAATACCAATACTTCAAACCAGGCCAAATCATCTATACTTATCTTCACTTGGCCGCAGATAAACCATTAACAGAAGCCTTAATCGAAAAGAAGGTTACAGGGGTAGCATACGAAACAATGGTTGGTAGAGGCGGCGGACTTCCACTTCTCTTCCCTATGAGTGAAATCGCTGGCCGTATGTCAATCCAAGTTGGATCTCATTTCTTAGAACAAGCACATGGTGGCAAAGGTATTCTTTTGAGTGGTGTTTCCGGTGTACATCGCGGTAAAGTTGCTATTATCGGTGGTGGTACTGTAGGTTTCAACGCTGCTAAGATCGCTGTTGGTATGGGCGCACAAGTTACAATTCTTGATATTAATGCTCAACGCTTAGCCGAAATCGACAACATTTTCGATGGAAAGATTCAAACTTTAATGTCTAATACTGCTAACATTAAGAAAGCTGTTGAAGAAGCTGACTTAGTAGTTGGTGCTGTTCTAATTCCAGGAGCTAAGGCACCAAAATTAGTTACAGAAGAAATGGTTAAGAACATGAAACCAGGTTCTGTTATCGTTGATATTCCTATCGACCAAGGTGGTATCTTCGAAACAACAGTAAGAGCAACAACTCACGAAGATCCAATCTATGTAACACATGATGTTATTCATTACACAGTTGCTAACATGCCTGGTGCTGTTCCAAAGACAGCTACAGAAGCACTTTCCAGCGCAACAGTACACTATGCAATTGAAATTGCTAATAAAGGTATTGATAAAGCAGCTGCTGAAAACAACACAATCCTTACAGGAATTAATACACACCAAGGAGACCTTACTTCCAAGGCTGTTAGACCTACCATTCACACCCTATAAAGGTTAAGCCCTGCTCCTTTAGCCCGGAAAGGAGGCGGCCTAAACTATGAAAAATAAAATTGACGTTAACAAAGTATTGAAAAACGCCAGCATTAAGTCGGAAGACGAGCGTTCTTTAGGTCTTTTTGATCTTTCCATTCTGGGAATTGGTGCGATGATTGGAACTGGGATCTTAGTTTTAACTGGTATTGTAGCCGCAACTACTGCCGGTCCAGCGGTTATCTTCTCTTTTCTAGTAGCCGCAATCGCTAGTGGCTTGATTGGACTTTGTTATTCTGAACTTTCAACCACTATCCCTAATTCCGGAAGTGCCTATATTTACGCTTGGGTTACGATTGGACAGGTTATGGCCTTCTTTGCTGGTTGGACTCTATTAGGAGTTTACATTACTACAACCGCTACAGTTGCAAATGGATGGACAGGTTATGTTCACTCATTCTTAGCTGAATTTGGAGTGCATTTACCTAAGATTTTCCTAGCTGCACCATCTGCAGGAGGAATTATGAATCTACCTGCGATCATCATGATTTTATTTATCACCCTTGTATTAACGAAGGGAACTAGTGAGAGTAAATTATTTAATAACATCTTAGTTATTATCAAACTAACTGTGATTTTCTTGTTCATCATTGTTAGTGTTAAACATATACGCCCTGCTCACTGGCATCCTTTCTTCTCATACGGTGGTCGTGGGATCATGGTTGGAGCATCAACCGTTTTCTTCACCTTTCTTGGTTTTGATGCCCTAGCTACTTCAGCCGAAGATGCTAAGAATGTTCAACGCAACTTACCTCGTGCTATTATCATTTCACTTGTAGTTTCAACTGCCTTGTATGTAGCAGTTAGTCTAGTAATGACAGGGGTGGTTCCTTACAAGGATCTTAATGTTGCCGAAGCTATGGCATTTGTATTATTAGCAAAAGGACACACTTTGACTGCTCAAATCGTATCAGCCGGAGCCATCTTAGGTATCATGGCTGTGGTACTTGCCTTTGTTTACGCCGGTGCTAATATTACAATGGCGATGAGTCGTGGAGGATTTTTACCTCGACAACTATCTCACCTAAATTCAAAGAGTCACAGTCCTAACCGTGCATTATGGTTAAATGGACTTCTAGCAGCTATCCTTGCTGGATTTATGGACATGAGAAACTTAGCTTTAATTGCTAACGTTGGTTCTCTGGCAGTCTTCAGTCTAATCTCTTTAGCCGTAATTTTATTACGCAAACAACAACCAGACTTACCACGTCCATTTAAAGTTCCGTTTGGAAATGTCCTACCAATCCTATCAATCATTGTGTGTGTTGTTTTAATGTTAAACATCACCCTACCAGCTTGGATTAGTTACTTTATCTGGCTCGGAATCGGTGTACTATTCTATCTCGGCTACTCAGTTCGTCATATTGATATCGATCAAGAACATGCTGGAGAAGCTGAATAGATTAATATAAAAATAAATCCGTTCAATGAATTTTCGCGTTCATTGGACGGATTTTGTTTTGTTATACAAGGTATTTTTACAACGATATTTGAACTAAACTAAAGAATAATAAAGCTAGACCAAATAATCCTAAAATAATATAGAAAATACAACCTACACAACTTGCTAAATCTTCCATGTTGATCACTCCTATTGTCTAATAGTTTTTGAAGCCTTAGTTATGTACCACATGAAGTTAGTTAATTTCTTCCTTCAAATGATTATCTATTTATTCCGTCACGATATCCTTCCTTATATCCACGAAGATAGTATCTAGTATGTTGTGCACTTTCATCGCTAGATAATGTTTGATGCGCAGTCGTTCCCTCTTTTTTATCTTGTTGACCAGCTTCAAAACCTGCATTATAGCCCCTAGTATATTCCTCATTGTGACGATATCTAGCGTGATGGTTGATCAACATCGCCCAGATCCAAGGATTTGTAATAATACTTTGACGATAGTAGTCATTGCGATATTTTTTCTTAGAAATCTGATTATTCAAAATATCATCTGTCTGTGATCCAGTAAATGTCGCAGTCGACCCTGTATTAGAATAGCTACTACTATGATAACTCGACATATTATCATGATGACTATAACTACTATGATCAGAACTCATCTTATGGCTATAAGAATACTCTGATTTGCGAATTCGGTATCTTGGTGTTCTTCTCACGTGCGGTGTATGATAACGATAGGTTCGAAATCTTGCTGCACTGACAGTAGTAGCTCCACAGGAAAGAATTGTTATTAATGCTAATAATGATATGGTTAGTTTTTTCATTTTATCACCAGCTTATTTGTAGGTTAATTTCTTATTTTACTCTTAAAAACATCTTGAAGCTCTAAAATATCTTTTTTATTTTTCTCAAAGAAGATTATTCGTTTCTTCAGATCATTAGAAATTGGTAATGATCTAATTTCTCGTTTAAAATCATCAGAATTTCTTTGTGAATACTTTTCTAAAACCTTTCTAATCATTTCTACTTTCTTATTCTGTATCATTAAACGTTCTGCTAATAATACTTCCGTATGTAGTTTTCTTTTAGTATATCCATAACTAGATAACACATTCATTATACTTATATTCTTTCTTATTCTATATAAATATTTTTCTGTACTATTTTTCTCACTTCTTACACTTCCCCCATATATCTTCTTAACTCTTTTAATCAACTTCGATCTACTCATTTTAAATTCTTGTTTAGACACTGTCACTGTCTCTAATCTAGGTTTCACTACTTCATCTATAAATACCAAAAACTCTAAATTCTTATTTAGGATTTTCTTATCAACATTCAAAAAATCATTTGGAAGCTTGTTTCCTATATAATAATAATTTACCTTATACAAAAAATCTATAAATTCCTGTTTCCATGTATCGACTGAATTATAGATTGCACCATAATAAAATGTTGATTCTCTTTCTACTATTTTATTAAGAATATTTAAAATATCCCTAGTAGTTGTCCCTGATCTTTCATACATTTTAACTAACTCATTTAAGATTCCGTTAATTAAGCCCTTTTGTTCTGATTTAGCTATAATCGACTCTAATTTATGTTTTAAAAATTCAACATCTTCGCTTAATCTTATATCAGTGCTATCTATATTACCTGCACTGCTACTAATCAAAAAAATAATATCATGTAATTCAATATTATTATTTTTATTATAGGAATAAGCGTCATACTTAGAAATTATTTCATTTGCTCTAAAATAAATATCTCGCATGTTTTGTTGTCTAAATCTTATAATTTCTTTAGTAAGCTCCACTTTTAAAACTAAATATTCTAATAATATTTTCTTAACTTCTACATCTTTTACTTGCTTAAACTTTTTCAATGAAGCTGACAAAGAATAACCTTGCTTTATACCCTTACCGGGGATATTTACTTTGTGTTTCAGCATAAAATATTTAACTAGCTTATTTTCTTCCTCACTTATTTTGGGTAACCCATTGTACTTATCTAGCATCTTAATATACCCATCTTCTATATTATTAGATAATATAAACCCTTCATCACTAATTTCATTTAATCTATTAATAAGTGCTGGGTAAGATTTGGAATATATTTCTATCAAGTCCATATACTTTTTCTTTATTTTTGTATATTCTTCATATTTTTTATTTATCTCATTTATACTTTTACCAATTTCTTTTGTCGAACGTATTTTCTTCATATTTCGATGAAATTGAACAGCATCTTTTCCATAAATTTGAATCTGTAATGCATTTAATTCAACTATTTTTTCTTCTTCTTTTTCCAGTAATATATCTACTTCACTTTTTTTACTTGTATCTTTTTTAATACCATTTAACCCATGATCTAGTCTTACATTTGATGTGTTATTGGTATTTACTTGTTTATTAGTTACTTGTTTTATTTTTGTGTTTTTCTCTATTTTTTTACCATTTGCATAGTCCATTATTTTTCTAGCAATATTTCTAGATTCACTTAATGCTTCTTTGTATGACAAATTAAAATTTTTAATTTTAACATTGAGTGGATCTATATACTCAACTGTTATTAAATTTCTTTTATTAGCTGTTAACTTAGCAAAGTCAGTACTAATACTCTCATTTACTGCTTTACTAATCTTATATAAATCTTGAATAAGCTTTTTACGCTCACCTTGATTAAGTTTTCTATCATTTAAAATTCTATTTTCCATATACTTAATTAAATAGACATAATTTTCAGTATACTCTACTTCAAAATTCACACCTAATAGCCTTTTGAGTTGTCTTTTTCTAACTTTATACTCTATTAAATCATTTTCAAGTTTATCTTGATCTCTATGGAAAAGTGGTAAATTTGCTTTTTTAAAGTCTAATATTTTCTTGTTATAATAAGGAGACCACTTATCATCTACTTTATTAAGATGAATTTCATTATAGAGTTCTATAGGAAATCTTTTCCTAAATTTATATGCACTAAGTATTTCATCTTGAAAGATATTTATTTTGTTCCTACTATTGTATATTTCCTCTGCTATTCTTTCAGGAATACCTGTTCGTTGAGTGAAACATTCCTTACCAAGTTCTAAGATTTCTCCAGTTTCCTTAGATTTAACTACATATTGATATTTCAATGATCTTCCACATTCACAGTAAAGCGATGGCTTATACTTTCTTTGGTTTAACTTTTTTCTGTAAAGACGATCATAGTTTACACCCAACAGCTCCCAATGAATTCCTTTCCAAAAACTAGCTGTCAATAATTCTGATTTTACTCTATACATAACATGATTCATAATGACATCTATCTGAAAATCTGTCATTGTATCAAATATCTTTTCTCTTTCTTCACTACTTAATACATTTATCATTTTCTATCTTCCCCTGCAAAAAAGCTCCTACTCCTCAAAAACTAAGGAATAGGAGCTACTTCTTTTTTATTTTATCCAATTTGGAGTTTAGCCACTATTTCATTAACTATTTCTGAAATAGTATCTAAATCTACCACAAACCATTCTTTAGGTTTAATTTTTCTACCATTAGGGCCTAAAATATCAACATCTAATTGATATTGAGCCAAAGCATGATGAATTGCAGTTTCTAAACTTTCAGCCTTCAAATTGATAACTTTAAATTGCATGACTTCCTTTACAGGAGCATATAAATACGTGGATTCATTCTCAGCATTAGCAATTCTCTTCTCAATACTTCCAGTAGTAAAACCTATTTTGTATAAATTCTTAATACTTGAAATTTGTGAATTATTACTCAATGATTTTAACACATAAATGTAACCTGTTACAATATCATCATTTTTTATTTCTACTTCACTGTCTAAACGATCAGTAACCATCATGCCTTTAACATTACTTTCCTTACTACTACCATACAATGAAGCTGCCAGACCATTACGTAAAGGCATACTTTCAGTTCCATTTTCATAGATAATATGCACTCTAGCATCTTTTTTCTTATAACGATCGTTGTTATTAGCATCAAAAGTATCGCCAATTGCGTCGATATAGATTAACTGCCCACGTAATACATAAAATCTATCTTCTTCAATTTCATAATTCTTAAATCTAACTAACTTTCTTCTCCCACTAGCTAAGTCAGCTTGAATCTTCTTAAACATTCTTTCATAAGGAGCAAAGTTAGCTATTTTCTTTGGCCTAGCTCTATTTGAAGTAGAAACTGTTATTTTACGTTTGAGCTTACTTGTATCATGTAACTTATTCTCTAAGTCTTTATCTATCTCTAATTCATCAAATATTCCCAAATCATCATTCAAGATATCATCTAGTGTATCGTACTTTTTATTTAAATCTATCTTATCTTTTAACGTCTTATATTCAGGTATTACTTCTTTTATTAATAGATGCTCCGGATCATATTCGACCAACTCCTCGTCGCTATGTCTCTTCTTAATCCCCTTTAACCGACTATAAAGTTTTCTTTCATTGCTACCATATTCGGCAGCTACAGGTTCATGTCCATTTTCCTTAACCCACTCCACAATTTCCATGAATTTTTTAATGTCAGGATCAATATTTAATACCTTTTTACTCTTTTTATTAGTCTCTAATCTATCCAGGATTTCATTTAACTGTGGATCATTTAAAATTTCATCTATACTTTTAGGCATTTTCTAAACGTTCCTTTTCTTCCTTCATAGTTTTTAACTTAATCAATGCATATGCATACTTTCTTTCCATTTCATCATCTGAACCCTTATCTGGTAATTTACCATTATTTTCTGAAATGAACTTCAAAATTTGAGGGTAAATTATCCTTAACTCATCTTCACTAAAATTATATTTCTTGGAATCAATTTCTCTTTGCAGGATACGCAAAGTACTACTATTGATATTAGTAGACATGATTTCATAAGCTCTTTGGAATGGATTAATCTTGTCAATCATATTGATATCCAACTTTTCTACATCAACCAACCTATTTGCCATACTCAAGAATTTGTTATTATCACCATTTTCTCCCTTAGAAGTCTTATTTTGACTTTGACTAACCACCATATCAGCCACTAAATGTTGCCTTACAGATTCAAGTTCCTCATCATCCAATTCTAATTCTTGTTGCATAATTACTTTAGGAATAAGCACTTTATTTACATATTCTGTATCTTCTTGAGTCGCAATAGCTTGTTGAACTTGTCTATCTTGTAAAATAGCTGCTTTTAAATCAGGCAGATCATTTTCAATGATATCCTTAGCCTTTTGAGTTGGTGGTTCTTTTAAACCTTTAATAAATACCACATCATCATTATTTTTATCTGTAGTATCAATCTTACTTCCTTTAGATTTTAATTTTATTTCAGGTGATAAAACTTGTTCCATCAATAATGAAGCAGTAATAGCTTTAATAATCGTATTTACTGCGTAAGTAACATCTTCATTGTCTGCATCAGGTTGTGAAATCAGGTTAACAAATTGTGAATGTGTCTTATTTTCACTATCACGAGTAACACGACCTATGATTTGTACAATTTCTGTCAATGATCCTCGATATCCAATAGTTAAGGCATATTCAGCCCATGGCCAGTCGAAACCTTCTTTTGCCATACCAAGAGCAATAATAATATCTAAATCATCAGCATCTTTGATTTTTCTTAAAGTTGCCTGGATCTTTTCACGACCATCTTCATTAACTAAATCCGCTACCTTCAAAAGTTTTCCATCAGTTTTTCGTCTAACAAAGTAGATACCTGTTTCTTCATCTTTCTTTTCAATTTCACCAATTGCATCAAAAATATGATCAACCTCGTCATATTTATCTTTAGTTGATTCAGCAGAATTAACATTAGGGATATGGATTATCATTTTCTTATCTAAATCCATCGCTTCTCCAATTGCATCTGTATAGCGACCTTGGTAGAATTTGTAATCTATCCCAAATGACTTCAAATACTTGTATCCATCCAATTGTTCATAGTATGAATAATTAACTTTATCAAATTCACGCTCATCTTCTTCTGTTAAAATTGGTGCAGAATCCCCTCTGAAATATGAACCAGTCATTGCTAAAATGTGTGCATTGGAATTATGCATAATATTTTTTAGTGCTCCACCCAAAACAGAATTATCCTCTGCTGATACATGATGAAATTCATCAATAGCAATTAGAGTATTATCGAATTTTCTATCACTATCAATTTTTTGATAAGTATTTCGCAAAGTTGAATGAGTACAAATAGCTACTTTAGCTTCTGTATCTTCCATAAATTTGATTAGTCTCTGTACCTTGCTATCACTAGTTCCAGCAGATGTTAAATCATAATATGGATCAATTATCCAATCTTCATAAAAACCATATTTAACTAATTCTGTATTTTTAAATGAACTTCCAATTGAACGTTCTGGAACGGCTACAATTACTTTTTTAATTCCTTGATTAGCTAACTTATCTAAGGCAACAAACATTAAGGCACGTGATTTACCAGAAGCAGGTGGAGCTTTAACTAACAAATATTTAGAATTTCGCTTTGCATATACTCTTTCTTGCATCTGGCGCATGCCTAATTTATTAGTAACAGTACTTTTCCCAGTTGTATGATAATTTACTTCTATGTTATTACTCATATTTCCTTACCCCTTTTTATTGACCATTTCACTATACATGTTTAATAACAATGCCAAACGTTCATTATCATCTTTAAAATCAGTTGACTTATACGCTCTATCGACAACCTTATCTAGTTCTTTATGTGCTTCTAATAATCTTGGATTCATTGGCTTTGGATTCTTAGCGGCTAATGGCGAACCATATAATTCAGCTAAAGTTCCACCTTCTTCTTCTCGAATATCCAAAATATTTCCAATCAATTCTTCAATCTCATTCTTACGACGTGTAGAAAGCTCTGGAACTGGGAAAGTATTGTAGACAAGTCCAGCAGAGTAACGATAATCTGTCTTTAATTTACCACCAACATTTCTTAACCAAACCATATGCATACGTGATTCAAGTAACCCTAACAACCAAAGTGGTGCGTCATAGATAGCCATAGCAGAATCAGAAATAATGGTACTTGCGTCTACTATTCCCATTGGTACATATATACGATTTTCAGAAGAAACACGGGGAACAATAATTGCATTACTATTTTTCCATCGTATTTCTCCAAAAAGTTGAGGTTTAAGTGCTAATTTTTGCGTTGCTTTTCTACGACTGTTATTTCTATATTTTCTTACTTTACTAATTCTATCTGTTATAAAAGTTATTTTCTCATACTTACTTTTATCTATACCATATAACCATAAGCAATATCGTTTTTTAGCATTAATAAATTCAGAACTTCCTATAAATCTCTTGTAAAATATTTTTTCATTATCTGGTATATCCTCGTAGATATTATCATTTAATATGAAATTTCCTTGATCATTCGGCATACTTCCAAATACTATCTTAGGTAATCCGTTTAAAGGACTATTTGTAGAAAAAATTACCCTACTATCCCCCTCAGCTAAGTATGGAGATATTTTTTGCACTTTTTGTACTATATTCCCCGTAAATAAATGCTTTTCACCTGTATTGAAATTACGACAACCAATAATTACTACCGTTACTCCTGCATTATTTTTAGCGTTATTATTCCATTTAAAAGATGTATATGCAAAAGAAATCTCTATTTTATCTAGTAATTTAGGCCATAAAATCCCCACTTGAATGCCTTGACAAATTGAATTTGTTGTAACAAATGCAAATTCTGCATTACTCTTATATATATATTTAGTTGCTAAATAAAACCAACTACTAATATAATCTAAATTCTTAAATCCCTTTGCCGTTCCTAAAATATACTCCATATCTTTTTTCTGTTCTTTATTTTGTTCCCTTGCCCCTAAATATGGTGGATTACCAAACAAGTAAACTTCATCATCTTTTTCATGTGGTAGGATTTCATTCCAATCAAGTCTTAGAGCATTGCCACATCTAATATCGCCAACTTTATGTAAAGGCAAAGTTTCACGCAAATAATCACCATAACGTCGTTTTAATTCCAAGTTCATTTGATGATCTGCAATATACAAAGATAGTCTAGTTACATCAACTGCAAAGTCTTCAAGTTCAATACCATAAAATTGACCCAAATCAATAGTTGGTACATACATAGTACTATTGTTTAACTTACCTAATTCCTCAAAGATATCCATTTCCAAGCGTCTGAGTTCTTTATATGTAATAATCAAAAAATTACCTGAACCACATGCTGGATCCATGAATTTCATCTTACGCATACGTTCCAACAAATTATTTAATTTAGTTTCATTACCTTTTGCTTTTTCAAATTCTTCATGCAAATCATCTAAAAATAACGGATTAATTACTTTCATGATATTAGGTACAGAAGTGTAGTGCATACCCAAATGACTACGCTTATCTTCACTAGCAACTGCTTGTAACATTGAACCTAAAATATCAGGATTTACCTTATCCCAACCAATTAGCTCTCCCGCTTCTATGACTAGGCTTCTTGACTTCTTTGAAAAGACAACGAGCGCATATCCAGACATGGACTAAATTTATTTTTAATTCGATTACTCTTTTGTTTATTTGCAGAAGATACAGGAGTGTTTGAAAAAGATATTTTTACTAATACAATTAAGGGCATGACAAAAGAAGACGGCAGTGATTTAAACTGCCGAATTCAAGAGTTATTCGAATTTTTAGATACTAAAATTAGACCGAAAGATACACCTGCATGGTTGAGAAAATTTCCTTACGTCAACGGGCAGTTATTCACAGAACAACATACGAACGTTGTCTTTTAACAATGTATCATACAACTTTGCAAATCTCTCAGCAGCCTTTAAATCAGCTGGATTTTCTCTTTCAAAATCAGCTTTTTCAATACCATTCCAAGCCAAGAAAAATTCAAAGTTTCTTGGCAACTTCTTAAAATCAATATCTATTGTTTCTTGAGTTTTTGTGTCCCTTGCAATTAAGTTTTTAAAGTCAGTTACCACAATGTATCTTGGATTTACGTTTTGTTGAGATATTTTACTAACCAAGTCAGTAAAAGCTTGTAATGTATCTCCTGAAACTTGTTTAAAATATAATTTATTTTTTAAATGGTATTCACCAGGCACCTTAGATAAATTATTAGTTCCTTTGCGTAATTTAGTAATTGTAGATTTTGCAATTTTGCTATAAACACTTAAAAATTCAAAGATAAATTCTTCTTTGTCTAAATTCTCTACAATATTCCTAATTTTATCTTCATACTCCGTAATAGCCATACTTTCTCCTCCGACTAATCATATATCTAAAAATTAATAGTATCTTATTTTTAATAAATTATATCATGCTACTAATTTTTTATTATTCTCTTTCGATCCTCTACTGATAACAATTCTGGATTTTCTATAATACTATCAATATATTTCGTTGTTTCCTTTTTGATTTCTTCTCTAGTCATAATATCTATAATTCTAACGCCACCCATCGCATTAAAATATTTATTCATGGTAAGATATGTCCATCTGTTATTTATTATCTTATCATCTTTATTTTTAATACCTTCGATTATTCCTAAAGCAATATCCTTATTGTTAGTTAAATTACTAGAAAAGAATGAAATAATTTTACTAGATCCATCATATTCAAAGAAATACTCTGTCAACCAATATGGATTTGAAACGTTTTTTTCATCATAAGTCTTATATCCCAACCACCAATAACGAGATATTCTTTGCATTGTTTGAGCCTTAGTAATTGAAGTATTGTAAAAAATACTATTTTTAATTTTTTGATCAAAATCCTTACGATTTGATACTGTCTTTAAATAACTTAATAAATAATCTAAATAAATAGTATTAATCATTGTGAACCAAAATTCTTCTCTAGATGCTTGAACAGGTGTTAAAAATTTCAATGACTCATACGTTTTTTTTATATTATTTGTAAATAAATCCCTAAAAGATTTAGGGTCAAATAATTCTAAGTATTCAAATTCATGTTCTATATCATACACTAACTCATTATTGAATAATTCTTGAATACCCTTCTTATCAAAATTACGATACAAGTTTATATATTTAGTATCAAAATTTCGTTTTATTTCCTCTAAAAAATTCTCATCACATGTTTTCGCCTTAATCTTCAATTCCAACAATCCCCTTTATTTCATTAAATGATCTCTCTACTGGATTTTCTAAGATCATCTGTGCTAATTCTAATGGTGAAATTTTTTCATTAAATAAGTCATTAATATCCTTATCTAAACTCCTTATTTTCTTCTCAATTACCATATACCATTTTTGTTCATCAATATCATTACCTCGATTTAATACCATATAACTTAAAACCTGTATAAGTGCCGGTAATATTACTATTGATAAAGCTATATCTGGTACAGATTGGTATCTAATATATTGTTCATATAATGTTTCTGGCAAGTACACGTATATAATTTCTCCATCCGGATCTACTACCATATACTCCTTTTTTGATTTGGCTACCTTCATAATTGAAGATACACTTTTAAAACTATCTTCGTCATTTACAACAACATTAGTAGTAAATGCAACAGCTAATGGATCCCCAGTATTTAAATCAGGAAATACATAATCTTTTCCATATAGGTCAGTATTGATAGTATCACTAATAAAATCTGTAATATTTTGTTTTGCTAAAAGTAAGCCTGTTACCTCTACTTTTTTTCTCATATATTTAGGATCTATTTCTAATTCAAACGTATATTTCCCAGGTTCTAACTCATATAGTTTGCGATATGCAGTAAGACTATTTTCTACACGTAAATACAATCCTGCTTTACCTAAACTTATTAATCTTTCTAAATTGTGATCATGTAAAATAAATCTACATTTTACAACTGCATTTTTAAATGGTGTAGCTGCAACACTAGTAAACTCGATATCAAATTCTGAATCTTGAATATAATCTTCATCATCTACTGATAATACTGGATAAGGATAAATACTGTCAGATATTCGCATAAATTTCTACCTCCAATTTCAAACGTGTATTTCCATTAAGTTTTATCATGATAGGCTGCCAAGATCCTGCAAGTAAAGATTGGATATATACATTTGAATATCCTATATTTAATTGTTTTCCTCGATAGGTCGCCTTTGTTATCTGAACAGTATCTTTTTTACCTGAATCACCAATAACATCTAAATCAATACGCACATTGCTTAAACTCTTGTCAGGTTTTACCATTAGCCTATACATTCCATTTTGATGATCAACTTCTATGCATCTATATTTCACATTAGTTATCTTTTTTTGACTATTTCTATTTTTTATAAACATATCATCATTGTCATTAGGTCCATTTTCTCCGGGTCTATCGCCATAACCAAAATTATTTCCTGTACTAGATCCACCTCTATGTCCTCTTCCATCATAAGCTGTACCAAAACTATCTCCTTGGCCTACTCCACCTTTAGTAACGCCTTTATCATCGCCACCAGTAATATGATTATTTTCTCTAACTCTAGCTACTTTAGACTTTGTATTTATTTTTTCGATCTCAATAGCTACTTTTTTATGACCTTTATCTTTGACTTTTTTATTTGACAGTCTTATCGAATTTATATCCTCTGGAAGAAAATCACTAACCCCATATGCATCAACTTCATCAGCTACTTTTTCAGTATATGTATCTTTGATAGTTTCCTTTATGAATCTATTCATATCTTTCAAGAATCTTCCATCTTTTTTAGGTGTTTCAGATCTATCCTTGGACCAATCATTATGATTAGGATTTTCTAGTTGTTTAAGTATTCTATTGATATTTTTCCCATGAGCATAAAATATTCCAGAAAACTTAATAATAGAACTGATTCTATTTAGATCTTTTATCTTCATACCTGCATTTCTTGTCATTAATACTCTACGATTTACATTGCCCTTATTTGAAGTATAAAGTATTGCTTCCCCATCCTTAATACCATATTCTTTGAATCCAGTTAAATTAAATTCTTTATGATCTTCATCTTGTAAAACATCATAATAACCTGGTAAATACTCATATTTCCTTAGTAATTTCTTATCATTACGAATTTCTTCAATAATCTTGTTCATCTTACTGTAGTCAAGCATATATTTATTATCAATAACTACTTCTAATTTATTAGTATAGAAAGAAAACAAGAAGTTATTTGCTAAAGAATATGTTATTTCTTTAGTCCAGTTCTCCATCAATTCTTGATTAAAACCAATAATATAGATATCTGTTCCCTTTTCAGTTCTAGATATTTCTCCTCCTAATCCAAAATCTTTTGAAATTGGCTTCTTACTCCCATTTTCCCCATAATATCCTGTCCCTTGGGTAATTATAGTTTCCCCATTAAGCTTATCTTTATAAGATACAAACTTCATTACACCAATGGACTTAATACCTTCATCAGCCAAAGTACTATATAGTACCATTCGTAAATCACTAACAGCAAATGGTGCCCCTTTACCAATACCAAATGATCCGGCTGATGATGAATCTTTCTTTACAGATGAACCAACTTGTTCAATTAATGATTTCCAATTTTCTTTTCGTAAACCAGTAGTGTTATAATCACTAATTTTTAAAACATTGACATATTTTTGTTTTAAAAGTCTATCCATTTTTCTTAGCATAGACATTGTCTTTTGTTCATTAGGCCATTGTTTCATTGCCTTATCTATAATTTCATATCTTAACTCCAAATATCCTGGAATATTTTCAGCTTTAACCTTGAAACTTGTAAATTCTACTCGAACAGGCTTATTACTACCCTCTATCCCAGCATCTAACGAATTTTGACATATTTCTCTAGCTAAAGAGTCTAAAGGATTATCCTTAAACATTTCTAAACTCGCATTAGATCCAGATTCCATTTGTAAGTCTTTACCACCTGGAAAATACCACTCACTATTCTTAGAATGACTTTTATTAAATAACTTCATCTTCTTTTTTCTCCTTTTTCTCCAATTTTCCATTCTAGACACAGGACCAATTTTCTAATTTATGCAAAAATTTAGTTTTTAATCTAAGAAATCTACTATTTGCACAAATTTTCTAATTTCTCCTATATCTAAATTGGCAAATTCAAGAATTTACTTATTAATATTTTTGAGTTCCATTTTTAACTCTTTAATTTCTTCTTTCATTGAAAATTGAACTTCTAAGGTTCCCAGTAGTAACGTCATTATCATTGTTATTGCCAAATACCCATAGTCTGTTTCAGTTCCTGTCATTAGCCTATCTAGTTCAAGAAAGACAAATATTATCATTGTGGGTAACATCACTCCTGCCAATATTAACTCTAATTTTTTAATTATTTTTTCTATTTTCCCTAGATTGATCATTTTCATCCTCCTTTATTTTTGGTCATTAATTTCCACCAAACCTAAATCACCCATCAAATTCTTCAATGCAACATCAGTTTGACTTAGTTTTTCATCTAACTTTTCAAGATTCTTTATTTCTTCTTGATAATCCAATTTCTCTTTAAATTTATACTGATTTACATAACGTGCTACTGATAGGTTAAAGTCGTTTTTCTCAATTTCTTCATAGCTAGCCATATGAGAGAATCTCTGTACTTCTTTCTTTTCATTGAAAGTATCTACAATTTTATCGACATTAGCTTCTGTTAGAATATTTTCCAAGCCCTTTTTCTCATATTCTTGGCTTGCATTAATAAAGAAGACATCTTTATCTTCTGATGATTTTCTAAGCACTAATAAGCAAGTTGCGATTGTTGTCGAAAGTTTCGTATTCCCTGGCAACTGAATTACCGCCCTAATCTTTCCATCTTCTAGAAGTTTACGTCTAATATTGTATTCTTTGGCTCCTCTAAACAGCGTACCTTGAACAACTGACACAACCATCATGCCATTGTCTGATAATTTATCTATTCCATCTAAAATGAATCCCCAATCAGCTTTGTTAGGCATCTCACCATAATCTCGGTAACGTCTATCTTGACTTAAATTTCTATCAACATTCCATTTTATATTTATAGGTGGATCAGACACTACTATATCAACCTTGCCAAATTCCCAGTTATTAGCCAATGTATTTTCATTCTTAAATTCAAATTTATCCTCAGCTATATCATTAACTATTGCGTTCATAATGGCTGTCTTTACCGCTTGAGTACTGATATCTTGACCATAGTATCTATTCTCTTTGAGTGCAGCTTGATTTATGCCTAATAATAAACTTGCAGTTCCTAAAGCTGGATCATAAATTGATACTCCTTCTTTTTTACTTCCAACTAACTTAGTAATCAACTTACGGATATTTTTCGAAGTATAATCGTAATTATCTTTAGCACCACTGCTTCGTTTAATTATCTCTAAATTTTCTTCAAAACTTACTTCATTACGTGAATCTATCTTTTCAAAAGCAGTTTCACTCGGCAAACTTGAAGTACTTCCCCTAACATCTTGGAAGATATTTTTTAATTTTGGATTTTTTTCTTCTATATTATATAGGGATTTTACGAGTTCAACATATTCAAATTTATTGGCCTTATACATTTGGTAATGATGGTAATATGTATCTTGTGGCGCTATTACGAATTGAGCATCCTGAACAGTCTCCCTACTTTCTTCATACTTTTTCTGTACTTTTAAAATGCTGCCATCTTTATCAAATTTTCGTAAAACTTTTTGTGAAATTGATTGATAAAATGCCATTAACATATAAAAGTCATGAATAGTGATATAGCTATCTTTAGCTGCTAATCTTTCTTCTAAATCCTTATCCATATTAAACCGCCTCTCTGTTGTTTAAATCTTTTTCCCCTAACATTTGTAAGTACAGCTCTCTTTCTAACTCCGCTTTCTCCATAGCTAATGTATACTTTTTCATAATCTCTTTGTAAGCTTCTCCCATCTTCTTTTGGTCAGCTATTCCCGGCAGATTAATCTCTAAGTCTTCAAGATTAGCTTTAGTTAGCTTTCTAATAACAGATCCATCCATAATAGCAGCTTCCTGGTATCTAATGTATTCGGACTTATTTAATAGATAGCATAAATACCAAGGGTCTAGTGTATTCTCATCAAGGATATTTAAACGAAGAAAAATTTGATTAAGCATCTTACCAGCATTTCTAGAATGAACAACACTTGCTAGATTACTTACAGTGTTTATCACAACATCTCCCCTTGCTGTAATACTTTTACCACTAGCTTTATCATGTTGATAATCTTCGCCATGCCCTAAGTCATAATTAACATCTTCTATGGTATATAGCGTATAATTTTGATCCTTTACGCGAACTGAATTAATTCCACTTTCGATTTTTACCAATTCATTCAATTTCATACTATTTTCAACTCCTTATCTATTTTAGATTTTTCAGTAATTTAACTATATTACCTAATATATTTTATTATATCTTAGTTTTCTAAAATTTCAACAACTTTTTTGTAATTTAATTATATTACTCAGAAAATATCCTAGAGATACTTAATATTCAATCAAAAATAAACTACTGATATATTTAATTCAGCTAAATAATTAAAGAGGTGATGGCTAGTGCCAAGAAAAAGTACAAAATTATTCCATAAATACTATAAAGAATGGATTGAACTATATAAGAAAGGTGCCGTACGTCATGCGACATTGATAAAATATGAACTTGCTCATAAACACGTTAAAGAACTTTGTCCTGACTTACATTTACATCAAATTGATCGTAAAAACTATCAATTACTTTTAAATAAATTTGCCGAAAATCACGAACGTGAAACAACGCTCGATTTCCATCATCATCTAAAACCATGTCTTGTAGACGCATATGAGGATGGGATAATTAGAGTTAATCCTACAAGAAAGGCTATTATTAAAGGAAATCAAAAAAGAAAGAAAAAGAAGAAATTTTTAAATATGGATGAACTACAGGCTTTATTATCTGAATTGAACTTATCTTCCGAAGTAAATTGGGATTGGTTTATCTATCTAATTAGCAAAACTGGTCTGAGATTTGCCGAAGCGTTGGCCCTAACACCTGCTGACTTTGACTATGAAAATCAACAAATAAACATTAATAAATCTTGGAACTACAAGTTCAAAGATTATGGCTTTCAACCCACCAAAAATAAAAGCTCCAATCGGAAAATTTTCGTTGATGATAGTACTTTAAAAGCTTTCAAAAAATTAACAAAAGAAAAAGACCCCGATCAACCTATTTTCGTTAATCAGGATCAAAAAATTTTCAACTCTACCGTCAACAGCAGACTGGCAACCTTATGTCGGCATGCCAACATTCCTACAATTTCCATACATGGATTACGACACACACATGCATCGCTACTATTATTCCAAGGTGTATCAGTTTTGAGTGTATCGCGAAGATTGGGACATGCTAATGTTACAACTACTCAAGAAACATACCTACATATTATCAAGGAACTTGAAACTAAAGATAATCGGAAAATTTTGAAACATTTAAAAGAGTTGTAGGATTGAGATGTAGTTAAGATTTATCTTTAACATTTTAAATTATTATGCTATAATCAAGTTATTAAAGGTTTTACCTACCTTTTATTTTTGTTTTTTTTACTAAAAATTCTTTTTAAAGAAATGGAGGGCTATTTTCGCCTTCCATTTTTTTGTATTTAGTTATAGACTATTCATCTCTCTTTAAAAGTCTCATGTATGGAACTTCCGAATTTTGACTATCATCTGAAATAACTTCTGGATCGACAGGTCTTTCTATTGAAGACATGACTTCTCCCAAAAGATCTAGTTCTTCATCGCTTAAATCGTCTAACGCATCATTTTTATCCCAAATTTTATCTGCTATTTTTTTATTCTCATTTGTGGTGATTATATTCATTATTTCCACAACCCTTCTTTGCTACCTAATGTAATTATAAACTATTTATGATATTTCAATAACGTTTATGTATTTAATCACTTAACAATATGGATACTGATAGTATGATATAATTAATTAACTAATCTTTATTAAAGGGGTTGTCAAATCATGTTAGTTATGACCTTAATGTACAGTCTCTTAGCTATCATAATTTTTATATGTAAGTCGATATTTTTAAGAAATAAAAAGCAAATATTAATATCATTAAGTATTTTATTACTAGAAATATTATTAATTTTTATTTTTGTATATTTCTTACTCCCATCGAGAAACTTACTCTCATTGTTACTAGGAAATGCCATTTTCGGTGGAATTTTCTTAATTTTAAATCTATTTATTGGAAATTTTGATGATGATATTCGCCGAGGAAAATTATGGGTTAATAAATCTTTTTCAATTGGATTATCAGTAGTTATGGTTATACTTTTGATAGCAGTTGGCGGTGAATTACATTCAATACTATCAGTTAAGCCAACTTATAATTCAATTTCGGTAAAAAAAGTCAGTTCCAAACAAGCTCCAACATTTAAACGCGGTGAAACTCCTGTAGCCTTAGCACCTAAAACCGTTTTAAATCGAGTAAGAAAAGCTGTTTCTGATTTACCAAATAGTCAATACTACAAAATTGCCGGAACTGTCCAAGCACAATATATTCATGGTAAAGCAGTCTATATTGTCCCCGTTGAATACCAAGGATTCTTTGCGATGATGAAGGCAAAAAATATTCCTGGATATTTTATGATTGATGCAACGAGTCAAAATGCGACACCAAAATTTATCAAAAAACCGTACAAATATACTACAAGTGCCTATTTCAAAAGAGATGCCGAAAGACAACTATATCGAAATAATCCACAATGGTTGAAATTAGGTGATGGCGGTGCACAGCTAGAAATTGACAATAATGGAAATCCTTATTGGGTAGAAACAGTATATAAATCTGAATTCCTAAGTCACAGAATCAACTACAAAAAACTAAGAGTCATTGTTATGGACGCTATTACAGGAAAAACTAAAACATACAAATTATCTAATTTGCCAAAATTTGTTGATGAAGGTATCACTTCAGATGTTGCAGCAGAAATAAACAGTAATTATGGTAGTTACAAGCACGGATTTTGGAATCGTTTCTTAGGTAAAACAGATATGGAAGAACCAACTAATAATGGCCCAGAAGACGGCGTAACTTCAATATTCAACGAAAATGGAACCATTAGCTACTTCACAGACTTTACTAACCCTAATACTAAATCTGATTCTGCTTTAGGTTATTCCATGATTAATGCTCGTACAGGTGAATTAACTTATTACAAAGCTAATGGAATTATGGATAGTTCTGGTGCTAAGAGTAATGCTAACCAAAATTACAAAGCTCAACAATGGACGGCCAATATGCCTATCCTATATAACGTGGATGGACGACCAACATGGATCATGACTATTTTAGATAAAACACACGCAATCAGAGGATATTATTACCTCGATGCCGAAGACCAATCTATTTACGGAACAGGCACCTCCCCAATTAGTGCCCTAGATGATTTTAGACAAGCATTAGTAAACAGTGGAGCTAAAGCATCAAATACACCTAATAGTAACCTAAAGCAGATTACAGGAACAGTAGATAGAGTAGCAATAGTATCCAATAAAAACAAAGTAATGTTTACTCTTAAAGATAGTCAAGTTGTTTACACCATCGATACTAATGATTTTGCCAAAGCTAACTTGCTTAGAAGTGGTGACAATATTAGTTTTAAAGCCAACATTGTTAATGGACAAAGTATTGGAAACATAACAAAATTTACCAACCATAACTTAAAGTAATTATAAATACTACATTTAGCCTCAATTCATTTTGGGGCTTTTTTGCACTTATAAGGATATTTATCTCTCCAGTTATAACTTTATAATTAGTTTGAGGTGATTTCCATGAAACAAATTAAAGTTAGAAATATTGGCAACAGTGTTGGTATTATTCTCACTAAAGAATTAGGATTAGTTAATGGTGATATTATTCAAACTGAGAAAAATAAGGTATGTCCTAGCTTTTCTAGAATCATACCTTACTTTCTATATCCTTATTTCAAAAACTTGCTATTAGCTGTTACACCAAATGCTTGTGCTAATTCTTTAAGTTCTTCATCTGTGATATCTTGTAAAATATTACCGCCCTGAGCCTGGATTGTTGTAAAGATTAATGCAGCTTTTTCAACTGTTTCAATCAATCCAAATGTTTCATCAGGATCTGAACCAACAGCGAAAATACCATGGTGTGGCCACATAACTACTTTAAATTCACTCATCTTGGCTGCAGTTGCTTCACCAATTTCATTTGTTCCTGGCGTCATATATGGAATAATACCTATGCCTTCAGGGAAAACTACTAATGATTCAGCTTGCATCTTCCATAGAATATACATAAGTCATATATTACATAACTAAAACCAGCTAATTTCTACATCTTTAAATTTGGGGACATTTCCAGACTTATATGGATCGTAATTATTAATGTTGCAGCCAAATTCCTTAAGAAACTTTATTTTATTATCATCTGTCCACTCTATTAGAGACATTCCGTCAAATGCTGTAGCCTCTTCTGCTTCCATTTGACATTCAAAGTACCATTCAACTATTGTTTGATTTTCCTTGTGAAAAAACTGATTAATATCCCATTTAATAACAGTTCCACGACTATTCCACTCATCAAACCAAAGTTTAATTTTTTTAGAACTATCATATCTTGGTCCCCAACTTTCAATATATGTAGCATTCTCTGAAAATATCTTAAGAATTCCTAGATCTTTCTTTTGTAACCACATTTCAAACCATAAACTGATTATCTCTTCTCTTTTATTCATAGTAATACCTCTTTATTTTGTTGCTATATAAACATTCTTTATTTATCCTTCAACCATTCTAATAGTTCTCTATTCTCTTTGATACCTTGATCTATAAGTTTTGACACACTTGAAGAAACTTCTTCTTTTTTCAGGAAAGTAGTAGCCTTTTTAGTTTTTAATTCTGGTTCTTCATTATTAAATTCTCTCATTATCATCACCTTGTGCTTATATTATATCCTAAAATGCTACAAAAAAATTCTCTTAGAAGACCTATCTATATCTAAGAGAATTTTTACATCTTTTATAGAAAAATATCTAAAACTAGTACGCCTAGTAATCCTACTACTGCAATTATAGTTGTTAATACAGTCCATGTAGAAAATGTTTTCTTCATAGACATATTGAAATACTCTTTAACAATCCAAAATCCAGCATCATTCACATGAGATAGTCCTATGCTTCCAGCTCCAGCAGCTAAAGTCATTAGTTCTGGACTAATATGTGCTACATGAACTAACGGAGCAGCTATACTTGCTGCTGTCATACTTGCAACAGTAGCCGATCCCAAAGATATTCTCAATACTAGAGCAATCACCCACGTTAATAACAATGGAGATAGTGGCATATTAGCCATTAAACCAGAAACGTATTTATCAATATGACTTTCTATTAAAACTTCTTTGAATGCTCCACCACCTGCAATAATCAGTAATATCATTGCTATATTTGCTGTCGATTCTTGCAAAATATTTCCAATATCTTTTACTTTTTTACCTTTCGTAATTCCTAACACTATCGAAGCAATAAGAAAAGTAATAAATAATGCTGGTCCTGCTGAACCTAGAAAATCCGTAATTATTCTAATTTTAGAATCAGGTGTAATAATATCGATTATCGTTTTTAATAAAATAAAACAAATTGGCATAATTGCTATAACTATACTTCTAGTAAAACTTGGTAATTCTTCTTCCCTAAATAGTTTTTGCGTATATAACTTTTTAGGTATTCTAATGTTTAAAAAACCTTTCGGAGCAAATCGTCTTAATAATCTTGTGTAAACCACACCTGCCAAAAAAATGGACGGTATAGCTACCAATATTCCTAAAGCTAACGTCATTCCTATATTAGCTTTGAAAATTTCTGCGACCGCAGTAGCTCCTGGATGTGGTGGTACAAACCCATGCATTGTTATTAAAGCAGCAATAACAGGTAATCCCACATATAAGACAGGAACTCCTGCAACTACGGCTATCGAAAATACTAATGGAATTAAAACTACAATTCCAGTTTCAAAAAACATTGCAATTCCTACAATAATCGACGTTATTACAGAAGCTAATTGGACATGCTTTTCACCAAACTTATTAACCATCGTCTCTGCAATCCTTTGTGCTCCACCAGTATCGGTAAGTAATTTTCCAACTGCTGCTCCAAATATTATAACTAACATTAAAGACCCAGCAGAATTTCCCAGTCCTTTTTCAACAGCCTTCGTTGCTTCTAAGGGTGTCATTCCTTCTAGCATTCCAACTGTTAATGAAGAAATAATTAATGAAGTAAATGCACTAAAATTAAAAAGCATCATTAAAATAAGTAGTAGTACAACGCCTAAAATAACTGAAACTAGTGGCACAACTATCACTTCCTATCTTTAATTACTTAACTCATAGACGATATCTCGTAAATCATCTATTTCTCCAACATTTCCAGGAAAAATTACATAGGGCATTCCAGAAAATTTAGCCTCATTACCTGTATACCATACTGGAATTCCAGGTTTAATTTGTCCTGCCACTAGGGCTTTATTAACCCCTAAGCCTTTTACACCAATATCACTTGAGGTTATTCCACCTTTCGCAATAATAAATCCAGGTTTAGTTTTTAACTCTTTAACAAATCCTGTAATTGCTTCAGAAATTTTAACAGAAAGTTGTAGCGATTTTTCCTTGTCATTCTTTACATCTATAACTTTTCTAGAAGTATAGACTACTACTGATTTTCCAGTTAAAATATTTTTAGATATAAAGTCATTAATTCTCTGTTTCTCATTTGCTAAATCTTCGTCATTTAATACCGAGTTAACATTAAATTCTGTACTCTCAACATTATCTAATTCTAATAACTTTTTTAGCTGATCTGTGGTTTTTTGAACGTGTGAACCAATCATTATCAAACCACCGTTATTATTGTCAGCTACTAATTCTTTCTTTGTTAATAATTCTTTATCTGATATTCCACCTATAATTTTTGTCAAAGCAGCTGCACTTCTAAAAATAAAGTACTTACCTTTATTCATAGCACGTATCAATGCAATAACAAAAACTTTTACATCTGCATATTCAGTTGCATTAACAACTACTTTATTAAAGTTAGTAACTCTCATTAACTGAGATACGATCTTATCAATATTAAGTTCTCTTAAATCTTCAATTGAAATAGTAATTACACTTTGACTAAGATATTTTTTGTTTGTCTTTTCTTCGACCCATTTTGTTAAATCAGATTCTATATAACCAAAAGTTTTATCCTTTGCAAATTCTGTTTCCCCAGCAGGTATGAGGTCATCACCAACTTTTACATAGTGAATATTATTTATAGTTAATCTTCCTCCTTCTTTAAAGAATGGAATTATGACCTCTCCATCTACTTTTATATCAGTATCCTTCTCAAGTGTTTCTTTCATCACTTCAGTCTCTATTGGATAATGTCCTCTTAAAGTAGAATCGCCTCTACTAATAAGTACATAATCTTTATGCTGCTTTTTAGCTATTTCTTTTACATTTTCTACAATCTTTCTATGGACCTCTATTGTATGTTTTTTAGTAAAGCTCCGAGAATTAGTTAAAACATAAAATATATTTCTACTATCTGAAAATCCTTCTTCTATATCTTGTAATCTCCAATGTGTAAATACATACGTATTATTTATCGTTTGTGTTCCAGTAGGATCATCATCAAGTACTACTATTTTTCTATTAAAATTTTTTAACTCTTCTCTTAATAAATCATCTACATCTTCTTCACTGGGGATAGTTGGTAATTTATCTATAATTGTTTTAGCATTAATCATAAATTAGTCCTCTCTCTTTACTACAACATTAGCAATTTTTTCATAATATTTAACAATACTTCCATGATCACTTAGCAATTCTCCATTAGCTACTAAAGAATGGAATATTTCTAATAATTGACTTGTCATAGGTAATGGGACATCTAATTCATGAGCAGTACTCATAACATTTGTAATATCTTTCATATTAATTTTTATTGTCCCACCTGGCTTGAAGTTCCTATCAAGAATTAATGGTACTTTCGCATCTAAAACTGTACTTCCTGCTAATCCTCCACGAATTGCATGATACATTTTTTCAATATCTATACCTGCTTTTGCTGATAAAACTAGCGCTTCGGATACTGCTGCAATATTTAGATTAACAATTATTTGATTAGCTAATTTGGCAGTTACTCCACTCCCGTGATTACCCACTAAGACAATATCTTTTCCAATACTCTTAAATATTGGCATAACTTCATCTAAGATTTTTTGTTCTCCACCTACCATAATCGATAGTGTTCCGTTAATAGCACCAGGTTCACCACCACTAACAGGTGCATCTAAAGTATATACAGAATATTTCTTTGCTTCCTCAGCTATCTTTTTTGCATCAACAGGTCCTATCGAACTCATATCTGCAAGAATTAAGCCTTCATGTGCATTTTCAAAAACTCCTTGTTCTCCTCTTAACACTGAATACACATGCTGTGCTGCCGGTAGCATTGTTATTATGACATCAACTTTTTGAGCCATATCAGATATAGACACCTCAATACCACCATTTTTCACTGCTTCTTTCACAGCCTGTTCATTAATATCATTGACATATACTTCAAATTTGTTTTTTAAAAGATTATTTACCATCGGACGCCCCATAATTCCTAAACCAATAAATCCTACTTTATTCATTTAAAACACCTCAATTATTTATTTTTTAGAAAACGTTTTCTTAATTACAAGATAATATTATCACTTTTCTTTATTTATGTATACATATTTTTATAAAATGAACTCTTTAACTTGAATATTGTTCCATGAAATGTTGCTTTAGAGCCTATTTTAATTTAAAAAAATACATCTTTCATACTTTTTGTGATATAATTAGCAAAAATCAGTATTAGTGAGGGATTATTTTGAGAAAAGATAATTTATATTACGATATCTATAACACTTTGCGCGATGATATCTTATCAGGAAAGATTACTCCTTCTGAAAAAATTACTGAAATAGGACTTGCAAAAAAACTAAATGTTAGCCGAACACCTATTAGACTTGCGATTACCAAATTACGAGAAGAAGGATTAATAAAAGGTAACTATGTATACATTCCGAATGAAACGGACTTTAGAGATATTTTTCAAGTGAGAGGACTATTAGAAGGATTCGCTGCCGAATATTGTGCAACTTATATAACTGAAGAAAGTTTATTAAAATTAGAAGAATGTGTTAAAAATGGGTTTAGCGATGATGAACATATACGACTAGAATCTAATTATCTCTTTCACCAAATCCTTGTAGAAGAAACACACAATAAGAAGTTAATTCAAATAATAGATCAAATGCAATCTTTAATTAGACTTTTTAGAATAACTGTAACTTTACAAAAAAGACCTAGACTCGTAAGTGAACACGAAGAAATATATCAGGCTATTAAAGAAGGCAATGGTTCTAGAGCTAAAAAACTTATTCAAGAACACATTGATAAAGATTTGAATTTTGGCTTATCTCATCTCAGTTTTATTTCACATAAAAATGACTAGGAATATCATTTTTTGATATCATCCTAGTCATTTTTTCAAATATATCAAATTTTTTATCACTTACTTCATCAACTATTCCAAGTATCTATTGACAATATTTTCTACACTCATTCCTAGCTCTCTTAAGACTATGTCACTTGGAGCTGACATTCCAAATTCATCTATTCCTATCATCACTCCATGATCTCCCGCATACTTAGCCCAACCATATGTTGTACCTGCTTCAATTGTCATACGTTTCTTAAGTTCAGGAGGGATGACCATATTCTTATATTCTTCGCTTTGAGCTTCAAATCTTTCCCAACTAGGTAATGAAACTACGCTCACATCTTTGCCTTTCTTTTGTAATTCTTCTTTAGCTTTTAAAGCTAAACCTACTTCTGAACCTGTGGCAATCAAAATTCCATCGGCTTCATTTTCAGCTCCTTGAACTACATATCCACCTTTTTCTACCCCATCAAAAACTTTTTCTTTTGAAATTGGCAGTGTATCTAAGTTTTGGCGACTCAAAACTAAGATTGTTGGTTTATCTAAGGTTTCTAATACCACTTTCCAGGCTGCTGAGGTTTCATTTCTATCCGCTGGGCGTAATACTTGAACATTTGGAATTGTTGAAGTGCCTTACAATTGTTAGACAAAGTCTAGCGATTGTGAGGTACTTTTTTCATATGACTAAATATACTCAAAAATTCAAATTAGATCTTATTCAAGAATACTTAGATACTGGCTGTTCACAACGATGTCTAGAAAATAAGTATTCTTTACCAAAGGA